>Ga0265798_10004366_pt1 | contig 19574 bp, 18 predicted proteins | sample P3T30metagenome_FD_192430 | JGI IMG/M metagenome (GOLD analysis project Ga0265798, IMG submission 192430) | Plant litter microbial communities from East Loma Ridge, Irvine, California - P3 T30 | ecosystem: Environmental > Terrestrial > Plant litter > Unclassified | place: USA: California... | reverse complement strand
CGCCCCAGCCGTGCTTGTTCCAGCCTTCGTAGGTGCGCACTACGGCACCGGCGGCGTTTTTCACCACGGCATCGGCCGGGATGAGGTAGGGCGTGTGGTTGGCGGGGTTGATGAACTGCCAGCCTACGGCGATGAAAACAACTACGATGAGCGTTTTCAGCACCACGATAACGGCGTTGAACATGGCCGATTCCTGAGTGCCTTTTACCAGCAACAGGCTCAGCATGATGATGATGAAGAGCGCCGGCAGGTTGATGAGGCCGTGCTGCTCTATCCCATTCACTACGGCATGCTCGAAGGGCGAGTGGCTGAGATTATAGGGTATACTGGTGTGAAAGACCTCCAGCAGCTTGTTGAGGTACTCGCTCCAGGCGATGGATACGGTGGCCGCGCCCAGCGCGTATTCCATAATGAGCGCCCAGCCGATAATCCAGGCCACAAACTCGCCCATGGTGGTATAGGCGTAGGTGTAGGCCGAGCCGGCAATCGGAATCATGGCCGCAAACTCAGCGTAGCACAGGCCCGCAAACACACAGCCGAAGGCCGCCAGCACGAAGGCCAGCGTCACGCCCGGGCCCGAGGCCTGGGCCGCCGCATTGGCGGTGCGCACAAACAGGCCGGCCCCGATAATGGCGCCCACGCCCAGGGCCACGAGGTTGCCCGCGCCCAGCGTGCGCTTGAGCGCGCCGTGCCCGGTAGAGTTAGCTTCGCCCAGAAGCTGAGCAAGCGGTTTTTTGGCAAAAATACTAGCCATGCAAAAAGGAGGAAAAGAACGAGTGGGGGGAGGAAATAGTAACGGTTTTTTCGCGTTGAGTTGACGCTGAGAAATAGTCAGCCGGGCCGAAAATACGCTAAACTTTGCGACTAGCCTCCACTGGCCGTTTGGCCGCTACTTTGCAGGGCTGGCCGCTGGGGCCGGGCCGGCGGGGCGGCGGCCGCCGGCCACTTCTTATTACCTCCCTAAATTCACGTAGTATTCATTCATTCTTTATGCCATTCAAGTTCGCCTCTACCCTAGCGCTGCTCGCCGCGCTCACCGGCCCGGCTCTGGCCCAGACCGCGCCCCTCACGCCGGCCGCGCAAGCCGCCGTGGCCAGCCAGGCCCAGCGCATGGCCCAGGAGCTGGGCCTCTCGGCCGACCAGCACGCCCGCCTGCGCAACGTGCTAGTAATGACTCGCCAGCACATGGACGCCGACCTCAAGACGCACCACGAAGACCCCGCCGCGTTGCGCGCCGCCATGGCCTTCGACCGCGCCAAGTCGGACGAGCTGATTCGGGGTGTGCTCACGCCGGCCCAGTACGTGCGCTACCAGCAGTACAAGGCCGCCCGCATCGGGCAGCTGCACAGCACCAGCCAGGTGGGCCGCTAGCCCGGCTTCGTCGGCAAAAAAGCCTGCTCCATCGACGTGGAGCGGGCTTTTTTGTGCGCGGCCGGCCTTTGGCGCGCTCCTTGTATTTGAGTGGGTATTCGGAGCCAGCGCGGCCGCGCTTCTAGTTTTTCTTCCGCCTTTTTTCTGCTCAACATTCTTTTTAATTCCGTTATGAAAAAGTCCCTGCTTTTGCTGGCCGCCCTGGCCTTCGCCACCACCAGCTTTGCCCAGACTGCTCCCACTACCACTACCCAGCTGCCCACCCACCGCGTGCACCGCATGGGTCAGGGCCAGCCCAAAACGCCCGAGCAGCGCGCCGACCGCCACACCGCCATGCTCACCAAGAAGCTGGCTCTCAGCGCCGACCAGCAACCCAAAGTGCGCCAGATACTGCTGGCCCAGGCCCAGGAAGGCCAAGCCCTGCGGGCCAAATACCCCGCTAAGGAGCAGCGCCAGGCCCACCGCCAGGAAATGAAGGCTGGCCGGGCCAAGTACCAGACCCAGCTGCAAGCCGTGCTCAGCGCCGACCAGTACGGCAAGCTCACGGCCATGCAGAAAGAGCATCACCACAAGGGCGGGCACGGCGGCAAGCAGCAGGCCAAAAGCTAGCCCCCGGCACCCCACTTACCCGGCGCAAGCCCCGGCCCTACGGCCGGGGCTTTTTGCGGTCCGGCCGGGGCAGCGGAACGCGGGCGGCTAGCCAAGTGTTGGGGCGGCTCGTTATATTTGACCCTGTCACCTACCCCGGCAGCCCGATAATCAAGCATTTAGCTCAGCCGCTGCCCCATCACCCCCATGCCGCTCCCCAGTAGTAGCACCCCCGCGGTGCAAATTCAGCAGTTTTACGATAAAGGCCTCGCCCACGCCTCCTACGCCATTCGGGCGGGCCGGCAGGTGGCCGTTATCGACCCCGGCCGCGACCCGCAGCCCTACTACGATTTTGCCGACGAGCACGAGGCCGAGATAGTGGCCGTGATTGAGACGCACCCCCACGCCGACTTCGTGAGCAGCCACCTGGAAATAGCCCAGGAAACCGACGCCACCATCTATTGCAGCAAGCTGGTGGGCGCCCGCTACCCCCACAAAAACTTCGACGACGGCGACCGCATCAAGCTGGGCACCGTGGAGCTGCACGCCCTCAACACCCCCGGCCACTCGCCCGATAGCATCAGCGTGCTGCTGATGGATGAGCTGGCCCAGACCCGCGCCGTATTCACGGGCGACACACTCTTTGTGGGCGACGTGGGCCGGCCCGACCTGCGCGAAGACGAGGCCACCGGCGGCCACGCCCGCGAGGCCCTGGCCGCCCAGCTCTACACCAGCCTGCGCCAGAAGCTGATGGCCCTGCCTGCCGCCACCCGCGTGTACCCGGCCCACGGCCCCGGCTCGCTCTGCGGCAAAACCACCAGCCCCGACCTCGACAGCACCATCGGCAAGGAGCTGGCTACCAACTACGCCCTCCAGCCCATGTCGGAGCAGGAGTTTATCAAGGTGCTGCTCGAAGACCAGCCATTCGTGCCGAAATACTTCGGGCACGATGTGCAGCTCAACAAGCTGGGCGCGCCCAATTTTGAGGACAGCGTGCGGGCCGTGCCGCGCCTGCACACCAGCGCGCCGCTCGCGCCGGGCGTGCTGCTACTCGACACCCGCCCGGCCGCCAAGTTTCGCGCTGGCCACCTGCCGGGCGCCATCAACCTCCAGGATGGTGGCAAGTTTGAAACCTGGCTGGGCTCGGTAGTAGGCCCCAAGGAGCAGTTTTACCTGCTGGCCGACACCCAGATTCAGCTCGACGCGGTGCTGCGCAAAACCGCCAAAATCGGCTACGAAGCCAATGTCAAAGGCGCGCTGCTGGCCCCCGCTACGCAGCCCGCCACCAGCCCCGAGGTAGACGTAGCCGCCGTGCGCCAGCACCCCGAGCAGTTCACCATCGTGGACATCCGCAACCGTACCGAGGCCCACGACCAGCTGTTTGTCAATGCCTTGCTCATCCCACTGCCCGAGCTGCGCGAGCGCGTGGGCGAAATCCCGACTGATAAGCCGGTGCTCGTGCACTGCGCGGGCGGCTACCGCTCGGCGGCCGGGGCCAGCATCATTGAGGCCGCCCTGCCGGGCGTGCTGGTGCTGGATTTGGGCGAAGCCGTGACGGAGTTTGTACCAGTAGCCCAGTAGCTTACCCGCTACATTCTCTTGGACCATGTGCCTAGTACGCCGTGAAAATATCGCTCAACGACTGGCTGCGGCTAGGTACCATCCGGCCCCTGAAATGGGGTGCCTCACTATCCGATTTCTTTAATCTATGGCCAACTGAAAAGGCGGGCTTCGAGCAGCTCATTCGCCTCGGTTACCCTTTTTTAGACCTCGACAATATCGAGTTTTACTTTGAAGATAACGGCTTTCAGCACCTCAACGAGGTCGTTATCAAGGTATGGTGCCTTTCCCAGGAAGAAGCCTCTCCCTATTTCGACTACGGCTGGCTGCGCGCTGACCTATCCTTTTGGCAGGTGCAGGCCGCCTTGTGCCAGCTAGATATTGCGCACGCCGTGGAGAGGGGCCCAGCCTACAATACTCCCGGTATCAGAACTTCTTCCGGCTGTCTTTTCGCCTTTTATGTAGATGATGAACAAAAGGATGAGGATGCCATTTTAGCCAAGATATACTTGGCCCAGGCAAAGCAATAGTGAGCATATTCTATTGCTTGCACCAACTCGTTTTACTTAGCAGTTACTTCCGGCGGGTGTAAGCACGGCCTTGCCGACTTACACCCGCCGTTTTGTATAGCACAAACCTCGGTTTGTATACCGCCGCCCGCCTGCCCAGCCTGGACCTTTGTGGGGCTACTCCCGTTGTAACCAACGGCTAACCTCCCCCACTATGTCACTTACTGATTTTCGCACGCTGGGCCGCTCGGGCCTGGTAGTGAGCCCGCTGTCACTGGGCACCATGACGTTTGGCACCGCCCGCTGGGGTTCGGCCGACGATGTGTCGCAGGCCATCTTTAACACCTACGTGGAGGCCGGCGGCAACTTCCTCGACACGGCCGACGTGTACGCTGGCGGGCGCAGCGAGGAACTGCTGGGCGGCTACGTTGCCGAGCGTGGCCTGCGCGATAAATTGGTGCTGGCCAGCAAATTCGGCTTCAGCGCCCAGGCTGGCAACCCCAATGCCAGCGGCAACGGCCGCAAGAACATTTACCGCGCCCTCGAAGGCTCGTTGCGCCGCCTGAAAACCGATTACGTGGACCTCTACTGGCTGCACGTCTGGGATATGGTGACGCCCGTGGAAGAAGTATTACAAACCCTCGGCGACCTCGTGCGGGCTGGCAAAATTCGCTACTTCGGCTTTTCCGACATGCCGGCCTGGTACACCGCCAAGGCCGCTACGCTGGCCGCCGCGCACGGCGTGCCCGGCCCCGTCGCCATGCAGCTGGCCTACTCGCTGGTGGAGCGCAACATTGAGCGCGAGCACGTGCCCGCCGCCCGCGAATGCGGCCTGGCCCTGGTGCCGTGGAGCCCGTTGGCGGCGGGTTTCCTGGCCGGTAAGTACCAGCGTGCCGAGGCCGGCGCCACCGGCGAGGGCCGGCTCAGCGGGCCCAACCCATTCGGCAACACGCTGTTTACGGACCGCAACTGGCGCATTCTAGATGCGTTGCGGCCGGTGGCCGCGCAGCTCGACCGCCCGCTGGCGCAGGTGGCGCTGGCCTGGGTGCTGGCTCAGCCGGGCGTGAGTGCGCCCATCGTGGGGGCCAGCCAGGTGGCGCAATTGCACGATAGCCTGGCCGCGCTGGATATCCGCTTTACGCCCGAGCAGCTGCGGGCGCTCGACGGGGCCAGCGCGCCCGAGATGGTGTTTCCGTACGGCATCTTCACGCCGGGCGGCAACAAAGGGGTTTTTGGCGGCGCTACGGTGCAGGGCTGGCGCTAGCAGCCGGGCGCACCAGGTATTGATGGCCGCGTTTTGTGTTGCAGAAGCGCGGGTTTGTATAGGCCCGGCCGTGGGCGCTAGCCGGACCTTTGTGAGGTTGAAAGTCTTTTTGAAAACCTCCTTAACCACCCTAGTATGAGCACTATCAAGAAAGTACCACTGGGCAGCCAGGGCCTGCACGTTTCGGTCGAAGGCCTGGGCTGCATGGGCATGACGGGCGGCGTCAACGGCATGAGCGTGTATGGCGAAGCCGACGAGGCCGAAAGCCTGGCCACCCTGCACCGCGCCCTGGAGCTGGGCGTGGATATGCTCGACACCGCTGACCTCTATGGCCCCCTCAAAAACGAACGGCTGGTAGCCAAAGTGCTGGCGGGCCAGCGGGCAAAATTCACCGTCGCCACCAAATTCGGCTTCGAAATCGATGACAACGAGCAGTGGACCGGCGGCTACAATGGCCGGCCCGAGTACGTGCGCAAGTCCATCGAGCGTTCGCTCCGCAACCTGGGCACCGATTACGTAGACCTCTACTACCTGCACCGCGTAGACCCCACTACGCCCATCGAAGACACCGTAGGCGCCATGAGCCGCCTCGTAGAAGAAGGCAAGGTGCGCTACCTCGGCCTGAGCGAGGTGCCGGCCGATAGCCTGCGCCGGGCGCACGCCGTGCACCCCATTTCGGCCCTGCAAAGCGAGTATTCGCTCTTTGACCGCCGGGTGGAGGACGAGGACATCATTCAAGCCGCGCGCGAATTAGGTATCGGCTTCGTGGCGTATTCGCCGCTGGGCCGGGGCTTTTTATCAGGCGATATCAAGACGCCCGATGACTTCGAGGCCAGCGACTCGCGCCGCTTTTTCCCGCGCTACCAGGGTGAAAATTTTGCTAAAAACCTGGAGTTGGTGGAGAAGTTAAAGACTCAGGCTGAGGCCAAAGGCGTAAGCGCTACCCAGTTGGCCCTGGCCTGGGTGCTAGCCCAGGATGTAGTCGTAATCCCCGGCACCAAGCGTCGTAAGTATCTGGAAGCCAATGCCGCCGCCGCCAACATCGTGCTCAGCCCGGCCGACCTGGCCGAGCTGGACGCCATCATGCCGGTGGGCAGCGCCGCTGGCGCGGCGTATCCCGAGGGGTTTTAAACTTCGCTGGCGCGGGTCAGAGCCCCGCGCCAGCGAAGTCCTTAATTTGTTTATTGACCGTCATAACAGCCTCTTTCCACCGATGAAGCAGCCTCCCAAAGAATTTCGCGTGCTTGATACGGTATCGACTTTCACGCAGCACTTCGGCTTTCCACAGCCGGCGCACCCCCTGCTGACCATCATCGACCTGGAAAAGACGCGCCACCTGCCCCCGACTACCACGCCGGCGCTGCGGCAACTCTACATTATTACGCTCAAGAAAAACCTGAAGGGCCTCATTCAGTACGGCCACCGGGCCTATGATTTTAGCGCGGGCGTGCTGGCGTTTTACGCGCCGGGGCAGCTGTGTGAGGCCAATACAACGGTTGATATTTCGGAGCTAAGCGGTTGGATGATAGTTTTTCACCCCGACCTGCTGCACAAGTATCCGCTGGCCAAGAAGATGGCGGGCTACGGCTTTTTCTCCTACCAGGTGCACGAGGCGCTGCACCTGTCGGGCGGCGAGGAGGAGATGCTCGAAAGCCTGCTCGACACCATGCGGCGCGAGCACGCGCAACCCATCGACGCCTTCAGCCAGGATGTGCTGGTGTCGCAGCTGGAGGTGCTGCTCAGCTACGCTAACCGCTTCTACCACCGGCAGTTCCTGACGCGGCGGCCGGCTGAGCACGACCTGCTCAGCCGCTTCGAGGAGCTGCTGAACGCCTACTTTGCCCGGCCCGACAGCCAGCCGCTGCCCACGGTGCAGTACTTCGCCGATGCGCTGCATGTGTCGCCCGCTTACCTCGGCGACATGCTCCGCTCGCTCACCGGCCAGAATACGCAGCAGCACATTCACCAGGCGCTTATCGAGCGGGCCAAGCAGCTGTTGCTCAGCACTTCACTCACCATTAATGAGACGGCTTTCCAGCTGGGGTTTGAGTACCCGCAGTATTTCAGCCGCTTGTTCAAGAACAAAACGGGGCTTACGCCGGCCGCCTTCCGGTTTTCGGCACAGTAGGCTTTCAATGAGCAATTAACAAGGAGCAGTCAAAGTCATTGTTCATTACTCACTGCTCATTGTTACTTGCCAAAGCTACGCTTGTACCAGGCGGTCGGTGCGCCACACGGGCAGCAGCTCTGGGTGGGTGTCTACCTTCATGCAAAACGTGAAATCGTCGTGGGCTTCCAGAGCGTTGAGGCGGCGCACGGCGGCCGATTGCAGCAGGTATTCGGGCCAGCTGGGCTTGGCATCCTGCCAGAGGTGCAGGGCGGCCAGTGCGGCATCGGAGGAGGTAATGTCGAAGCCCAGCGGGGCCAGCCGCTCGGCCAGCGCGCCTCCGAAGAGGCTGTCTTCGAGGCAGAAGCTACCTTTCCAACCGGCGCACACCACTACCACGTCGCGGCCCTGCGCCACGCAGAAATCGGCCACTGCACTCAGGTTGAGGAACGCGCCGCACACGATGGCCTCGGCCGCCAGCGAGCGGTGCAGCGCCATAGTGCCATTGGTGGTGCTGATAGCCAGGGCGCGGCCCTGCACCGCAATCTTACCGTCGAGAAAGCCGAAGGGCGAGTTGCCCAAATCGAAGCCAGCGGCGGCGATGCCATCGCGCTCGGCGGCCGTGATGTAGCCGTGCTCGCGGCCCAATGCAGCGCACTCATCAAGCGTGGCGGTGGGGAAAACTTCCGTGACACCCGCCGCCAGCGCCGTGACGATGGTGCTGGTGGCGCGCAGCACGTCCACGATGACGGCCACCCGGCCGCGCAGGTCGTAGAGCGGCAGCAGGTCGGGGGAAAAGCAAACGTCTAGTTTCAAAATAGTCTGTTTAATAAGTAATTACAACAGAACGTCATGCTGAGCCTGCCGAAGCATCTCGCTCGAATCGTTAGAGTTTCCTTCCAACGATTCGAGCGAGATGCTTCGGTAAGCTCAGCATGACGTTCTTTATTAGTACTGGCTTTTGGCTGGCTACACTTCCTCGGTGCCGGGCACGAGCGGAAGCTTGGCGACGGTAGCGGGCAGGTTTTTGCCGCGCACCTGCACGAAAATCTGGGTGCCAGGGCTGGCCAGCTCGGTTTTCACGTAGCCCAGGCCGATGCCCTTACTGAGGCTGGGCGACTGGCCGCCGCTCGTGACTTCGCCAATGGCGTTGCCCTCGGCATCGACCAGCGGGTAGTGGCTGCGGGGCAGGCCGCCGGGGCCGTCCATCACGAAGCCCACCAGCTTGCGCTGCACGCCGGTGGCTTTCTGGGCCTTAAGGGCTTCGCTGTTGGTGAAGTCTTTGGTGAACTTGGTAATCCAGCCCAGGCCAGCTTCGAGGGGTGAGGTGGCGTCGTCGATGTCGTTGCCGTAGAGGCAGTAGCCCATTTCGAGGCGCAGCGTGTCGCGCGCGCCCAGCCCGATAGGTTTGAGGCCGAAGGGTTTACCGGCTTCCATTATTTTATTCCACACGTCGGCGGCGTGCTCGTTGGGAATGTACAGCTCGAAGCCGCCCGCCCCGGTGTAGCCCGTGGCCGAGATGATGACGCCCGGCGCGCCGGCAAACGTGCCCTGCACGAAGCTGTAGTACGGGATGGTGGCGAGGTCCACGTCGGTGAGGCTGCGCAGGGCCTCGGCGGCCTTGGGGCCTTGCACGGCGAAGAGACTAAGCTGGTCGGAGACGTTCTCCATCTCGGCGCCGTTGGTGTTGTGGGCTTGCAGCCAGTTCCAGTCTTTATCAATATTGGAGGCGTTGACTACCAGAAAGTAGTCTTCCTCAGCCAGCTTGTACACGAGCAAGTCGTCGACGATGCCGCCTTCGGCATTGGGCAGGCACGAGTACTGGGCTTTGCCGGGCTGGAGCTTGCTGGCATCGTTGCTGGTGGTGCGCTGGATGAGGTCGAGCGCCTGGGGGCCGCGCACCCGAAACTCGCCCATATGCGACACATCGAAGATGCCCACCGTGCGCCGCACGGTGTGGTGCTCCTCGAGGTCAGAGGAGTAACGCACGGGCATGGCGTAGCCGGCAAAGGGGACGATTTTGGCTCCCAGCTGCTGGTGGGTAGCGTGCAGGGCAACGGTTTTGAGCGGAGTAGCTTCCATGAAAAAGTTGGCGGTGACGAGGCCAGCCGGCCGGGCTGCGCGGCCACAAAGCTACTCCGCACCTGCGCAATGCCTTCGCCCGCCGGCCGCCCAAATCCGTACCTTCGTAATATGACCCCCGAAGCCATCAAGCAGGATTTTGAGTCCGCCGTTGTCAAGCATTTCTCCTTCAAAGCCCGGTTGCGCTCCTTTTTGCACGGCAACAGCAAGGACGAAGCCCCGCTGCGCGACCCCGACCAGTGTGGCATGGGGCAGTGGATAACCGCGCGCTGGCAGGGCGACTACCAGAATGTGCCCCAGATGCGCGAGCTGGACTCGCTGCACCGCCTCATCCATAAGCAGGCCAACCGGCTCATGGATTTGCATTTAGCCGGCCACCGTGAGGAGGCCCTGGCGGGCTTCGGCGAAGTGCAGGTGCTGGCCGACCGCATTCAGGACCTCCTCCAAACTATGGAAGCCAAACTGCGTACTGCGCAAGCATGACGGAGCGTCGGCGACCATGAAAATCAACCTTACTACCAAACTATTCGCCGGCTTTCTGCTGCTGCTGGGCTTATTTGCGGCCGTGGTGGTCGTCAACTATCGACTGGCGGGCCAGGTGTTGCGCAACTCGCAGCGCGTGGAGGCCAGCCAGCGCACCTCGGCCGATGGCTCGACGCTATTGCGCAGCATCATAGACATGGAGACTGGCTTCCGGGGCTACCTGCTGCTGGGCAATGAGCAGCTGCTGCAACCTTACTATTCGGGCGAGCGCGATTTATTGAGCCGCTTCAACATCCTGCGCGACGAGTTGGCTGAGGAGCCCGCGCAGCGCCAGCGCCTCGACACTACCCAGCACCGCTACCGGCAGTGGTCTACCTACACGCACCTGATGATAAGCGAGAAGCGCGCCGCCCGCCAGCGCGACCCGCAGCAGCAGGGCCTTAAAGGCATGCCCCACGCCCACCTGGCCGAGGGCCTGGCTGGCAAGCAGATAATGGACGCCATCCGCTTTCAGATGGCGGGGTTTGATAAGGAAGAAAACGCCAACCGCCAAGCCCAGCGCCAGCGCCTCACCGATAGCATTGCGCGGGCCCAGATGCTCTCGGGCCTGATAACCGGGCTGGCCCTGATTTTTGGGCTGCTCTGGGCCGTGTACATCGTGCGGCTGCTCTCGCGCCGCCTGCGCGGCATGATTTCGATGGCCCGCCGGCTGGCCGATGGCGACTACAAAACGCAACTCATAGACCATGAGCACGATGAGGTGAGTGAGCTAACGACGGCCCTCAACTCGATGGCCCGCACTATCGACCAGAATATCAGCCAGCTCGAAGGCCGCAACCAGGAGCTGGACCAGTTTGCCTACGTGGTTTCGCACGACCTGAAGGCTCCGCTGCGGGGCATCGAAAGCGCCTCGCGCTGGATTGAGGAAGACATGGGCAAGGACACGCTGCCGCCCCACATCCGCGAGTTTCTGGCCTTGATGCGGCAGCGCGTGCATCGCATGGAAAACCTCATCACCGGCATTTTGGCGCTGGCCCGCGTAGGCAAGGTAGCCGAGGCCAACGAGGCGGTATTCGTGCGCCAGCTGCTGCGCGAAATCACCGATACGGTGGGCTTGCCGGAGGGCATGCACCTGGAGCTGCCGTTCTTCCTACCCACGCTGCCCACCAACCGCACCCAGCTTCAACAGGTATTTACTAACCTGATTTCCAACGCCATCAAGTACCACGACCGGCCAGCTAGCGGGACCATTCGCATTGGCTGCGAAGACCTGGATGATAATTTCTACCGCTTCTCGGTGCAGGACGATGGGCCCGGCATAGCGGCCGAATATCACGAGCGGATTTTCATTATTTTTCAGACCCTGGTAGAGCGCGATGCCCTCGAAAGCACCGGCGTGGGCCTGGCCATCGTGAAGAAAATAGTGGAGCGGCAGGGCGGCCGCATCTGGGTCGAGTCGGCCGAGGGGGAAGGTGCTACTTTCTTCTTTACCTGGCCCAAAAAGCCGGCCGCCAAACCAGCTTCGGCGGGGGTGCAGGCGGTGCCGGCGGCGCAACTCGCAGCTACGGTTAAGTAGCCAGCCGCGCATCCTTTCCTATTCTATCTCGTTAATCCTACCTGCCTATACTGGCCCCCGACTGCTTCTTTTTATTCTCATGTCCCCCCTTTCCTCGCCCGCCTCGCCCAGCATTCTCCTCGTCGAAGATGACCAGATGGATGTGATGAATGTGCAGCGGGAGCTTCGCAAGCAGAATATCGCGGTGCCCCTAGTTCACGCCCGCAACGGCCGCGAGGCGCTTAATCTACTGCGGGGCGAAAACGGCGAAACCAAAATCCCGCGCCCCAGCTTGGTGATGCTCGACCTGAACATGCCCCGCCTCAACGGGCTGGAGCTACTAAAAATCCTGCGTACCGACCCGGAGTTCAGCGACCTCAACGTGTTCATCATGACCACGTCAGACCTCGATGTGGACCGCTCGGGCGCTACCGAGTTGGGCATCAGCGGCTATATCATCAAGCCGCTCACGTTCGATTCTTTCGGTGGGGAGGGCGGCGGCACCGTGGATGGTTTTAGCCTCTTCCTTGACTTGCTGAAGCTGAAAGATAGGAGCTAGCCAGCGCTAGGGTACAGTTTTATAACAGCCGAAAACTCATGCGGTGGTGTGGCGTGGGGCCATGCTCCCGAATAGCGGCACGATGGGCCGCCGTGGGGTAGCCCGCGTTTTGACTCCAGCCATACTGCGGGTATTCCTGGGCCAGCGCTAGCATGTGCTCATCGCGAAACGTTTTGGCTAGGATGGACGCCGCTGCGATGTGGCGGTAGCGGCCGTCGCCGCCTACGACACAGGTATAGGCAATTTCCGGATAGGGCTTAAACCGGTTGCCATCGACGAGTAGGTGGGCGGCCGGCACGGCTAGCGCAGCCACGGCCCGGTGCATGGCCAGGTAGCTAGCCTGGGCAATATTGATAGCGGCGATTTCGTCGGTGGTAGCGGTGCCAACGGCCCAGGCCACTGCTTCGGCACAAATGAGCGTGCGCAGCGCCTCGCGCCGACGCGCCGAGAGCTGCTTGGAATCGTTGAGAAACTGCGGGTCAAAGTCGGGCGGCAGGATGACGGCGGCGGCAAACACCGGACCGGCCAGGCAGCCGCGCCCAGCCTCATCGAGGCCTGCTTCGTGCGGGTGGCCGGTGTGCGTGGCCAGCAGGTTCAACGCCGGGGTTTTAGCGGAAGAAGAAGTCATTTGCAGAGCTAGCCAGCCGCTACAACGGGCATCCTGGCTAGCTACAAAGGTCGGCCAGCGGCTGCCTACGGCCGCCGGCTAAAAATGCAGCACCTGCAAGAAAAACACTTGCCGCTCGGGGCCGCGCTCGGCTTTTATACGCTGAAAGCCGCTGGCTAAAAATTTGTTATCGCCCCAGGGCATTAGCTCGGGCTGGCGCACTTCCAGCACTTTTTCGGGCTGGCTGGTGGCGCTGGTGAGCAGCTCCACCTTGGTATCGTTGGGGGCGGGCTCGCTCTGGTTGATGCGCTTGTAATGCACCTCGTTGTCGAGCAGGTAGGCTAGCACCAGGCGGCCGTCGCTGAGGGCAAGGGGCTGCACGGCTTCTTCCAGCGCAGTGCGCACCAGGCCCGGACCTACGACGAACGTATTGTCCCAAAGTAAGTTACCGCGCTTATCAAAGCCACACACCACGGCCTGGGTGGTACGAAAGCCCACGAAATTGCGGTTGGAGGTGCCATAATTGGCGTAGGGATTGAAGCCGCTGTTGTAGGCGCCGTACGAGTTGCGGCCCGTCACTGAGTAAGGGTTCAGGGCCAGCCCGCCGTACGAAGAGTAGTTGTACTGGGGCGTGTACACCTCGCCCACCAGCGTGTAGCCGCCATCGGGCTGGCGTAGCAGCTCGTGCAGCAGCAGGCGGTAGTGCCAGCGCACGGGGCTCACCTCACGGGCTTCGCGGCGGGCGGTGCGGTCGCGCAGGCGAGCTTCCTTGGTGGGGTTGAGGTAGTCGAAGAAGTGCCGGAAGCGCTTGAAGTCGTAGAAGCGCAGGGCCGGCCGATTGCTAGCCGCCGTGGCCGAGCGCGAAGTCAGGTCGGTGGCAAACAGCCCCTGCACGGAGTGCAAATCGCGCAGGCCATAAGTGCCGGCCAACAAGCGCGTGGTGGTGTCCTCAGGCGGGCTGAGCTGGGCGGTGAGCAAGCTGCGCTCGCTCTCGGTTTGCACAAACTCGGAGCTTAGCAACTGGCCATGCTCGGCCGAGAGGCGCTTGAGCTGGAGGCGCTGCTTGCGGCCGTTGCTTTGGCTGAGCACAAACTCGGCGTGGCCGGCGGGGCGGTTGGCCACGCTGGTAAGCTCGGTATCGAGCGGCTCGTAGAGCGAAGGCAAAAACTGAAAATTACCGTTGGCCACGTCGAGAAGCAGCACCGTCTGGTGCTGCTGGTCGCTGAGCGTCACATTGACGAGCAGCCGGCCAGCCATTGCCTTCAGGGCTACTACCTCGCGGCAAAGCTTGGTCTCGAAAGCCTGCACCCGCACCTGCCCACCGCGGGTATCGTAGGCCACGGCCAGCAGCCGGCCCGTTTTGGCGGGCGAGCGAAACAGCGCATACACCACCCCCGGCTCGGTACAAAGGCGCTGCAAGTCAAATTCTTCCGGAATCTCGACCGGCGTTTCGCGGCGCAGGTGCAGGTCGGCGCCGTAGTGCTGAAACACGTAGCGCGGCGTGCGCATGCCTGGCCCCTCGTGCCGGATGAGCAGCACCACGGCCGTATCGGTAGGCAGGGCCTGCACCTGCACCTCATCGGTATCGGGGTCGAGTAGCAGCTCGGTGCGGGCGGCTTGCCGGGGCGCATCGGCGGGTGGCGCGGGCACGGCGCGCTGCGCGCACAGGCTAAAGGGGAGCAGGCAGCACCAAAAAGCGAAAAAGTGTTTCATAGCTGGCCTCGCAACGCAGCCCGAGCGTGAATAGTTAGCGGGCTTTCACGAAGATACCTTTTTTTTGGTAGCCAAGGCAAGCTGGGCCAACCGCCTTTTTTTGCGGTTTCGGCTAGCCCTCGGCCAAGGCCAGTATCAGGTCAAATTCTTCGGGCCGCACGGGCGTAACTGACAGGCGCGACTGCCGCAGCAGGCTAAGCTGGGCCAGCCGGGGCTCGGCCTTGAGAGCAGCCAGCGGCACCGGGCGGGCCAGCGGCGCGTGGGGCCGCAGGTACACGGCCACCCAAGGGCTACCCGCCTCGGCGGTGGCATCGGGGGCGGCGGCGGCGTGCACGAGGGCCACGCCTACCACGGCCTTTTCGCTCACGCTGTGGTAGAAGAGGGCAAGGTCGCCGGGCTGCATGGCTTGCAGATTGTTGCGGGCCTGGTAGTTGCGCACGCCCGTCCAGTCGGTACCGCCGTCGCGCACGAAGTCGGCCCAGGCGTACGCGTCGGGTTCGGATTTAACGAGCCAATGGTTCATGGTGACAAAGGTCGGGCCTGGCAGGCCAGCTTCGGCCAGCCCACCGCACTTGCGCGGCCCGGCCTGCGGCGCGCCTGGCTCGAATGGTAAGCCCGGGAGCTATATTTCAGCTTAAAGTGCCTTGGGCGAGCTGCCGGAGCCCTACTTTTGTGGGCCCTCCTGCGTTTGGCGGGCATCGCTTATTCGCAGCGCGGTGGGCAATAGCCTAGGACCGGCCGCAGTTACCCAGCTTTCTTTTTCAGCAACTAGCACGGAAGTCCAACCCCTCCTACTCCCTGGCGGCCGGCCCTTCTGGTAGCGGCACCTACGCCCCCGGCCGGCACCTGCGCCGGGCCTACAGCAAGCCGGGCTAGCTGCGCACTTACCTATACGCTAGTCGATTTTTCCTGAATGTGGAGTTTTTTTTCCGAGGCGAGAGTACGGCAACTGAGTGTAGGGTGGGGCATTCTCCTTATTGTCGGGCTTTTTCTTTCGAGCGCCGTGCGGGCGCTACCCAGCCTTGGCATTGCCGGCTTATTTCTGACGGGCGTTGGGTACAGCTTACAGCACAAGCGCATTGCGCAGCGGGCGCACTGGCCGGAGCTTCTGAGCTTCGTGCTCATCTACCTGCTGCACCTGGTTACGGGCCTGTGGCACAGCACCCTGGCTAACCCGGCGCTGCGCCAAGACCTGGTACTGGAACTGCCTTTTGTGCTGTTGCCGGTAGCCTTTTTGCTCCTCCCCTCTTGGCAGGCGGCGCACAAGCGCACGCTGTGGCTCGTGCTGATAGGATGCTGCCTGGCCGCCGCTGCCTCGGCCACGCTCAACTATCTTGCTCACTTAAAGGAGATTAACCGCATATACCTGGAGTCGCGGGTGATGCCTACCGAGCCCGACCACATTCGGTTCAGCTTGCTGGTGAGCATGGCCGTGCTGGCGGGCGCCTCGCTCGTGCTCGGCCGTGAGCTGCCCCGCCGCTGGCGGCAGCTTACGGCGGTAGGAGTGGGCTTGCTGTTCTTGTTTCAGCACCTGCTGGCCGCGCGCAGCGGCCTAGTGACCATGTACGCCGGCGGGGCGCTGTGGCTGGGCTGGCTGGGCTGGCAGCTAAACCGGTGGAAGGACGTACTGCGCATCAGCCTGCTTATTGCGGCGCTGGCGGGCACGTCGCTGCTTTGCTTTACGACGCTGCGCAATAAAATCATTGATACGCAGACTGATGTAGGCAAAATAAAATCGGTAGCGGCCGCCAACAATTATTCGATGACGGCGCGGGTGTACTCCTACGACATTGCCTGGGATATTATCCGGGCGCACCCCCTGGCGGGCGTCAGCCGGGTTGGGCTGGCCGATGCCATGGCGGCGGGGTACGGTGCCCGGTTTCCGCAGATTGAGCGGGCGCACTACCTACTGCCGCACAACCAATTCATTTTCAACCTCGCGGCCTACGGGGCGGTGGGGCTGCTGGTCTTTCTGGTCGGCTTCTACTATCCCTTGTGGGTGGGCTGGCGGCGGCGCAACGTGCGGCTGCTGCTGATGTACCTCATCATCTCCCTCTCCTTTCTGGTTGAGTACACGCTGGAGAGCCAGGTGGGGGTACTGACCGGGCTGTTTTTTATTTTGCTAGCGGCGGCGCCCAGCGAGCCAACCCCCCATGGCTCCCCCACCCGCTAGGCGGAGCCGCCACGCAGCCCAGTAGTTTTGCGGGCATGTTCAGCTCTTTTTTTGCCCGCCTCCGCCAGCTTAGCCGCCAGCGCCGCCAGCAGCGCCGCATTGCGGCCCTGAGCCGCTGCGACGCGGCTGCCCTGGCGGCGCAGGCCCCGCCCGACCCTAGCCGCGTGTTGGTAGTGCGCAACGACTCTATCGGCGACTACCTGCTCTACCGCCCCTGGCTACGCCAACTGAGCGCCGAGCTGCGGCAGCGTGGCCAGCACCTTGTTCTGCTAGCCAATGCCTTGTGGGCCCCACTGGCCCAAGCCTGGGACGGCGACATTGTGGCCGATGTCATTCCCGTGCAGTTCGGCCGTTTTGCCACTGACCTGGCCTACCGCGCCGAGATTGTAGCACGTATCGGGCAGCTGGGAGCGGGCGAAGTGCTGTACCCAGTGCACGTACGGGAGCCAGCCGCCGAGAATTTTATCCGGTTTTTGCACGCGCCAATACGCATAGCCAGCCAGGGTGTACACGTGCACGAACCCTGGTTTGCGCTGCTCGATGCGGGCTACACGCGCCTGCTGCCTACCACCCGCGCCGTGTTATTTGAGTACGACCGTAACCGCGAATTTTTTGAGCATTGGCGGCAGCAAGCTATCGATAGCGGCGCCCTCACACCCACTAGGGCGCTGCTGGCACTGCCCTCGTTGGTGCAGGAGGCCGGGGCCACGCTAGCGGCGGCCGGGCCGTATATCGTGCTTTTTCCGGGGGCCAGTGCCCGCCAAAAGCGCTGGCCGGCCCAGCAGTTTGGCGAGCTGGCGCAGGCGCTGCACCGGCGCTACGGCTCCCGATTTCGGCTGGTGGTAGCGGGCAGCCCCAGCGACAGCGGCTACGTGCCGGCCATTGCGCAAGCAGCCGGGCCGGGCGTGCCGCTCGATAACCAATGCGGCCAAACGGACCTGCCCGCACTGGCTGCGCTTATCGCAGGCGCACAGCTCCTTATCAGCAACGATACGGTAGCCGCCCACCTGGCCGCCCAGGCCGGCACGCCCTGCCTGGTGCTGCTGATGGGCGAAAACTACGGCAAGTTTTTTCCCTACCCCCCGGCGCTGCTGCGAGCACCCTGCCGCTGCTTGTTTCCGCCGAGCCAGGAGGCGCGCTTCGCACTGGGTGATTTTAGCCCGCCCGCCCACGACCCTGCCATTGGGCAAATAGCAGTGGGCCGGGTACTGGCCGCTGCCATTGAGCTACTTGCCTAATAGCCGGCAGTAGCATTATCTTTTCAAGGCTGCTTAATGATTTCGACGGCGGGGAGCTGAGCCAGCCGCAGCAACCGGAGTTCCCCTTTCTGGAAGCTGAGCAGGGCCAGCTCATAGTCGGGCTCGGCGGGCTCCGTCTCGGGCAGGTGCACGAGCAGGCGGCCGGCGCTGGTTTCGGTCCAGGTACCTTCCTGGGCAAGCAAGCCACCGCCGGGCGCCACGTCGTAGCGTACAAAGCGCCCGGCCGGCCCCAGCCGGAAGCCCGGCCGGCCGCCCGGCCGGTAGCGAAAGCGGTAGGTGTTGCGGCGGTACGTGAGGGTGTCGGCGCGGCTGGCTTCGGGCACGAGCAGCCAAGTGCCGTGCAGGGCCGCGAGGCGGCCGCTGGGCAGCCCGGGGGGGTGGTCGGGGTGGCAGGCGGCGGCCAGCATGAGCAGGCCGGCCAGCCAGCCAAAGCGTTTGAAGAAAGCCATGATAAGGCAATAGTACGGGCACGGCGGGCATCCCGGCCATGAGTTGGGCCGTACTTTTGGCGTCTTATGCTGGCGGGCCCCGCGCCCGCCCCACCCACCCGCAACCCGCCCTCCTGTGGATAACCGCGCTCTTATCAAAGCCTTCCGGCTCACGGCCCAGCTCCTGGAGCTGCACGACGAAAATGCCTTCAAAATCAGGGCCTATGAAGGCACCGCCACGGCCCTGGAGCAGCTGGAATTTCCGGTGGCCGAGGTGGAGCGCCCCGGCCTGCCCGACCGCACCGGCCTGAGTAAAACCCAGGCTGCCAAAGTAGCCGAACTGCTCGATACCGGCACGTTTGAAGAACTTCAGCGCCTGCTCGACACCACGCCGCCCGGCGTAGTAGAGTTGCTGAATATCAAAGGTATCGGCCCCAAGAAAGTGCGCGCCCTGTGGCGCGATGCCAGCATCGAAAGCCCCGAGCAGCTGCGCGAAGCCGCCGAGGCCGGCCTGGTAGCCAAGCTCAAGGGCTTCGGGGCCAAAACTCAGGAAAGCCTGCTGGCCGCGCTGGCCTTCACCGACCAAAGCGCGGGCAAGCTGCTGTTTTCGCAGGCCGAGCAGCTGGCCAACGACCTCACCGCCCGCCTGCGCCAGGTGCCCGGCGTGGCCGAAGCCGCCGCCACCGGCGAGGTGCGCCGCGCCCTCGAAATAGTGGAAACCATCGAAATTGTGGTGGCCAGCGATGACCCCGCCCCCATCCACGCGGTGCTTAATGCTGCGCCCGGCCTGCGCGCTGATGTGCGCCGCTCGGGCCCCTTCGCGTGGCGCGGCACCGTGGCCGACTCGGGCGTGGCCGTGGCCGTGCAGGTGGTCGCCCCGGCCGATTTTGTCAACCAGCTCTTCGTGAGCACCGGCAACGAGGCGCACCTGGGCGCGCCGCTACCCTCGGCCAGCGCCGGCCAGCCGGGTACCCTACGCCAATGGGCCAAGCGCGAGCGCTTTGCCAGCGAGGAAACGCTGTATGAGAAAGCCGGCCTGCAATACGTGGTGCCCGAGCTGCGCGAGGGCCTGGGCGAAATCGAGCTAGCCGCCGAGCACAAGCTACCGCAACTCTTGCAAGACAGCGACTTGCGCGGCTCACTCCACAACCACAGCACCTACTCCGACGGCAGCCACTCGCTCCGCCAGATGGCGACTTTCCTGCGCGATGCGGGCTACGAGTACCTCGGCATCTGCGACCACTCGCAGGCCGCGCACTACGCCAATGGCCTGGGGCCGGAGCGCGTGCGCCAGCAGCAGCGCGAAATCGACGAGC
>Ga0265798_10004364_pt1 | contig 19580 bp, 16 predicted proteins | sample P3T30metagenome_FD_192430 | JGI IMG/M metagenome (GOLD analysis project Ga0265798, IMG submission 192430) | Plant litter microbial communities from East Loma Ridge, Irvine, California - P3 T30 | ecosystem: Environmental > Terrestrial > Plant litter > Unclassified | place: USA: California... | reverse complement strand
GAAAGCTCCAACGTGCTGCAATTCATTACCGAAGCCGGCGACAAGATTTCGGCCCGCCCCAGCGGCACCGAGCCCAAAATCAAGTTTTACTTCAGCGTGAAGGAGCCGCTGGCCTCCGCAGTGGACTATGAAATGACCCACCAGAAGGCGCAGGCTAAAATTCAGCGCATCATCGAGGAGATGCAGCTGAAGTAGACCGGGTTCAACCAGCCATACAGTAGATAGCAAAAGGGCTAGCGGATGTGACATCTGCTAGCCCTTTTGCTGTCTTTACGACTCCTTGTAAATTATTGCTTTTTATTGAGATGTCCTCTACTTCTTCTTTTTTTCTGCGGGCATTGCTCTTATCGGCTGCGCTGCTGCCAGCGGTGGCTCAGGCTCAACAATCCAGGCAAGACTATGTAGTCACTACGGCCGGCGATACCCTCAGGGGGCGCATCCAGTTAACTGGCCGGTCGGCCACGGTAGTTCGCCTGCATCAGCAAAACCAGCCAACTATTACGTATTCGGCTGCCGATTTGCGTAGCTACGGCATTGGTCACACGCCGCTCCGGGTGAGCCTGCCCGTTGGCCGGGCTACCGGGCAGCCACAACTGCTCGTTCCCATAGTGAGCGGCTACGTGTGCTTATATGCGGGGAAAAACCCCGCCACGACTCAGCTGCGTTATTACCTCCAGCCGGCCGATTCGGCCTACGTGGTAGAAGTGCCGCCCGCTACTGCGCTGCTTACGTATGCGCGCTTATTATCGGCGTGCCCCGACCTCAATATTGGCTCCAATAGCTTCAACGCCCACTACGGCTACACCCGCAGCGGCCTCGTGGCGCTCACAACTGATTATAACCGCTGCCTGCAAAAGCCCAGCAACATCTGCCACGCGCCCTCTGGCGTGCGCACGCAGTTTGGGGTAAAAGGGGGTATTGGCTTTCCTACATTTTACCCAATAGGCGAAGACGTTTACGCTCAGATTGTCTTTGGGCGTGATGCGCAGGCTAAGTCCAGCTACCAGGCGGGGGCGGTGCTCGTCTTCACTACCCGCTCGCATTGGGGACTACAGCTCGAAGGCAATTATTTGCGCCTGGCCGGCACCTACCCTTTCCCCACGCAGGCAGCACTAAACCAAGGCAACTACCTCGGTTTGTACGGGGTAAAGCTGCGCTATTCTCAGCTCCAGGTACCACTCATGGTGCATTATACACTCGGCTACCGTGCGTTAATGCCTTACCTCAACCTCGGCCCGAGCCTAACTGTGGCCGTCGACAACCGCTCTACCAAGCAGCTATTCGATGCCAAAGGCTCCTTAGCCAGCGAGCAGCCCTACAGTGTTGGCGGCTCGGCGGCCATCCTGGGGGGTGCCGCCGGGGCGGGCGTCCTGTTCCGCCCAGCGGGCTGGCCAGCCCTTATGCTCGAAAGCCGCTACGATTTTTTACTGGACTACTTCGGAAATAACACACTTACTAAATCGCTTCGCCTAGAGGCCGGCATTTTGTTTTAGCATGCTCCTACAAGGCATTAAAAAGCCCGCCTGGTAGCCAGGCGGGCTTTTTAGTGGGCACTACGCTTACGCGCGCTGCAATTGCAGCTGCTTTACCTGCTGCGTGAGGTCGAGGACCATGCTGGCTAGGTGCTCCAGCGACACGCCACCGATGGGGAAGGCGCTGCTGATGTAGCTCTTGGCTTCCCAGATTTCGAGCACGTCCTCGGCTTTTACGTCGTAGGGCGAGTAGAGGGGGTTGTCGGATTGCAGGGCAAACATGGCACTCTGCTTCAGCTTGTTGTAGACGCGCTTGAAGACGATGCCATCCTTCTGGCTGACCACGATGCAGGGTGTGCCGTCCTTGATGGCGGCCCAGTCATCAACGTAGCGGCCCACGATGGTAGTGCCGCTGGCCAGCGGCAGCATAGAATCGCCGGCGATTTCGAAGGCGCGGTAGGTGCCGGTGCTCGCCAGCATGGGCAGGCGGAAGCGAGGCAGCTCCTCAATAAATTCGCGGTCGGCGTAGCCATTGAGGTAGCCAGCGGCGGCTTTGAGGGGCACTAGCTCGATATTTTCTTTGTCGTCGGGGCCTACGGTGAAGGCCAGCACCCGCATGGGCTTGTCTTCGGGCAGGGTGTCTACCAGGGGGCCGGCTTCGCGCAGGGCGGCGGCAGTTTTAGCGTTTTTGCGCTTCGTAAAGTCGGTGGTAGCCAGCGAGTCAAGCGGGATATTGAAGAGCCGGGCCATGTTGACGAGCGTAGCCAGGCGGGGCTCGGCGCGTCCTTCTTCATAAGCACCCACCAGCGAGCGCTTAATATTCAGCTTATCAGCCAGTTGAGCTTGCGTTAGACCTAGCTCGCGGCGCCAGAATTTAAGATTGGTATTAATCATAACGGTAGGGAAGACAAGGGGAGGAAAACCCAACGCGGAGGGCGCGCGACGCACGAAATCAGCAACACGGGGCGCAAGTTACTAATTCCATTAGACTTGCCAACGCTAACGAGGTGGGAATTGTTGGCCGGGGTGGTATTTGTTTCGTCAGAAACCAAAACAGCCGTCCCTGGATGGGGCGGCTGCTTTTATTCCTGGCGAGGCGGGCGCTACATATTCAGGCCGGGCTTGGGCGAGTCGGCCCACCACTCCTCATTCTCCCAGGCTTCGTTCCAGCCCAGCTTCGCGTATTTGGGATTAACCAGAGTGCCCCGGTCGCCTACTCCAAAATCGGCGAACACTTCGGGGGCAATTACAAATACATCTCTGGCTAGCAACAATCCTTTTTGCTTCCCAGTAGCTCGGCTGGTATACTGGCCGCGTACCACCATGCCGCAACCCTTGGCGGGAAATTTATCGTCCGGATTGGTCATAATGGTCGTTACCATATCTACTTTCCCCTGCTTATCCAGCATAAAGTCAAAGAAAACTTCCCCGGCTAAGTCGGTGGGCGTTTTAGTAGCCGCCGGCTGAAATCGGAACAGGCCTTTAGCGGTATACAGGGTATTGGTAGAATCGGCGGATTCTCCAGGTGCTACCATATCATCCGCCAGGTTGGCAATACTAACGATGGTGATAGTGCCGGAAAAAGAAGTAGTTACCCTATTTAGACGGCTTTTACCGGTTACGCGAAATAGCTGAGGTTGCCTCGCATCTTGACGCACTGTATTAATAGCCAGCGCGAAGCGCTGGTGCTCAGTTCCCAAGAACCCATCAAGCACGGGGTTTTCCTGATAGGTGCCGTGGGGGTCGCTCCACAAGGCAGCCAAATCGTGGCGGCGTAGTATCGCCCGCATAGAGGCGGTAAGGGTATCGGTGGTAGTAGGCAAAGTGGCGTGTGGGGCTCCAGTGGCGGCCCTGCTAGCCAGCGGGGCTACGGCACCAGGCGCATTCTGGGCCGCCGCAGTAGTTGAAGCAGGTTGAGGCTGGCAGGCGACGCTGGCGCAAGCTAACGCGAGTAAGGCAAATTGCTTTTGCATACTATATCTAACAGCCAGGCTCACAGGGTAAAGTTGGGTTTGGGCGACTTGGCCCACCACTCGTCATTCTCCATAATGGTGTTCCAGCCGTAGCGCGCCAGCTTGGGATTTACCTCGTCGCCGCGCTCGCCCAGGCCCAGGTCGCGCAATACCTCGGGCACTATTACCCCGTAGAAATTGGCCCACGCCACGGGTTTGCGCTGGCCCGTGCGGTTATCCTGCCAAGCGCCCCTGAATACCTGGCCGCAACCCCTGGTCGGATTATCCCAGCCCGAGTCTACCCCGTCAAAACTGGCCTGCGTGGCCTGGTTCTTTGCGTTTACCTGGAAGTCCAGCACGGCCCGGCCCGTGCAGTGGCCGGCCCCTTTGGCGGTGCTGTCTTCGCGCAGCACAAAGCTGGCGAAGGCCGAATACGCCCGGTCTCCAAAGCGGTGCTCCAGGGCCACGGTATCGGGCAGCGGGGCCAGCCGCGTTACGGTGAGGGTGCCGGTGAAGGGCGTGATGGTGCGCTTGTAGCGGTCGCGGCCCTCGAAATAGAACACGTTGGGCCGGTGCTCATCGCGCCGCACCGTATCAATGTGGAACGAAATGCGGTAGTTATCGGGGCCGTAGAAGCCATCCATCGCCTCATTGGGCGTGCCGCGCCAGGCGGTAGTCAGGTCCACTTGGCGCAGCAGGTCGAGCACGGCGGCCGTGGTATCGGCGTTTTGGGTAGCCAGCGGGGCAGCCGGCGCGGCTGGCGGGCGGGCCGTAGCTTGCGTAGCTGTTGACTGCGGCTGGCAGGCGGTGGCGGCTAGCCCTAGCAGGGCCAGCAAATAGCGCTTTTTCATGGTGCCAAATTAGGCCGTAGCCGCTTGAGTAGCTCTTGCAGGAAATACCGGCCCAGGCCTACTTCCAACAGCATTTCGGCTATAATCAGATTACCTACCCACGATAGCCAGGTCACGGTGAGGTACGTTTCGATGGGCTTGGTATGAAAGGCGTAGAACATGACGTAGCTCTCGCCGCGCAGGGCCAGCGCGGCCAGCGTGACGGCGTAGGAGCGCACCTGCCACTGCACGTGCCGGGGCCACTGCCGCTGCCGCGCCGCCCGGTAGGCCAGCCAGGTAGTGAGCCACCACACCACGCCTTGCAGGGTGAACCCCACCTGCGCCACCAGCCCGCCATTGGCAAAGCGCGCCAGGATAAGCCCCGAAGGGGCGGCCAGCCCCAGGATGCCACCCACGTAGCCATAGCCCAGCCAGCGGTGCAGCCGGGGGCCACCCCGGGCCACTACCGGCAGCCATTGCAACAGCCCCAGCACCAGCACCACCAAGCTCGTGGTGATGTGCACATAGAAACCCAGGCGAAACCACGGGTTGTCGTTGGTTTCGTCGCTCTTCGTAGTGAGGAAATGAATGCCTTTCTCAAAGGAGTAGTAAGGCAGCGTTTTGGTGAGCATGAGCGCCGCAAACGCCCCAATGAGCAGCGTGGCCAGCAGCAGCGGCAATTTGCGCAACATACGAAAGCAGTAAGAGGAATATGCGCACAAACCTACTGCTAGCTTAGCCGAGCAGCGGCAGCAGCCAATCGAGCAGCAGCACCCCAGCCAGACCCACCACCGATACAATGGTTTCCATCACGGTCCACGAGCGTAGCGTGTCCTTCACCGAGAGGTTAAAATACTCCTTAAACAGCCAGAAGCCCGCGTCGTTGACGTGCGACACAGCCAGGCTACCCGCCCCAATGGCGAGCACCAGCAGGTTGGGATTGACGGGCGAGTGCGCCAAGAGTGGTAGCATCACGCCCGCCGCCGTGAGGCCCGCGATGGTAGCCGAGCCCAGGCACACCCGAATGAGGGCCGCCAGCAGCCAGCCCAGCACCAGCGGCGGCAGCCCCGTGCCTTGCAGGCCGGCCGCTATTTCCTGGCTGGCCCCGCTGGCCACCAGCACCTGCTTGAGCGCCCCCGCCCCCGCAATGATGAGCAGGATAGCCGCAATGTCCTTGATGGCCAGCCCGTAGCCATCCATCACCTGGCTGAGGGAGCGGCCCCGCGCCAGCCCCAGGCTGGCGGTAGCCACCAGCACCGAGAGCAGCATCACTACGGCCGGCTCGGCCAGCAATACCAGCAGCGGGGCCAGCGGGCCGTGGGCGGGCAGCACGGCTTGCAGGCCTAGCGCCAGCCCCAGCAGGAGCACTGGCAGCAGCGACGACACGAAGCTATTGAGGCGGCCGGGTAGGGCAGCCGCAGGCAGCGACTCGGTAACAAAGCCCGCCAGCGGCACCGACACGATGCCGCGCAGCGTGCGCGCATACAGCGGCCCCGCCAGGATAATAGCCGGCACCGCAATCACCAGCCCATACACAAAGGTGAGCCCCAGGCTGGCGTGAAACTGCGCCACCAATGCTGTAGGTGCCGGGTGCGGTGGCAAGAACCCGTGCAGCACCGACAGCGACGCCAGCATGGGCAGCCCCACGTACACAGCCGGCAGCCGGTACTTATACGCCACCGAAAAGATGAGCGGAATCACCAGCACAAAGCCCACGTTATAAAATAGCGGCACCCCAATGATGAGCCCCGTAACCATGAGCGTCCACTGAATGTACTTCAGCCCAAAGGCTTCCAGCATGACGGTGGCAATCTGCTGGGCGGCGCCGCTGTCGGCCACCAGTTTGCCAAGCATGGCACCCAGCACGATGATGATAACCACGGAGCCCAGCGCGTCGCCCAGGCCCTGATAAACGGCGGCCATCAGGCGGGCAGCGGGCAGGCCCAAGGCAAAGCCAGCGCCCAAAGCCACCAGCAAAAAGGCCAGAAATGGCTGCACTTTGCCCCAGCTAATAAGGCCAATCAGGGCCAGTACTGCCAGCAGAATAATCAGAGAAATCATGAATCGGAAGGGAAAAGGAAGCTAGGCAAGGCACTTTGCGGATTGTTTTTTATCGGCGTTCCAACTTGCAAATCCATTCCAAATACCCACCAAAAGGCAGAAAATGGCTGGCTGGCATGTGTTGTAAGCGTATGAGCGAGCCCCGTTTTTAGTCGGCAAGAACCTTATCGCTCAGGCAAATGTGTGCATTAACAGAAAATGCGCCGATAAATTAGCAGCCGTTAACCTCTCCAGTGGCTGTTTTTGCAGCCATTTACTACGCACTGGCTCTCTGGCAACTCTAAAGTTGTTTTTTGCGACCTTGTCAGTACTGAGGCTTGCCCCGCCCGATTCTCTTCTTTGTTCCTTCTCCCACCCGACTACCTATGACTTCCCGTCGTGCCTTTGTTAAGTCCGCCGCCCTGCTTTCGGCCGGCGTGCTGGCCAGCCCCAGCCTGATTGCCGCTCCCAAACCTAAGTATATTGGCTTGCAGCTCTACACGGTGCGGGAGGGTATGCAGCAAGACCCCACCGGCACGCTGGCCAAAGTAGCCAAAATGGGCTACAACTCGGTAGAAGGCGCGACCTACACGGGCAGCCAGAAGTTCTACGGCATGGAGCCGGCCGCGTTTGCCAAGGTGCTCAAGCAAAATGGGCTCATCATGCCCAGCAGCCACTACATGCTAGGCGAGGCGATGAACAACGGCCAGCCCACCCAGGGCACCATCCTGCACGGCTGGGACAAGGCCGTGGACGACGCGGCCCAGGTGGGCGTGAAATACATGGTGTGCGCCTACCTGCTCGACAGCGAGCGCGGCAGCCTCGACCGCTACAAGGCCATTGCCGAGCAACTCAGCAAGGCCGGCGAGCGCTGCAAAAAGGCGGGCATCCAGCTCTGCTACCACAACCACGACTTCGAGTTTCAAGCTCAGGATGGTAAAATGCCTTATGACACCCTGCTCAGCCTCACCGACAAGAGCTTGGTGAAGATGGAGTTGGACCTGTACTGGGCCACCAAGGCGGGCCAAGACCCGGTAGCCATGTTCCAGAAGCACCCCGGCCGCTTCCCGCTCTGGCACGTGAAGGATATGGACAAGACGGCCGCCCGCAACTTCACGGAAGTGGGCAACGGCAGCATCGATTTCAAGCGCATTTTTGCCCAGGCCAATACGGCGGGCATGAAGTACTTCTTTGTGGAGCAGGACCAAACGCCCGGCTCACCCTTCGACAGCATTCAGCAGAGCATCAGCTATCTGAAAAAAACGCTGGTGTAGCACAGTCATCAGTTACCAATTATCCTATTGTGATAACTGATGACTGATAATTGATAGCTGCTAACTGACAATCTCTATCCCCACCCAACTTCTTATGGAAAAGTACACCTATGACGCCATCGTCATTGGCTCCGGCATCTCGGGCGGCATGGCCGCTAAAGAGCTGACCGAGAAAGGCCTGAAGACCATCATGCTGGAGCGCGGGCGCAACATAGAGCACATCAAGGACTATGTAAACGCCAACAAGGCCCCGTGGGAATACGAGCACCGCGGCGGCAAAACCCAGCAGATGCTAGCCGACTACCCGGTGCTGGGCCGCGACTACACGCTGAACGAAACGAACCTCGACTTTTGGGTAAACGAGAAGGACAGTCCCTATGTGGAGGTGAAGCCCTTCGACTGGTTTCGGGGCTACCACGTGGGTGGGCGCTCGTTGATGTGGGGCCGCCAGAGCTACCGCCTCAGCGACTACGACTTTGAGGCCAACGCCAAGGACGGCATCGCCGTGGACTGGCCTATTCGCTACAAAGACCTGGCGCCGTGGTACAGCCACGCTGAGAAATTTGCGGGCATCAGCGGCAACCGCGACGGCCTGCCCCAGCTGCCCGACGGCGACTACATGCCGGCGATGGAGATGAACATCGTGGAGAAAGACGTGGCCGCCCGCATCAAAAAGCACTACAAGGACCGCCACATGGTCATTGGCCGCACGGCCAATATCACCAAGCCGCATAACAACCGCGTCAACTGCCAGTACCGCAACAAGTGCTGGCTGGGGTGCCCGTTTGGGGCGTATTTCAGCACGCAGTCGGCCACGCTGCCGGCGGCCGTGGCTACCGGCAACCTCACGCTACGGCCGTTTTCCATCGTCACGCGCATCCTGTATGACAAGGATACCAAGCGTGCGAAGGGCGTGGAAATCCTGGATGCCGAAACGAACAAGACCTACGAGTACTACGCCAAGATTATCTTCCTCAATGCCTCGGCCCTCAACTCGGCCTGGGTGCTGATGAACTCGGCTACCGACGTGTGGCCCGGCGGGCTGGGCAGCAGCAGCGGCGAGCTGGGTCACAACGTGATGGACCACCACTTCCGGGCCGGTGCGCACGGCGAAATGCCGGGCTACGAGGACAAGTACGTGTATGGCCGCCGCGCCAATGGCATCTACGTGCCGCGCTTCCGCAACCTGTTTGGCGACAAGCGCGACTACATCCGGGGCTTTGGCTACCAGGGCAGCGCCGGCCGCGAGGGTTGGAGCCGCGAGATTCCGGAGATGAGCATCGGTGGCGAGTTTAAGGACGCGCTCAGCGAGCCCGGCAACTGGACGATGGGCCTCACTGGCTTCGGTGAAACCCTCCCCTACCACGACAACCACATTTTCCTGGATAAGACCAAGAAGGACAAGTGGGGCCTGCCCGTGCTGGCGATGGATGTGAGCATCCGCGACAACGAGCAGAAAATGCGCATCGATATGATGCAGGACGCCAAGGAGATGCTCGAAATAGCGGGCCTCCAAAACGTGAAGACCTACAACAACGGCTACAACCCCGGTGGCGGCATCCACGAGATGGGCACCGCCCGCATGGGCCGCGACCCCAAAACGTCGGTCCTCAACCAGTACAACCAGGTCTGGGACGCCCCCAACGTGTACGTGACCGACGGCGCCGCCATGACCTCGGCTGCCTGCCAGAACCCCTCGCTCACTTACATGGCCCTCACCGCCCGCGCCGTGGACCACGCCGTGAGCGAACTAAAAAAGCAGAACGTATAACCCCCTCATTTTCAAAGCTATGATAAATAGAAGAGATGCCCTCGCCCGGGTAGCCCTGCTGATGGGGGGCGCCGTAATCGGGGCCGATTATTTCCTGACCGGATGCAGTTCCGACAAGGACAAGGCGCAGACGAAAAACGGCGACTCCGCATCGAACTTTAAGGCGCTCGATACCAAGCAGCAAGCCTATCTTGATGAGGTGGGCGACACCATCCTGCCCGCCACTAAAACGCCCGGCGCCAAAGCCGCCCGCGTGGGTAGCTTCATGGCCGTGATGGTGCGCGACAGCTACAAGCCCGCCGACCAGGAAACCTTTACCAAGGGCTTAGGACAGCTAGAAGAAGCCAGCCAGAAGCTAAATGGCAAAGGCTTTATGGAGAGCACCCCGGCCCAGCGCACTGCCCTGCTTACGGCACTCGACACGGAGCAGAAGAACTACACTAAAACCAAAACCCCGGAGCAGCCCAACCATTACTTCCGGATGATGAAAGAGCTGACGCTGCTCGGCTACTTCACCTCAGAGGTAGGCGCTACCCAGGCGTTGCGCTACCTGCCGGTACCGGGCAAATACGTGGGCGATTACCCGTATAAAAAGGGCGACCGTGCCTGGGCCACCACGTAAACGGGTCTCGCGCTACGCGGCACCTCACCCCCTAGCCCCCTCTCCAAAAAAGAGGGGGAACTAGTTTCTAATTCTAGTCTAAAACCTAGAGCTAGTTCCCCCTCTTTTTTGGAGAGGGGGCTAGGGAGTGAGGTGCCACTAGTGGGCACCCTATTATCAATCTCTTACCGAAGTTCATGAAATTACGCCTAGGTATGATTGGCGGCGGGCAGGGCGCCTTTATCGGCGCAGTACACCGCCTGGCCGCGGCCCTCGATAGCCAATACGAACTGGTAGCCGGCGCCTTTAGCAGCAACCCCAACACCTCCCGCGCCAGCGGGCAGCTACTGGGCTTGGCACCCGACCGCGTGTATGGCTCCTACCAAGAGTTGATGGAGCAGGAAAAAGCCCGGCCGGCCGCCGAGCGCGTGCAGGTTATCAGCATCGTAACGCCCAATCACCTGCACTTTGCGCCGGCCAAGCAAGCCCTGGAAAGCGGCTTCGACGTGGTGCTGGACAAGCCCATGACGTTCTCGCTGGCCGAGGCCAAGGAACTGGCGGCCGTGGTTGCCGCCACCGGCCGCCGCCTCTGCCTCACGCACACCTACACGGGCTACCCAATGGTGAAGGAAGCGCGCCAACTAGTGGCCGCCGGCACGCTGGGCCGCATCCGCAAGGTATACGTGGAGTACCCGCAGGGCTGGCTTAGCACCTTTGCCGAAGGCGGCGAAAATAAGCAGGCTGCCTGGCGCACCGACCCGGCCCGCAGCGGCGTGGCCGGCGCAATGGGCGACATTGGCACCCACGCCTTCAACCTGCTCGAATACGTGAGCGGCCTGCAAGTTGAGCAGTTGTGCGCCGACATTAATACCGTAGTAGAAGGCCGCCGGCTCGACGACGATGGCGCGGTGCTGTTGCGCCTGAACGGCGGGGCTAGCGGCGTACTGGTGGCCACGCAAGTAGCAGCCGGCGAGGAGAATAACGTGCGCATCCGGGTATATGGCGAACAGGGCGGCCTCGACTGGATGCAGGCCGATGCCAACACCCTGCTGGTAAAATGGCTGGACAAGCCCACCGAAATCTGGCGCACGGGCGGCCCCTACGTGAGCAGCTTCGCCAGCCACAATACCCGCACCCCGGCCGGCCACCCCGAGGGCTACCTCGAAGCATTTGCCAATCTTTACCGCAACTTCGCCCTCACCTTGCAGGCCGAGCAAGCCGGCCAGCCGGCCCCGCCCGAAGCCCTGGACTACCCCAGCATAGAAGAAGGCGTGCGCGGCATGGCCTTCATTGAAAACGTCATCGCCTCGGGCCATTCTACCCAGAAGTGGACCGACTTTACCGTGTAGCTGCCCATGAAAACCATCAAAGGACCCGCCGTTTTCCTGGCGCAATTTATTGGTGACCAAGCCCCGTTCAACTCGCTGGCTGACATCTGCGAATGGGCGGCCGGCCTGGGCTTTAAAGGCGTGCAGCTGCCCACCACCGACAGCCGCTTCATCGACCTCAGGCTAGCCGCCGAAAGCCAGACCTACGCCGACGAGCTGCGCGGCACCGTGCAAGCCGCCGGCCTTGAAATTACCGAGCTTTCGACCCACTTGCAGGGTCAGCTCGTGGCCGTCAACCCGGTGTACGACCAGCTATTCGACGGCTTTGCGCCCGAGGCCGTGCGCGGCAACCCGCGCGCCCGGCAGCAGTGGGCCGTGCAGCAGCTCACCTACGCCGCCAAGGCCTCGCGGCGGCTGGGGCTGGCGGCGCACGTCACCTTCAGCGGCGCGCTGCTGTGGCCCTATCTCTACCCCTGGCCCCAGCGCCCCGCTGGCCTGGTCGAGGAGGGTTTTGCGGAGCTGGGCCGGCGCTGGCGGCCCATTCTCGACGAGTTTGATGCCGAGGGCATCGACTTATGCTACGAAATCCACGCGGGCGAGGACCTGCACGATGGCATCAGCTACGAGCGCTTTTTGACGGAGGTGAATGACCACCCGCGCGCCTGCCTGCTCTACGACCCCTCGCACTACGTGCTCCAATGCCTTGACTACCTGGAGCATATTGACATCTACCACGAGCGCATCCGCATGTTCCACGTCAAGGATGCCGAGTTCAATCCCAACGGGCGGCAGGGCGTGTACGGCGGCTACCAGCCGTGGCTGGAGCGCGCCGGCCGCTTCCGCTCGCTGGGCGATGGACAGGTCGATTTCAAGGCTGTTTTCAGCAAGATGGCGCAGTACGATTTCCCCGGCTGGGCGGTGCTGGAGTGGGAATGTGCCCTCAAAAACTCCGCCGACGGTGCCCGCGAGGGCGCGCAGTTTATCAAGGACCACATTATCCGCGTGACTGAACGCGCCTTCGACGACTTTGCCGCCTCGGGCATCGACACTTCCCTCAACAAAACGCTTCTAGGCCTTTAATTTCCACTTGACCTGCCAGTTATGAAAAAGGTATTGCTACTTCTAAGCGCATGTGCGCTGCTCGCGGCCTGCGACTCGGGCTACAAACAAGACGGCCCCGACCAGGTAAGCGCCGCCAAACCCGCCACCGAAAAATCGGATGAGCTGAACTCCGACAGCGCCTCGGGCTCCAACGTGACGGCCGTGGCCCACCAACCACAGGTAGACACCAGCACCACCAAAATCGGCACCGCCCCCACCGGCACACCGTCTGAGAAAGGTGGCAAGCTCATCGCCGCCGCCGACTGCGCCAGCTGCCACCGCGAGCGCGACAAGCTCCTCGGCCCCGCCTACACCGCCGTGGCCCAGAAATACCCCGCTACCCCCGCCAACGTCAACATGCTGGCCAGCAAAATCATCAGCGGCGGCAGCGGCCACTGGGGCGACATCGCCATGACGCCCCACCCCGGCCTCTCCAAGAGCGACGCCCAGGAAATGGTGCGCTACATCCTGAGCCTCAAATAACCTGCGTCACCGCTAGCCTTCCCTCCCATCCCACCCTGTCTGCCCATGACTACTGCCATTCGGATAAAGCTGTCCCTCATGATGTTCCTGGAGTTTTTCATCTGGGGCGCGTGGTTTGTGACACTAGGGACTTATCTGCTGCATAATCTCAAGGCCACCGGCACGCAGGTGGGCGTCGCTTTTCTCACGCAGTCCATCGGGGCCATTGTGGCGCCGTTTATCATCGGGCTCATCGCCGACCGCTTTTTCTCGGCCCAAAAAATCCTGGGGGTGCTGCACTTGCTGGGCGCGGCGCTGCTGTGGCGCGCCTCCTCGGCCCCCGATTTTGGCAGCTTCTACCCCAACATCCTCACCTACATGGTGCTCTACATGCCCACGCTGGCGCTGGTCAATTCCATCGCCTTCCGGCAGATGAAGGACCCGCAGAAGGAGTTTGGTCCCATCCGGGTGCTGGGTACACTGGGCTGGATTGTAGCGGGCCTCACCATCGGCTGGCTTAATTGGGAACAGAACAACGCCCTGCAAACCACGTTCCTGATGGCCGCCGGTGCCTCGGCTATCCTGGGCCTGTTCAGCTTCACGCTACCAGCCACGCCGCCCGTGAAAAGCGGCCAATCCAGCTCGCTGGGCGACCTACTGGGCCTCGATGCCATCGGCCTGCTCAAGAACCGCTCGTACCTCATTTTCTTCCTGGCTTCCATCGCCATCTGCATCCCGCTGGCCTTCTATTACGGCTTCACCAACCCCTTCCTCAATGAAGTGGGTATGAAAGCCGCCGCTGGTGTGCAAAGCCTCGGACAGGTTTCCGAGCTACTCTTCATGCTTGCCATCCCGCTGTTTTTCAGCAAGTTAGGTGTGAAGAAAATGCTCGCTATCGGCATGGCTGCCTGGGTGTTGCGCTACGTATTTTTCGCCTACGGCGATGGCCTGGGCAATCAATGGATGCTCATTGCGGGCATCGTGCTGCACGGCGTGTGCTACGATTTTTTCTTCGTCACGGGCCAGATTTACACCGACAAGCTAGCCGGCGAGCGCTTCAAAAGCTCGGCTCAGGGCTTCATCACACTGGCTACCTACGGCGTGGGCATGCTCATCGGCACACTGCTCTCGGGCGATATATTTGACAAATACGCCCTGGCCGGCGGCACCCACGACTGGCGCATGATTTGGCTGATTCCGGCCGGTATTGCGGCCCTCGTGCTGGTGCTGTTCTTACTACTATTCCGCGAGCGGAATACCGTGCCTGCCAGCCAGGACGCCACCGTAGCATATGGCGAAGCATCCGCCGTTGCCCCCGGCTAGCCTCTTCACTTTTCCCCGCCTATGCCTACCTGGAACCGCCGCGCCGCCCTCAAAACCCTGCTCACTAGCACCGCCACCGTGGGCGCGCTGGGCGTAGCCAGCGCCTACCCGATGGAAGAAAAACAAGCTGACCCAACCGCGCCTTTGCTGAATAACATCAAGCAGTCGGTGTGCCGCTGGTGCTTTCAGGATATGCCGCTGGAGCAGCTTTGCGTAGCGGCTAAGGATATGGGCATCAAGGCTATTGACCTGGTAGGGCCGGCCGACTGGCCCACCCTCAAGAAGCACGGCCTCGACTCGCCCATGTGCAACGGGGCCGAAATCAACCTCACCGACGGCTTCAACGACCCGCGCTTTCACGCGCAGCTACAAAAGCAGTACGCCGCCATGATTCCCAAGGTGGCCGCCGCCGGTTACACCAACCTTATCTGCTTCAGCGGTAGCCGCCGGGGCATGAGCGACGAGGTGGGGCTGGCCAACGCCGTGCGCGGCTTGCAGCCGCTCATGGCCCTCGCCCAGAAGCACAAAGTGGTGCTCGTGATGGAGCTGCTCAACAGCAAAATCGACCACCACGACTACCAGGCCGACCGCACCAGTTGGGGAGTGGCGCTGGCCAAAAAGCTGGGCTCCGAGCACTTCAAGCTCCTCTACGACATCTACCACATGCAGATTGACGAGGGCGACGTTATCCGCAACATCACCGACCACCACGCCTACATCGCGCACTACCACACGGCCGGCGTGCCCGGCCGCCACGAAATCGACGATTCGCAGGAGCTAAACTACCCGGCCATCATGCGCGCCATCAAGGCCACCGGCTTTCAGGGCTACGTAGCCCAGGAGTTTATCCCCACCAAGGCCGATAAGCTGGCTTCGCTACGGCAGGCCGTGCGCATCTGCGACGTTTGATAAACCCCTCGCTAGCTGCCTTTTCCACCCATCCCACCCTTTCGCTTTATGAAACTTCCCCTGCTTTCCAGCGCGCTCGTGCTCGGTACCATCACGCTGGCCCAGGCCCAGCAAGGCGGCAAGCCCGAAGATACCGAAGTGTATGAGCCGGTGCCCAAAGTGGTGGTCGCCAGCCCCAACCTGGCCCCGCCGCCCGCCGATGCCGTTGTACTGTTTAACGGCAAAGACCTCAGCCAGTGGGTAATGACGGAGGACCGCACTACGCCCGCCAAGTGGAAAGTGGCCGGCGGCGTCTTCACCGTCGATAAAACTACCGGCAACATTGAAACCAAGCAGGCCTTCACCAACTACCAGTTGCACATCGAGTGGCGCGTGCCGGCCAACATCACCGGCACGGGGCAGGCGCGTGGCAACAGCGGCCTGTTTCTGGCCTCGCTGGGCAAGGGCGACCTGGGCTATGAGCTGCAAATCCTAGACTCGTACAACAACAAGACCTACGTGAACGGCATGGCGGGCAGCATCTACAAGCAGCGCGTGCCGCTGGCCAACCCCACGCGCAAGCCCGGCGAGTGGCAGTCGTACGACGTGGTGTGGCTGGCCCCAACCTTTAAAGCAGACGGCTCGCTGCAAACCCCGGCCCGCGTCACGGTAATTTTCAACGGCGTAGTGGTGCAAAACAACGTGGAGCTCGCCGGCCCCACGCAGTATATCGGCCCGCCCAGCTACGCCGGCCAGAAGGGTGGCCCCACCCCCATCAAGCTGCAATCGCACGGCGATAAGAGCGAGCCCGACAGCTTCCGCAACATCTGGATACGGGAGTTGTAAACTCATTTTTAACCTGCAAAAAGGCCAGCCTGACGGCTGGCCTTTTTGCGTACTACAAAGAGACCTAATGGCTCCTGATGGCGCGGGGCTCTGCCCCGTGTCTACTATTCGCGGGTCTCTGGCCCGCCCGGGGAGAGCGACTCGTTCAACGAGTGCCGGCCAGAGGCCGGCCAATGGTAGACACGGGGCAGAGCCCCGCGCCATCTGAATTAGCCTTTTTGCTTACTGCCCTAACGGCTTACCGAGTACGTTTTGCATTGCGGGCCAGCACCGGTAATTTTCACCGATTGCCAGCCGGTGGGCAACGTGGTTTTGCGTTGCGTGAGGCCCAACGGCGTAATATCGAGGCCGCCGAAGCCCATGAGCACGGCTTGCAGCACGCCACCCGCGCCAGTGGCGAAGTAAGGGTTGGTGCCACCCTTGGTTTCGGCGATGACGCGGAAGGGCGGCAGCAGGTTGGGTAGGTAGGCATCCTGGAAGAAGTGCTGCGCCTTGGCACCGTCGCCCAACCGCGCGTAGAGCAGCGCGAAGATGGCCTGCGTCATGGCGGGGGTACCCTCGTTGGGTACGCGGGTTTCGTAGTAGGCCAGGTCTTTCTTGATTTGGGCGGGGTCGGTGATGGTAGTCAGCGGGAAGGCCAGCAGGTTGACATCGCCCTGCTTGATGCCCTCGCCGTGATAGATGGCGTGCTCCTGGGTCACACCGTTGGCCATTTTGAGGATGGGGATATTCTGGGCTACGAGCGCCCAGTCGGCATTGGCGGGGCGGCCCAGAAGCTTGGCGGCGGCCGTGGCAGCGCGTAGGTTGGCCTGGGCGGCGGCGTTGGTGAAGGCGTCGTTATCCACGTTTTCGGCCCACTCGTCGGAGGCGACTACGTTTTTAATATCGTAGTGGCCGGGGCCGTTGCGCTCCACGCGGCTAGCCCAGAAGTCGGCGGTGGCTGAGATGATGGGCCAGCCTTTTTCGCGCAGCCATTCCTTGTCCTGCGTCACGCAGTAGTACTGCCACGCCGCCAGCCCTACGCAGGCCGAAATGTGGTGCTCAAACGGGCCGCTCAGCGCCCACACGGGCGTTTCCTCCACGCCCGAGTCGGCGCTTTCCCAGGGGTACATGGCACCTTGGTAGCCGTGGGCAAAGGCATTGCGCTTGGCTATTTCGAGGCGATTGAAGCGGTATTCGACCAGCGACTTGGCAATGTCGGGGTGCAGCACGAGCAGGGCCGGGTACATCCACAAGTCGCTGTCCCAGAAGACGTGGCCGTTGTAGCCCAGGCCCGAAAGGCCCATTGGCGAAGGCGAATAATCGGTGCCGGCCCGCGAAAAGCTGTAGAGGTGATACAGCATACTGTGCACGTCCTGCTGGGCCTGGGCATCGCCGGCAATCTGAATATCACTCTGCCACAAGTCTTTCCAGGCTTTCTCGTGAAAATCGAGCAGGCGCTGGCGGCCTTCGAGGCGGGCAAAGATGGTGAGGCGCTCGGCCTCGTTGAGCGGGTCGGGGTGGTGGGCCGAGGTGATGCTAGAGCCCGCCACGGCGTAAGCGTAGGTTTGGCCGGCCTTCAGCGCCCGGCTGAACTTCATGAGGTGCATGTTATTATCCCACATTTCGTGGATAACGCGCGGCTCCTGCCCATGCGGCTCGCTGAACAAGAAGCTATTAGAGGCGCAAAGCGTGAGCTTGCCGGTGGGGCTTTTGGCCGAGGAGGTGAGCAGGCTGAGCGTGGCGTGCGGCCGGTCGATTTCGTTGTAGTAGTTCTGCACGTCGCGCAGGGCATCGGGCGCATCCATGACGCTGGCGGCGGTGAGTGCCACGTCCTTCTTAGCCGTGATGCGCACGTCCATGAGCACGGTGTAGGGCAGGTGGCGCAGGGCGTAGTAGGTGTAGCTGATGCTGGCCCGGTCGCCGTAGTCGAAGGTGGTAGTGAGGCTGGCCCGCTGCATGTCGAGCTGCTGCCGGAAGTTGCTCGCATCCTGCGCGTTGAGGCGATGGCCGTCTACCTCCAGATACATGTTCAGCAGGTTGAAGCTATTCAGAAAGTTGCTGACCCGGCCCCGGCCATACTGGTCGTAGGCACCGGCCAGCACCACGTTTTTGACCTGAAACGGCACCGGCGACGATACAATGCCCAGCATCCCGTTGGCCACGGTCACGCCGTAGTAGTTGCTAGGGTCAATTTTATCGGCGGCGATGCGCCAGGGGTCGGGGGTAGTTTGGGCAGCCAGCGGCGGGCCAGCCACCAATAGCAGGAGCCAGGTGCCGAGCAGCGCCGGCAACCGGAAAGGATTGGGTGGGAACATGGAAGGGGCGAAAAACGGCCCGGAGCCAGCCAGCGCCAGGCTCCGGCCATCGGGAGAAACTGCCTACGGGCAGATGGTCAAAACTAAGCACCGCGCCTTGATTACCAAGAGGCTAGGCACTAGTATTTTCGAGAATGCCTGGCAGTAGCCGCCGCCAGTTTGCGCATTTCGCTTTACCTTACCGCGCAATCAGAAACTTCTGGTTGGATGCGCTTGGGTGATTGGCTGTTAGCGCAAGCTAGGCAGCCCCTTGCCCAGGCGGCGACTACCCTACCTTTTCCCACCCGTTGACTACTCTTTCCGCTTCTCTTCGGCGGCCCTGGCTGCTCGCCGTGCTGCTGCTGGCTAGCCTGGCCGGCTGCGCCCCGGCGGCCCACGAGCCCGTATACCGCATTGGCTTCTCGCAGTGTACCACCGGCGATGCCTGGCGCCGGGCCATGCTGGCGGGCATGGAAAAAGAGCTGAGCTTTCACCCCAACGTGCAGTTCCAAATGCTGGACGCGCACAACGATACCGAGCTTCAGCGCCTGCATATCCAGGAGTTTATCCGCCAGCGCGTCGATGTGCTCATCATCTCGCCCAATCAGTCAGGCCCACTCACGTCCCTCACCGAGGCAGCTTATAACCAAGGCATTCCGGTTATTATCCTCGACCGCCGCACGGCTTCGCGGCGCTACAGCGCCTACGTGGGCGGCAACAACCTGGAGGTGGGCCGCACGGCCGGCCGCTACGCCGCGCAGCTGCTGCACGGCCACGGCCACGTTGTGGAAATAACGGGCCGCCCAGGCTCCTCGCCCGCCACCGACCGCCAGCAGGGCTTTGCCCAGGCCCTGGCGGCCAACCCTGGGCTCCAGCTGGCCAGCCGGCTGGCCGGCGACTGGGAACCCGCCTCGGTGCTGCGGCAACTGCCCGCCATCCTAAGCGCACACCCCGAAACTGACCTCATTTTTGCCCACAACGACCCCATGGCGCAGGCTGCCCACCAGGTGGCGCGGCAGTTGGGCCTGCGCAAGCTGCGCGTTATCGGGGTCGATGGCCTGCCGGGGCCTAATAACGGCCTGCAGCTCGTGGCCGATGGCGTGCTGCAAGCCACGCTGCTGTACTCGCCGGGTGGCGAAGAGGCCATTCGGACCGCCCTGCGCATCCTGCATCACGAGCCCTTTGCGAAGGATAACATCCTGGTGACGATGGTAGTAGACTCGGCCAACGTGGGGGCCGTGCGCGGCCAGACCGAGCGCCTGGCGGCCCAGCAGCAAGACCTGCGGCGGCAGGAAGAGCGCTGGCAGGAAGAGCAGCAGCGCTATGCTAGCCAGAAAATGCTGGTGTACCTGCTACTGGGCAGCTTATTAGGAGCCATTGCGTTAGGCGCAATAGCCTGGCGTTCGTCGCGCCTCA
>Ga0265798_10004363_pt1 | contig 19588 bp, 16 predicted proteins | sample P3T30metagenome_FD_192430 | JGI IMG/M metagenome (GOLD analysis project Ga0265798, IMG submission 192430) | Plant litter microbial communities from East Loma Ridge, Irvine, California - P3 T30 | ecosystem: Environmental > Terrestrial > Plant litter > Unclassified | place: USA: California... | reverse complement strand
CAAGCTTACCACCAAAGAGCGAGTCTGACGTCTCGCGATGCCTTCGAGAATGAGCCTTCGCTGGAGGAGTGGGAGTCCATGGCCGAAGCGTGGACAGAGCCTCTGACGACCAACATCAATCTGACCGACACGCACGACCTAGGCTTCCTGGCAAAACCATTCGAGAGTGCGATGCGGATTCAAGGAAATGATCACTACCTACCCGTGTTGCAGAACATGTCCTTGAACCTAGCCGCCCGCTACGAGCCAGGGGCGGGCATCATTCGATCCTGGGACTGCGCCAACAGTTCGACGGGATCGTGGTGCTCGCACTCCGACTCAGTGCTAGTGATCATCGATAACATGATGAATCTGGCGCTCCTCGCCCGCTCAGCCTCGACTTACACGGGCAATTCCACGCTCCTGGACATCGCGATTTCGCACGCCGACAAGACGATGAAACACCACATGCGCGAAGACGGTTCTACCTACCATGTGTGCGACTACAGCGCCACCACCGGCGGAGTCTACTTCTGCCGCACGGCGCAGGGTCTCGCGGACGATAGCACTTGGGCTCGAGGTCAAGCGTGGGGAATCTATGGATTTGCTGAGTTCTATTCTCTGACCGGCAACAAAGCCTATCTAGAGACTTCAAAGAAGATGGCGGATTGGTTCATTGAACATCTTCCGGAGGACGGTCTACCTTTCTGGGACTTCGATGCGCCGTATACCCCAGGTGTCACGCCGCGCGATAGTAGCGCTGCGACCATCGCTGCCAGTGGGTTGATTTTACTGGAAGAGCAAATCAACAAGACCGGAAGAAAGGGGCGTCGTCGTGGTCACGAGCGCTACAATTACCAGACTGCTGCACGGAGACTGCTTGCGAGCAGTGTGGAGCTTGCGTTGGCAGGAGAGATCACTTTCGCGGAGAATGCGGAACTTGGTGCGGCGACGTATATTGATACAGCGGCGAGAACGGATTGCTCAAAGGGGTTTGAAAGCATTCTGATGCATGCCACGAGCAATAATAACCCTGCAGAGGCTCGGAAGAACTTTGATAACGGTTTGAGCTATGGCGACTTCTACCTGATCGAGGCTGCGAACAGGCTGCTGGAGTGCAGCGACAGTTACTGGGGACTTTGAGGACTTTGTCGGTTAAGGGTATACTAATCAAGACATACTAAGGTCCGTCCCCCATATTATAGTCCGTTTGAAATAATCCCAGTGGAGCCGGCGCCAATTATCGGCATGGAAGTACTTGTAGGTACATGTAGTGGTCCAAGATTCAATCCTTATTCTTTGAGGAACGGGTAGTCCATAAAACAGCGGTGTTTGCCGGATCTGAGATGGTCTTCGAGCGTCGTTGTCCGAGACTCGGTCATATTTCGAGCGACATCTGTTAAGCTGTGAAGATGCACCTGAGGCGCCTCGCGCCTCACCGAAGATTCGTCGCATGAGACCCTCGGCGTCCGGGCAAGATGCACACAGGCTTTATGTCTGAGCAACTCCTTCCATCGCATCTCCATCCCCTTGACCCTCTGTCGCTCCCTCGCCAGCTTCCTCTGCATGGTCATCGCCCTCCCTACCGGCCTTTCTACGTGGCTGCTTTTTCCTCTTCCTGGTAGGGCTGCCTGGCCGTGGCATACTGATCGCATCCAGGAAGTCATCATCGTCCATGCCACTGTTCAGTTGCGGGGCCTGTTCCGCCTCGTGCAAGAACATCCTCTCATGGAATAGTTCGAAGGCCGCTTCTTCGGCTTCATCCACATACTCTAGGGGTACCCAGCTCTCTTCTTCTGCGTCTTGCAAAGCTCGTCGCATTTGTCTTTCGGGGGCGTCTTTGTCCTTGTCCTCGGTGGTCTCTTTGTAGCTCTGCTGGAGACCTCGTGCGACGGGTGCCGGCCGCGCAGGAGCGCCCTCTGATTCTTGAGTTGCCCGGGTAGTGGCAAGTCTGTTTCGGTGGGCTTCTGCGTCGATGTGGTGGAACTGAGGCCGCATCTGTACCGTGCCGTCCACTTTGCTAAGGTGCAATTGATTGCCCGAGAATGCGCCCAGGAAATACACAGGCTGCGCCATATCTTCGCCCTTGTTGTCGTGTCTGAAGATTTGTCCGCCTAGTGTCTGCTTGTGCATCACCTTGTTCTCTTCCACGGCATCCTTGAAAGCTGCGAGGTCGTTCCCGACTTGGTTTTCGAGATCCGCTCTATCCTTCAATTGATTTCTTCCGCCGGGCTTGCCTCGAGGCACACCCAAGCCCGATGCTGGTCCGTATGTTCCTGACTCGTTTTGAATTGTCTTTGCAGCCTGCACTGCGTCGCCCCATTTAAGACCTTGATACTTGTTGAAGTTGTAGTTGGTGCTGAGTTCGACGTCCAATTCCAAGTGACCAGAGTTCGGTTTGATCCGTACGTCCACGGGCTGTGCGCCGAAGCGCTGGCTGTAGGGTCGTTCTCTCGTGCGGTTCAGGTAGTGCAGAAGGTAGATTTGCTCCTGCTGGGCGGCCGTGAGATAGACGTCATACTCGGCGGTGACTGGATCGTCGTCTTCTGCTCTAGAGGCTGGGCATTGATGTTAGTGAGTGAACAAACGGCATAGTCTCGCGAGACTGAGAAGTGTGCAAACCGACTTACGCGCCATGTTGGTTGGATATGTTTTGAGAAGTGTTCAGAGGAAGGGAAAATTGCTGGCGACAACCGCAACCGAGGCGCGCGATAACGCGATAGCTAACCTTAAGCTGCGTGCATAGCACATGTCATGGATTGCTTGTGACGGGCACATTTAACTGACCGTAAACAACGCACTTGAATGCACCCTCATCTCAACATACCAACTCTCCCTTTCGCAATACCATACAGGTCGTCTTGCTCTCCACCAGGCCTCCCGAATCGTCCCACCATACGTACACACACCAGACCACTGTCCACGGTTCTTGAGCAACCATGGCCTACATCGCACCCATACATCGCCCATCGAGCGTTCGACATGCACTCAAGATCTCTTTCCTGGAACCAGGCATCGATGATCTGATCGTAGCGAAAGCGAATCGCCTCGAAATCTATTCACCCAACCCACAGCTACCCGAACAGCTCTTACTACGACACTCCAAAACCATATACGGCAAAATCACTCTCCTTCACAAAGTACGACCTGCTGTGTCCCAGACCGATCATCTCTTCGTGGGAACGGACAAATACCACTATTTCACCATCAGCTGGAATGTCGAGACCAAAGAGCTCGTCACGGAGAAGAGTTGTGTGGACGTTGCAGAAAAGGCGGCGAGGGACAATCAGACTGGAGACAGAGTTCACATCGACCCTAGCAACCGCTTCATGACGCTGGAGTGCTACGAAGGAGTAATCAACGTTTTGCCAATTGCACATGCTGGAAAAGGCAAACGGAAAGCTGCAGACAACGAGATTGGACAACTTGGTGATCCAATACCTGTCCGTGTGCCTGAACTATTTGTGAGGAGTACATGCTTCCTGCACAAGAGACAGGGTGGACCAAAGCTGCCAGACCCGGCGTTCGTATTGCTTGAGGAAGATCCGCAGCACAGACTCCGCATCAAGGTCCGGGAGCTGGAGTTCACACCTTCTCTGAGGCCTCAGGAAGAGCACGCAACTGCAGAATTGGAGAGAGGGCGAGATGTACAGGGAGAGGTGGAGCTAGGTGCAAGCCATCTCATACCTTTGCCACCGCCCATGTACGGCTTCATGGTAGTCGGCGAAACGAGCATCAGCTATGTGGAAGAGTGGGACTACAAGATCGCAAGGACAGTCCCGCTCGAGGAGGCAACTGTTTTCGTCTCGTGGTGTGCCGTGGACGACCAGCGATACGCCTTGGCAGATGATTATGGCAAGCTGTACTTGCTCTTCGTTTCGCAAAACTCGGAGGGAGAATACGCTGGCCACAAACTTGATGCTCTTGGCGAGACCTCACGAGCGTCGACGTTGGTGTACCTGGACGAAGGCCGGATATTTGTTGGCAGCAACCAGGGCGACAGCCAGATCATTCAGATTAGAGAGCAAGGACTCGACGTTCTCCAGACCTTTTCGAACATCGCGCCAATTCTCGACTTTACAGTGATGGATATGGGCAACCGGTCCTCGGATGCTCCGGTCAATGAGTTTTCCAGTGGCCAGGCCCGAATTGTCACTGGTTCTGGTGCATTCAAGGACGGCAGTCTTCGTAGCGTCCGATCCGGCGTTGGTCTAGAAGATCTGGGTACCATTGGTGACATGGGAGCGCCAGTCTCTGCCCTCTTCAGTCTACGAAGCAGTGCCTCGAGTGAACTGGCCGATACCCTGATCGCGAGCTTTGTGAACAGCACCAGGATATTTGTCTTCGACCCCGAGGGTGAGGTCGAGGAAGTCGAGGCCTTCCAAGGCTTCGATCTCTCGGAGAGTACATTGTATGCAGGCAACTTGGACGATGGCAGAGCAGTGCAAGTCACAAGTTCGGCCGTGTTGCTTACAGATGCCGAGTCTGGGATGGTGACGGACACTTGGCGCACAGCCGAGAACACATCCGTCACATCTGTAGCCGCGAGTTCGAACACGATCCTGATTTCTCTGAAGGGCGCCGCATTGGTAGTGCTCGATGTATCAGGCTCAGGGATACGCGAAGGCGCGAAGCGCGAGTTTTCCAGTCACGAGCAAGTTTCCTGCATTACTTTGAGCTCGATGATCCCCAACGTGTGCGTGGCTGGCTTCTGGCAAGACAGCAAGGTCTCTTTCTTGGATTTACAAGGTCTCCAGGCAATTGCAACCGAGCAAGTTGCGGAAGACGACATGCTGGCAGTGCCCCGTTCTTTGGCCATTGCTAACATTTTACCCAACAGCCCGCCGACCTTGTTCGTCGGGCTTGCGGATGGGAACGTTGTTACCTACTCGGTTGAGTCACAGAGCAAGCTCTTCGCGACGCGTAAGAGTATAATCCTGGGCACACAACAAGCAAACTTCACTGTTCTCTCACGTGGAGACGGGCTGGAGAATGTGCTTGCCATCTGTGAACATCCGTCGTTGATTTACAGCAGCGAGGGCAGGATGGTCTACAGTGCCGTCACTGCAGAAGATGCGACTTGCGTATCATCTTTCGACAGCGCAGCGTATCCTGGTTCTATTGCGATCGCGACTGCTGATACAGGCGAACTCAAGCTTGCGGTTGTTGATCAAGAGAGGACTACCCATGTGGAAACACTACCCGTACACGAGACTGTTAGGCGGATAGCTTACAGCCCTAGTCTCAAGGCATTCGGTCTTGGAACTATCAAGCGGACGCTGACGGCTGGTGTAGAGGAAGTTCAGTCCCATTTCAAGCTTGTCGATGAGGTAGTATTCCAGGAACTGCACACTTACACATTGAATACGGATGAGCTGATCGAGAGCTGCATGCGTTGTGAGCTGGACGACGGCGCAGGCGGCCTGGCGGAGAGATTTGTGGTTGGCACAGCACACCTCGACGACGACGCAGCTGAGAGTGCGCGTGGTCGAATCCTTATCTTCGAGGTGACTGAAAGCAGGCAGCTGAAGCTCATTGCCGAGCAAGCGCTCCGGGGAGCATGTCGCTGTTTGAGCATGTGTCAAGGCAACATTGTTGCTGCTTTAATCAAGACGGTAAGCCTGATTCCCTTTCAGTCTTTTTGAACACAACATACTAATCCTCTTTCTTCTCTAGGTCGTCATCTATGCCTTCGAATACGAAACTCCCAGCTCACCCTTCCTCGCCAAACAAGCTTCATACCGTACTGCCACCGCACCCATCGACATCACTGTGACTGACAACATAATCGCCGTGACCGACCTGATGAAGTCCGTCTCTCTCGTCGAGTATACCAAAGGCCGCGGCGGCCTCCCTGCCACTCTGTCCGAAGTAGCCAGGCACTACGAGACAATGTGGGGTACTGCCATCGCCAATGTCGCCGACAACACGTACCTGGAAGCAGACGCAGAAGGCAACCTCGTCGTCCTCCAGCGCGATGTAACCAGCTACTCGGAAGACGACAAGCGCCGCTTGCGCGTCACGAGCGAAATGCTGCTCGGCGAGATGGTCAACCGCATCCGAAGGATCGATGTCCAGCCTACCCCGAATGCCACTGTCATCCCTCGCGCTTTCCTCGCCACCGTCGACGGCAGCATCTACCTGTTCGCCCTCATCGCGCCCGGCAAGCAGGACTTGCTCATGCGAATGCAGACAAAGATGGCGGAGATGGTCAAGAGCCCTGGTCACGTGCCTTTCAACAAGTTCAGAGGCTTCAGGTCGGGTGTGAGGGACATGGGCGATGAAGGACCGCATCGTTTTGTGGATGGAGAGTTGGTGGAGGCTTTCCTGGATCTTGATAGCAAGGCGCAAGAGATGGTCGCTGGCCATTTGGAGACTGGTGTTGAGGAGGTCAGGGGCATTGTTGAGGGTTTGAGGAGGATTCATTAGATGAAATATACGACTTGCATTGGAGGGTGGTGGTATCCGCATACGAAATACAGAGCCCCTGGTTCGATTGCTCGTTATACACTTTGAATCGATTGTGTCACGGCAGACTTGCATATGAACACTCATGTCAGGTGGTCACTGATTACATGGCAATTTGCTGAAGGATTGAGCGTCGTTTGTCGTCTGGTGACTTTATCGTCGCACACATCGTATGTAATCTAAATAGGCCATCGAGTGCTCTGCAGCTGTGGCTTCCTACCTTGATCGCTCTTTCCCAAACAGGAGCTTATGAAAGCTTGGCACAGACAGGTCTATATTCAAGCGACGCTTATTAGACATCCATAGCCATACGATCACGATACAACCTCGCTCGCAGACCTCAGATATCTGTCATTCTTCGGTATTGGACGACACCAACCCTAACCCTGCAATTACTGGTACGCAAAACGGTTCTCCGACACTCGGAGAAGAGATTGAAGGCTTCTGGCTCCTTTGTCCGGGTCTTTATGCATCAAGTGGCTTCTGGGCTTTGCACAGTATGGCGGCAAGGAGACAGCCTTCTTTTGCCGGTCCTGTGACTGCTCTGCTCCAGTGTCAGTAAGACGAACTCTCAGGGGACAGATTAATTAGGACAGACTACCATGAGTCCCGCCACACTCTATTCCCGTATATTTGTCCCCCGAGAAATAAAGTCGCTAGTCAGGTCATGGTGGAGAGTGAGTCTAAGGGTAATGGACTTAGTGTGGCGGGGCCGCGATATCTCCCCACCAAGTTTACAAATCGCGATTGGTAAGATGAGGATAGAGGAATGTTGTGTCGAAAATCGCCACGTTACATGGTATAACTGATCATACTCTAATCAGCAAGATGGGAACGACAATGCAAACAGGTCTCGTCATATATGCATGATGTCGAGACCTGGGCACCTGGGAAATTTTTACGCCTCGGCCGTCTCCTCGGTCTCCCAGACTCGAAACATTTATTTTCGACGGGATGGCGTGATTGCCTTTTGCGGGGGGTCATCCAATCAGATTGCCCTTGTTACAATTGGACCGCCCGCAATCGGCGTCTGAAGCCGCTCGCCGGTGGGAGAAAGTGGTAACAGTGGGACTATACTTTTGCCATCTGCCTTGCCTTGCCTTTGACTGTGATTACTGCTGCAATCCTCAGTCCTCCCCTTCTCCCTCTCTCCCTCTCTCTATACCGCCCTCTTCAGCTACATACCTGTATTCTCGGAGTAATCGGGCTGTATACAGTCCTCCAACACACAGACTCGGCCAGCATCGCGGATAGATTGGCTTCTTCTTCGCGAGCATGGCTTCCATCCTGACTGCAGGCGAGGCGGGTATGCAGCATTCTGTCTATTTGACTCCTCACAATTGGCACTTTATAGCTGACTCCCTTGACCAGTTGCCCGAGTCGCCTACCTCTCCTCCGACGTGATCATCTCCGTCCAACCCTCCCTCGCCACCGACTCCGAGTTCTCCAAATTCCTGACCCAATACGCGACCAACAAGGCGAACTCGATTGTTTGCGAGACCCTTCCAGAGATCCTCCCCGTTCGCAAGAATGCCGACCCTCTGCTCTCGGCTTTCCAGCCCTTGCGCAATGGCAAGCTCACCAGCGTGACAACCACGAGCGACATCCTCGTTAAGAGCATACCCCACCTCTACAAATTGGCCCAATACCCTTTGGTCATTCACGTTTCTTTGAACCCCACCGGATACCCAGATTATGGCGACATCACGAGCATCAGGAACACTGGCTTCACATTCGTACAAAGTAACTCCCTGCAAGAGGCGCAAGACTTGTCGCTTACTGCGCACTCTCTGGCCATTCAGAGTGGTCGGGGTGTCATCCACTTCTTCGATGCCGCCAACAGCAAGGCAGACAGACCCATTCAGCATGAGAGCAGGCAGCTGTGCTCGGAGGTGCTGAACGTGGACTTGGCTAGGGCATACCAGGGCACCAAGTGCCAGGAGACTACAATCTATGCCAGCGAGGGCAGGCGGGCTGTCAAGCCTTCGGCTGTTCTTTCAGAGGAGAGAGCGCGCACAGCAGCAAGTGGCACACTTTCGCCACCTACTGCAAGCACCCGCGATCCCTCCACTGCTTCTTCGTCTACCGACAACAAGGCCACGAGCTCAGCGGCATCGGAAGCCGAGTCGGCGACCACTGTTGAGTCCATCGCTAAGCCTGTCAGCTCTGATGATGTCGAGGTGATTTGCTCTTCCGTCTGGTCGCAAATCAAGTCCGCCACCGGCCGTAGCTACAGTCCTTTTCACTACTCCGGCCCTTCGGACGCAAAGGCTGCCATGTTCCTGTTTGGCTCCGACCCTGGTCTCTTCAGCGCCGAATTCGATCAGGCAACTTCAGACGACTTTTTCTCACACGTTGGTCTCATCACACCTGTGCTTTACAGGCCCTGGCTCAGTGAGAGACTTGTTGAGGCGCTCCCATCCTCGGTCAAGAAGATTGCCGTTCTGGAGCAGATCAAGAGAAAGACGACCAAGTGGGGCCCGATTTTGTTGGACCTGCTTATGTCTCTGCGTGGCTCTGGTAACGGCCAAGGCCCGTTGATTGTTGGATACCAGCTCGGCTATGTCGAATACTCGACTGTCACGCAGGCTCTGTCTGGTATCTTCCAGAACTTGCGCTCTGAGAACCCCATCCAGAACCTTGAAATTGGTCTTCACGAGAGCCCCAGCTCTGGTCTTGCGAGCGCGCAGAAGGATGTCGCTCTCCAGCAGCCCGAGCTTGAGAACGCTTACATGAAGGTTCTCGACCAGCTGTTCGGCCAGAGACTGCACATCGCCAACTCCCTCGCACGAAAGGACGCTGGTGTGAGCACCTCTTTGAAGTCAAACCCGGAATACGGCTTTGGTTCCCTGCTTGCCCGCAAAGAGCACAGGAAGCGCTTCGTCACTGAGGTGCAACAGGCTGCTAAGGACAAGTCTTTCACTACTGACGCACCTCTGAACTACCTCAGCCAGTGGGCTTTGGCCGCTGACAAGTCTGACGAGGCCAACACCCTCGCACCGGAGGTTATCTCTCGTCTTGGCACTGATGGCTCGACCAAGTCCAAGGAGCTGCTTGCAAACAAGGAATTGTTCTACAACGAGTCGCAGTGGCTTATTGGCAGTGATGCCTGGAGCTACGATCTTGGAAACTCTGGTGTGCACCACGTCATTGCCTCTGGCGAAAACGTGAACATGCTCGTTGTCGACTCCACCCCATACAGTGAGCGCGCCGCACAGGATGCTGCTCGCAGAAAGAAAGACATTGGTCTTTACGCCATGAACTACGGCAACACATACGTCGCATCTGTCGCTGTATACAGCAGCTACACGCAGGTTCTTCAGGCGTTCATGGAGGCCGAGGCCTTCGACGGTCCCTCCATCGTCCTTGCCTACCTCCCCTACAACAGCGAGACTGACAGCCCTCTTACCACTCTCCAGGAGACTAAGAAGGCCGTCGATCTCGGCTACTGGCCGCTTTACCGCTGGAACCCGAAGGCCGAGGCGAAGGGCGAAGAGTCGTTCCAGCTTGACTCTGAGCGCATCAAGCAAGAGCTTCAAGACTTCCTCAGCCGCGACAACAAGCTCACCCAGATGATGCAACGTTACCCCGAGTTTCACGCTAGCATTTCCGAGAGCTACGGCAGTGAAGTTCGCAAGGTGCAGAAGCGCAAGGCGAAGGACGCATACGAGACTCTTCTCGAAGGGTTGCAGGGCGCTCCCGTCACTGTTCTTTTCGCCTCTGACAATGGTAACGCTGAGTCGCTGGCCAAGCGCTTGGCTTCTCGCGCTAAGGCTAGAGGTCTCAAGAGCATGTTCATGTCCATGGACGACTACCCGATTGAGGATCTTGCGAACGAGGAAAATGTTGTTTTCATCACTGCCACCGCCGGCCAGGGTGAATTCCCGCAAAACGGCCTCAACTTCTGGGCTGCCGTGAAGGACTCCACGGACTTGGATCTTGCGAACGTAAAGTTCTCGGTCTTCGCCCTGGGCGACTCTCACTACTGGCCCCGCAAGGAAGATAAGCACTACTACAACAAGCCCGGTAAGGACCTCTTCTCTCGTGTCACCACACTTGGTGCCCAAGCGCTTGTCGACATTGGCCTCGGTGACGACCAAGATCCCGATGGTTACCAGACTGGATACAACGACTGGGAGCCGAAGCTTTGGGATGCTCTTGGTGTTGGTAACGTCGAGGGCTTGCCTGACGAGCCCCCACCAATCACCAACGAGGACATCAAGATCAACTCCAACTTCCTGCGTGGCACGATCTTGGAGGGCTTGGATGACCCGTCCACTGGCGCCATCAGTGCGTCAGACCAGCAGCTCACCAAGTTCCACGGTACCTACATGCAGGACGATCGTGACTTGCGTGACGAGCGCAAGGCTCAGGGATTGGAGCCTGCCTACTCTTTCATGATCCGTTGCCGTCTCCCTGGTGGTGTGTCCACCCCTAAGCAGTGGGAGCAGATGAACGCCATCTCAGACAACCTTGGTAACGAGACCATGAAGCTCACCACCCGCCAGACCTTCCAATTCCACGGTGTTGTGAAGGGTAAGCTGAAGCCCGCCATGCAGGCTATCAACCAGGCCCTCATGACCACCATCGCCGCCTGTGGTGATGTTAACCGTAACGTCATGTGCTCTTCCCTGCCTGAGCTCAACCAACTGCACAAGGATACCAACGCTTGTGCCAAGAAGATCTCTGACCACCTCTTGCCATCCACTACTGCCTACCATGAGATCTGGCTTCAGGAGGGTGACGGCAAGAAGGAGCAAATTGCCGGCGATGCCGTCCAGGACTTCGAGCCCCTCTACGGACCGACTTATCTGCCCAGAAAGTTCAAGATCACCATCGCTATCCCTCCTCATAACGACACCGACGTCTACGCTCACGACATTGGTCTCATTGCGATCAAGGGCGAGGACGGTGGACTGGTTGGTTTCAACTTACTTGCTGGTGGTGGAATGGGCGTGACCCATAACATGAAGAAGACCTATCCCCGTACCGGTAGCAACCTTGGTTATGTTAGCAAGGAGAAGGTCCACATCGCTTGCGAGAAGGTCATGCTCGTCCAGCGTGACCACGGTAACCGTGCCAACCGCAAGAACGCCCGCCTGAAGTACACCATCGACAACATGGGTGTCGACGTCTTCAAGAGCAAGGTCGAAGAGATGTGGGGTGAGAAGTTCGAGGAGGAGAGGCCTTTCCACTTCGACTCCAACGTCGACACCTTTGGCTGGCAGAAGGATGAGGAGGGCAAGTGGCACTTCACCATGTTCATTGAGAACGGTCGCATTGAGGACACCGCGGAGTTCCCCATGAAGACCGGTCTGAACGAGATCGCCAAGGTCCACAAGGGCGAGTTCCGTCTGACGGGTAACCAGCACTTGATCCTCTCGCGTGTTGCCGAAGAAGACTTGCCGCAGATGAAGGAGATGTTGGCCAAGTACAAGCTTGATAACACTAACTTCTCTGCCCTGCGCCTCAGCTCCTCTGCTTGTGTCGCTTTCCCCACTTGCGGTCTCGCCATGGCTGAGTCTGAGCGTTACCTCCCTGTGCTGATCAGCAAGCTTGAGACAACGATCGAAGAGGCTGGTCTCCGCCAGGACAGCATTGTCATGCGTATGACAGGCTGCCCCAACGGCTGCGCGCGCCCATGGCTCGCCGAAGTTGCCTTCGTCGGCAAAGCTTTCGGTGCCTACAACATGTACCTCGGTGGTGGCTACCATGGTCAGCGCCTCAACAAACTGTACCGCAGCTCCATCAAGGAAGAGGAGATCCTCGAGATTCTCAGACCATTGATCAAGCGCTACGCCGCCGAGCGTAACGAGGGCGAGCGCTTCGGTGACTTTGCCATCCGCATTGGCATGATCAAGCCAACGCTTGAGGGCAAGGCCTTCCACGAAGACGTAAGTTGATGAACACCCGTGGTATCTTCCAATGTCACTTTCTCTAACACATTTTCAAACAGACCGCCGAACTCGAAGAAGAGGACGAGTAAAGAAGACGACGACGACGCAACTCCACGAGACATGTAAAACCCAGATCACTTTTCAACCTTTTGACATTTACGGTTCTTACTGCATGGCGTTCGGTCTTTTCTTTCTATCCCCGCTTGCATGGTCACGGCCTATGTTGGTCCTCGTTCAGGGTCTTGGAGGGGAAATAAAATGGGAACTCGATGATCAAAGAGTCGAACCAACACTATGGGGATTATCTATTTATTTTCTGCGATGCGATGCGTGCGGTAAGACGGAGCATTGTTTGGGTTAGGATTGTCTTCCCCTTATGCGATTGCATATCCAATAAAGGAGGCGAGAAATGACTTTTTGTTCCACTACCTTTTCTGTAGATATTGAAATACTTTAACGTGCGACAATATTTCTCATAATGAGCCCTCGGAGAGCAGTATTCCAGTGATGTTGGTGACGGCGTCGACTGCTTTTGTATGTCGTCGAGATGATGAGTCCTTTGAGATGCGGCGTGCGCCAGACGAGTATTTCGATGGCAGTTGTGATGGTATCAACGAAGACAGTCGCGACCTGGACGCAACTCGTGAGACAGAGCCGTTGCTGATACTGTACATGTAGCCAGAGCGCTTCGGTACTAGAAGTGTGTGAGTTGGTGTCGTCCATCGAATAAGGTTCCTTCCCACCTTTTCGCCTTTGTCAGTGCCCATGCCTTTTGAGTTCATCTTGCAAAGTCTGGGTATCGTCATTGTTGGCATTGCTTGAGGCCGTAGAATGGCCCTGTTCAGAGGGCAGATCTAGCCTCAATCAATGCGTCTAGTGTGGAGTGACTCCCTCTGCCTTCTAGGCTGGTAATCCGGATTTGTCAAATTCTCAAGATAATTGACAGAGTTTGTCAACATCGTGAGGTAGTGGACGAGCTTCGCATCGACTCTGCGGTCGACGTCCACCATGTTAACCCTGCTGTCTTGATTGCGTGCCGGACCTTTGCCCAGTGCGTAATTCAGAGGCTTCCATTTGTACCTGTCAGTCGCGCCTATGTCCGAGCCAGCTTCAACAAGTGACTTGACAATACTGAAGTGACCACTCTTGGCGGCGTAGTGCAACGGAGTTACTCCTTCTGAGTCGAAAACCTTGACACGTGCTCCAACCTGAAGGAGACGCTCAACAGCAAGACTTTGACCGGATGTGGCAGCCTAATGCAAAAGCAACGACATGCGCCACACATTGTGTTCGTCCTGATTGTTCACCTGTTCGGCCATGAGTGCGCGAAAATCCACACCGGCCCTCAGTAAGCAGTTCGACAACCCCAAGGTCTGAAACACAGACTCTTCCTGATGTCATTAGGACCCAACTCACATATGCGATGTTTTCACATATAGTATTAGGTAGATAGTAAGGTATTGCTTTCAGCTAAGATTCGAGCTGGACTGGACTGGCGTGGCGAGGAAGTCGCCTGCTGTGTCTCGTGGGATAGGTTCCATGGCGGTCCTAGTATCAGGCGTGGTACTGTACCAGCAGAATGCATGTTAAATTTGCCGTGGATGCTCGCAATGTCCGTGATGCAAGAGACAATGTTGTATCGCGTCAGTTGGTGTAGTCGCACTGTCACGGACCTTGGACTGGATTGTTGGCGCGAAGACTTGGGAGCTTTGACTGAGGTGCCCATGCGCTAAATTGACCTTCTGCCGACCTTCAATTGCCTTACCGACAACACCAACATCACCAACCATACTAAAGCGCATTCTTCACAATGGAAGACGAGGAAGACGATCTCTACGGCAGTGCTGCCCCGGAAACCTCGGAGCAAACACCAGCAAATGGCGACGCGCAGGTCAAGCCCGAGCAGATGGACGCGAGTGAGGGCTCAGACGAGGACAGCGATGATGTACGGAGCCACCTTCGAATACATAGCATGAAAAATCAATCTAATCAATTCTTGTCGCATAGGACATACAAATCACAACGGAACGACCAGAAGGCGTGAAGGCCGAGTCGGTGTATGTATCGCGAACCACCTGCCAATGCACAACCTTGATCTGACCGACCGAGTAGACCACCTCGCGCGGCATCCGCAAAACCGCAAGCTGCAGTACACGATCGCAAGAACTCCATCGATCCTTCACCACCTTCTAAAGTCGCCAAGACCGAACATGCGACAGCCACTCCCGGCGCAACAACCGTGAGAGGTGCACCCACACACCACGGCAAAGAGGGCAAAGACTTCCCTCAAGTCCGCACGAGCACCGTCGACTTGAACGCAAACCCCAACTGGCCCGGCGTCAACAAGCCCATCACCCTCCTCGACATCGATGCAGACCTCGCCGAGAACTCCAAACTCTGGCGCTTGCCTGGAACCGATCAGACAGATTTCTTCAACTATGGCTTCGACGAGTACACATGGACGCAGTACTGCGTGCGACAACAGAGCATGGCAGGCACAATTGCGCAGCAGAAGGATGAGGATATGCAGATGAAGGCAATGCTGGGTATGGGTGGTGGAGATGCGGGCGGTGGCATGCCAGGTATGCCAGGCCCAGCGCCGCCCGGTATGCCTGGCATGAACGAGATGATGCAGATGATGCAGCAGGGCATGGATCCGAGCAAAATGGACATGAACCAGTTCATGGCGATGATGGGCGGCGGCATGCCAGGCCAAGGACACACACCACAGCCACCAGGAGGTCCAGGCTTTGGCGGACAGGGCGGATTTGGAGGCCAATCGCCTCACCCGCAAGGACAGTTCCAACCACCCTCAGGACCTAGTGGCGGTCAGGGCTTTGGACAGAACATGAGCATGGACGGCATGAGTCCGCAGCAGATCGCCATCATGCAGCAGGAGCAGGGCGGCATGGGCGGTCAAGGTGGCGGTGGGCGAGGCAGAGGAGGAAGAAGAGGCAGGGGTGGTTATTACTGATATACGCTGAGCGTAAGCCAGCAAGGCGTTCACGGCGTTTTGGCTGGACGTGGAAAAGCCTTCTAACTACGGTAGAGGATCATCTACAGAGATGAAGCCGATGGATATTCACTCTTATCCTTCTTGCAGCATAGTGCCGTACTCATTCGGTGCCATTACGTTGAAACCTCGTGCAATTGCGCACGCAGATTAAACCCTTTTGCGTAGCTTTGTTGGTGCTATGAGGATCGATTATATATACAGATGTACCAATTTCTTGAGCCGTTTTACTTGAGCATAATACATGTACTGTCCAATCTTGTTCCAGTTTAGTCAAGGAAAAGGACTACTTGTATGCCACGATTGGATTTACAGTAGGCGGGAGCATCGTGAAGTGAAGTTATCTCAGCCCTGGAAGCACAACGCTGCAGCGATCGTCTCGACGCCAGCGAAGAGCCAGAGCGTCAATAAACCGCAACCATCCCAAACCCCGACCTACCAAATCAGAAACCTCACATTCCAATCGCGAACATGGGCTGGCTCTGGGGCAGCTCCGATAACACCAACAATGGCAACAACAACGATCCCTACAGCAAACTCGACCCAGCACTCCGAGAGTTCCTAGAAAAAGAATCACCGCTCAAATACAAAGACACAAAACCCAAGCCTGAGCGCTCCCAAGCACCCGAAACAGACTACCGCGCCCAAGTAGGACTGGACAAACCTGGCCTCACGCAAGAGAAGCAGAACGCCGAACCCCGCCAGAACCAACCCGACGTGCCGCCCGAGTCCCTTTACCAGGACGGCCGCTACGCCCACCTGTGGAAAACCTACCGACCCGAAAACGAGATCCAGAGCGCGTCGAAATCCGACCAGGACCGCATGCGCGATGTCTTCGATGCGTACAGCGAGCGCAAGGCAGCCATCGGGCGCGCGGCCATTGAGAACTGCGTGATGGAGCAGATGGCGGAGAAGGAGTGCTTCATGCACGGCTCGTGGAGCAAGCGCATGACCATGTGCCGCGACGAAAACCGCGCTTTCTTGCGCTGCTACGAAATGCAGAGCCGCTTCATGAAGGCTCTGGGATACTTGAGCCAGCCGCGCAGTGCGGACGAGGAGGAGCGCATTCAGATGCACGCCGATAAGCTTTACTCGCAGATGCTGGAGAGGGAGGCTGCGGCGGAGGTTGCAAAGGCGGAGGGGACTGTGGTGCCAAAGATGGCACCTTTGATTCAGGAGGAGTCTACGACCAAGGCGCTGGGAGAGGATAGTGCATGGTCGAGGGTGAGGAAGCAGGCGTCGGAGCAGAATGTTTCAATGGCGTTGTCGTCGTACGCGCCGGAGAAGCAGGAGATTATCAAGGACAGGATCAAAGACATGAACCCGCAGGAGAAAGAGCTGGAGCTGCAATTAATTGCGGCAGAGACCAGGGCGCAGCTTGAATACGCAGATCAGATCAAGGGAGCTATGGAGAAGGATAAGGAGGCTCGCGCTGAACGGAGAGCAAGAGGTAAAGAGACTGCTGGAGACCAGTTGAAACGATTATGGGGATGGGATAGTTGATCACGCTCATCTGGAAATTGGGAGGACGAACGCATTGTACGATGGAAACAAAAACAACTTCGTGTATCATATATTTGAGTTCTGTCTACGCATAGCTGGACTGGAAACACCCTCGTCGGTATCTCAATCCGACCATCTAGGCCTTGACATCCAGCCTGAACTTGTTCTTCGGCATTCCACGTACGCCCACATCAACCTTGAAGACAGCACCCTGCCACTTGGTGCTCCAGGGGTACTTCTCAGGCTCTTCCTCCGACGCCGTGGTAATCACCAGTTCGGTCCCGCACAGGACGGGGCAGGTCACACAGCGCGTGGGCAACTCGACCTCTGCGAGCTTGTTGCCCTGAGGGTCCACGCGGATGACTCGAGCGGTGCCAAAGCACGCGATCCAGTAGTTGCCTTCCTCGTCCTTGCAGTGGCCGTCGGGCACGCCGCCTTCGTAGGGGCAAGTGAAGAAGGTGTTCGGTGAAGAGAAGTCGATATTGCCAGTGGCGGCGTCGTAGTCAACTTCGATGACCTTTTGCGTGGGCGAGTCTGTGAGGTGCATCTTGGTGTCGCCCTTGGTCCAGGACATGCCATTAGGAATCGTAATCTGCTCTTTGACGCGGTGCAGCGAGAGGTCAGGGTCGAGGCGGAAGAGAACACCCTCGTCAGTGAGGTTGCCGTCCACGACTGTAGGGTCGTTCATGGCGCCCACGAAGAAGCGACCGCGAGGATCCACGGCGCCGTCGTTGCTGCGCATCCTCTCCTCTCTCGTCTTGCCCACGCCAGGCTTGCCGCCACCGTCGTCCTTCCTCTCCTCGTCAGTCCAGAACTTATTTATCCATCGTGTCTCGCCGGTCTTGCGAGTGAAGATGCCGTAGCCGATTTTGCCACCGAAAACGATTTCGTCATCGTTGCCTTCGATGTCTGCGGTAATGCCGATAGAGTGGTCAAGCTGGTGCTCTTTCAAAGATTGTTCACCCTTGTTGAGATTCACGAAGAACAGCTTCTGTTTGATGATGTCCACGAAGCGGAGTGTGTTTGTTGTTTCTTCCCAGAAAGGACCCTCGCCTAGAGCGCAAGAGGTGTTGAGCCAGGGCTCGGTGATGGTGTATTTCTTGACTTCGTTGGCCATTTCGACTTTGATCGCTGCTGTAGATCTCAGTGAGACTCGTGGTTGCTTGAAATGTTGAGAAGAAGTACGTTACAAAGGGCGGAGCGAGAACAATTACATGTATTGGTTCAGTGCTATCAGACACCTGGCACAACCGTGAGCATCTCAGTCGTCATGTTTGCGGCTCTACAGAACGACTCCACTGAGGGGTCCAAACAACATGGGATCTAGGCGGCGCGGTGCGACGGTCCGTCAAGACAATCAATCTGCTTCCGCCTGCGATTTCGTTTTTACCCTCACTCTCTCAAACTCGTAAGTATTCCAGGTATGAAGTGGAAACACCATGCCCCAATATACCTCAATCTACAGGCCATTGACTGCCTACCTTACCTTACCTACATGGAGGAGGTAGCAACGAACCGAGCCCCTCGCCGAGTACGGAGCAGACGCACCGGTGCCATCCAGACGTTACCTCGCAATTCGACCTATCAATTAAAAGTTCTGGGCGCATAACAATCTGGCACACACTCCTGGAGCGACCTAATTGGTTATTGCATGCATCAATGGCCGCCCGTCGGTGTTGTTCGGCCATACTCGAGAGAAACCTGCTTTTTATCGAACGCCATGAAACAACAACACCGAGTCTTAAAAGCGCAACGACACTTTCAGCCAGAGAATGACCCCACGAGGCTCATATTGTTTTTCCCCTCCCACCCACGACACCCACGACACCGAGTACATCCATCCGCCCCCACCCAGTGAGGCGGATGGCCAGGTGCAGCGTGTCCAACAGATCACGAATGATAGGCGCCGCGATCACCTTTTAGCGCCCTCACGCCAGCTGGCCATGCATGGCATGGCATCGTGCGTAAGCTACGACGTGCCTCGCCGAAATTGGGTGGTGTGCTGTATGTCGGTTCGCCCTCCAGAGCCGGAGTGAGTGCTAGCGGTAGCCGTAGTGGCAGCAAGTATGTGCCAGGCACCAACTGATGCACAACACACAAGGCGCCGCCCGTCCGCGCCGCACGTCGCCATAGGTAGCGGCACTAACAGAATGGTGATCTTCTGCACTTCACAGCTCGCTTGCGGCGTGTCAGCTCCTGATGTGTCCAGGGCCACGAGTTCTTTGCCCACATGGGCAGTATGTTGCACACAAACCCGAGTCCCGATAACAGTTTGCGGTTCGTGCGGCTGGTCTCGCGCCTGTCGTATCACCAGGCCGCATGATCGGTCCTGTGTCTCCCACGCTCGTGGGTGGACGGTAATGCTCACGATGTACCACCCACACTTGCATGTACCCGCTCACCCACACGCAGCAAGACCCGATGTCACGGTAGATGGCTGCTTTCGACCGCATATGCGTCTGGTCTTGTGATATGACATGCCATACCATATCTAATCTAGGGCATCACTGCGTCGCTTTTCGACAACAAACGAGTCACAAACGAACGGGCCGATGGGTGTGATTGCGCATGCTTCTCCTGTTAGTCTTTCCCGAGCTCCTGAAGGAGTGCTTTCAGCCTGGCGCCTTACGCACGCACAGCATGATACGTGTGTCGCAAGCGCGATTTCTAAGGAATGCCCCGGGGCAACTCTCACTTCTCAACAGACCTTTTCAATCCTTCGTGCGGT
>Ga0265798_10004361_pt1 | contig 19594 bp, 15 predicted proteins | sample P3T30metagenome_FD_192430 | JGI IMG/M metagenome (GOLD analysis project Ga0265798, IMG submission 192430) | Plant litter microbial communities from East Loma Ridge, Irvine, California - P3 T30 | ecosystem: Environmental > Terrestrial > Plant litter > Unclassified | place: USA: California... | reverse complement strand
GCGCGCACCGACAGCATCGTCATGTCGATCCGGCTCTCTTTCTTGGTCATGGCGCGCGCCATCAGCACGTCCATGGTGCCGGCGGTGGCTTCGCGCAGCATGGCGCCGACCATCTCGGCCACTTCGGTGGGCGGACGCTGCAACTTGAGCTCGGGCAGGCCCAGGCCGCGCAGCAAGGCCTGCAACACCGCGTCGTCAGCACCGCTCGCGGCAGGCGCCGGAGGCACGGTCGGCGCGAAGGCAGGCGGCGCCGCGGTCGGCGCTGGCGCCGCCGGGATTGGCGCTGGCGATGGCGGCGGCGGCGACGCCACGCTCGGCGCAGGGGTCGCAACCGGGGCGAAAACAGGCGTCAGCGCCGCAGTCGGGAACAGGTCGGCCAGTGGATCGTAGTCGGCCGGAATCGAGAAGCCGCCGCCGGGTGGTGCGAATGCCGGCGCGGGCGTCGCGAACGACGGCGCCGGCTGGGCCACGGTACGCGGGAAGGCCGCCAGTTCGGGCGATACATGGTCGCTCTCGGCGGCGCGCGCCGGCGCCGCCGGCGCGAACAAGTTCAGTCCGAGCGGATCGTCGCCTTTCATGCCGGCCGACGGCGCCGATCCCACATCCAGGATGCTGGCGCCGGCCAGAGGATCGGGCCAGGCAGGGGCCGGCGACTGGACCTGCGCCTGCTGGGCTGAGGGCGCGAAATCGAGCGGCGGCAGCTGCACCGGCGCGGGTGGCGGCGGCGGCTCGAACAGCGGCAGGGCCACGTCGTTGACCGGGGCCTGGGCCAGCGCCGGATGCATCGGCGCCGCGTCCAGCACTGCCTGCAGCAGGTAGTCGCCGATCACCAGCCGGTCGCCATGATTCAGTGCGACCTGACTACCCTTGCCGAGCGGGCGATCGTTGACGATGCTGGCGTTGCTGCCCAGGTCCTCGAGCACGAAGGCGTCGCCCTGCACCACGATACGCGCATGCACGCGCGAGATATACTTGCTGGGGTCATCGAGCACCAGGGTATTGTCCGGCGAACGACCGATGGCGCCGCCTGCGGCGTCGAAACGCACGGCCGGCGCCGCAGGCACTGGAGCGTTGCGGTAGGTAAGGATTCTGAGGGTCAGCAGCATTGCATCGTATGAGAAAGTGGTCCCGGGAGACTGCCCGGCGCCGGTTGGCGAAAGCGGGCCGGAGCACTAAAGATTATACGTGGCACAACAGCTTTCATTCAATAAACTTGTCGGCTGCGACACTAGTTGATTTTCACGAGGGCGCCTTCGATCGTCATCACGGCACCCGCCTTCACATCCATCATCGCGCCTGCCGTGACCTTGGCGTTGGCGCTGGCGGCGACCTCGATTTCCACCGACTTGATGGTGATCTTGCTGCCCTCGATCTTGATGCTGCTGCCGCCCACCTTCAGCTCGATCGAGGTGCCGGCCTCGATCACGATGGTCGAGCCCACCTTGACCCCCTGCTTGCCGTCGATTTTTACCGTCTGGTCGTTGGTGATCGTCAGGGTCTGGTCGTTACCGATGGTCTCGGTCTGGTCGTTCTTGATGTCGATCGTCTGGTCGCCCTTGTCGGCAGTCTCGAAACCCACCTTGAGCGCGTCATTGTTCTTCACCACGCGCAGGAAGTCGCGCTCGGCGTGCAGATACACTTCTTCCTCGCCCTTGCTGTCCTCGAAGCGCAATTCATTGAAGCCGTCGCCGCCCTTCGACGAGCGCGATTTCAAGGTCGTGACGGTTTGCTCCTCGGGCAAGGTATAGGGCGGCATGGAGCTGGCGTTGTAGACGCAGCCGGTGACCAGCGGCCGATCCGGATCGCCTTCCAGGAAGCTCACCACCACTTCCATGCCGACACGCGGCAGCGTAAACGCGCCCCATCCCTTGCCGGCCCAGCCCTGCGCCACCCGCACCCAGCACGAACTGTTCTCGTCACTTTTGCCCAAGCGGTCCCAGTGGAACTGCACCTTGATGCGGCCATATTTGTCGGTCCAGATCTCTTCGCCAGCCTTGCCGACCACGATCGCGGTCTGCGGGCCCTGCACCACCGGCCGCGCCACGACCGGCAAGGGCCGGAAAGGCTGGCCGCTGGCGACCGCACCGATCATGCACGCGACCGCGGCGCCCGCCGCGCCGTTCGCGTAGGCGTTGGTACTCACCTGATAGTCGGCGCGGGTAACGAGGTAGGTCTGGTTCTGGTCCTCGCGCGGATGGTCGCGCAGCGTGAAATGACCGCCGGGATACAGGCCGCGCGCGTCGGTCGACGCGGTGATTCCCGCACCCTGGCCATGCAAGCCCTCGGTCCATGCCCGCGCCAGCGCATTGCCGCCCGTCACCTCGTGGTAGCGGCCAGGATAGTCGAACATGGCATACGCGGACTGCGCGTGGGGGGCGGCGATGTTGGACGAGGCCAGCAGGCTGGTATCGGGCTTCTCGAAGTCGAAGTCGTTCAGCACGTACTTGCTCGTGGCAATCGCGCCGCCAGACTGCCAGGCAGACACCGACTCTTCGGCCCACTCGCCGCGCTTGGCGGCGCGCGCAAAACGCAGCCCGTTGTAGCCCCCGATCGGCTGGTGGGCCAGGTACGAGTCGGCCAGGACCATCGTGTGCGCGTCGGCACTGTACGTGAAGTAGAAATAGATGCCCACGCCTTCGAGCAGGCGGCAGACGAAATCGAAATCGGACTCACGATATTGCACGCAATAGGTCAGCGCCGGATAGTCGCCGGTCAGCGCGCCGAGCGACAGGTTCGCCAGCCCGCCGTAGGCCTGGCATACCTCCTTGACGATGTCCGGCACCGACTTGTCCTGGAAGATGCGGCAATCCGAGGCGCGCGTCAACAGCCACAACCACGGGTGCACTATCGCTTCATAGGTAGCGAAATCGCCCTTCCAGCCGGTGCCGCGAAAGCGCGTCACGATGCCGTTGAAATGGCGTACGGCTCCTTCAGCATCGGTCGCCACGGTCACGGTCAGCGGCTTGCCGAGCACCTGGGAGATGTCCAGCGCGCCGTCGAGCGACAGCATGTCGACGCTGAATTCGGACAGGCGGCCCAGCGCTTCGGCGCCGCGCATGCTGTCGAACAGCAGGACGTCGTCCGCCAGCGCCGTCTTGACGGCGACCTCGCGGTTGGTTTGGATAGCTGGCATAGGATTTCTTTGCTTGGTATTGGGTAATGACGGCGTCAGGGAATCATGGTCTTGACCGTGCCCGACATGGTGAAAGAGATCGCGCCGCCCCAGTTGCACATGCATGTCGATACATCGTCCAGCGCCGGCATGTTCGCGATCAGTACGGTCGGCGCGCCCGGCATCCACGGTGCCATCGTGGCCGGGATGCACGGCATCGGCGTCAGCACGCCCAGGGCCGCGGCCGTGGCCCCGGCCACCATCGGATTGGCAATCGAGCTGCACACCCCGAACGGCATGATATTGACCATCGGCTTGTGGTCCATGATGTTGGCGGCGGGCGGCCCTTCGCACAAGACCTTGTTGGCGGGCAGCACCACCAGTGCCGACGGTGCCGCGCCGAAGGTGCAGGTCATCAGGGCGCCCATCGATACCTGTTTTGGCATGGTCTATTCTCCTATTCGGCGCGCCACTGGCGCTGCGGCAGCCGCCGCGCGCCGGCCTCGTCCAGTACGGCGGCACCGACGATGTCATTGTCGCGCGTGGGATCGGCGCGGCGCCAGTGATCCTGCGCGCGTTGTACCACCAGCAGCGCCCGGGGCGGCTGGCCGCCCTGCTGCGCGGTCAGCACGCGCGCCAGCGGTGCACAGGCGAAGCTGTTGCAGATGTCGCTGCGCATGGCGCGCGGCAGGCTGCAGCCGGCGCGGGTGTGGTTGATGCAGGAGCCGGCCTGGGTCGAGCGCTCGAGGCGGCCGAGGTAGGCATCGACCACCGCAGCGGCGTCCATTCCCGGCTGTGTGTCCATGAAGCGGCGCAGCGTCTGCGCGCTCAGGTAGGCCTGTTCGCCGCCACGGGTGCAGCAACCGCCCGCGCACTGCCCGCACAGGCGGCCCGGCAGCGAGGAATTCACCTGCGCCGCGGCGAGCTCGGTATCGCAACCGTCGCTCGGCGCGCCGGGCGGCAGCGCCGCCGCTTCGGCCGCCACTGTCGTCAGGTGCTCTCGGTAGCAGGCGCGCCGCGCGGCCGCCAGCTTGCGCGCGCGGCGCGGCCCGGACGGCAGCACCAGGCGCAGCGCGTCGGATGCGGAATCGACCTGCGCGAAGCGCTGCAGCACGTGCCATGCATGGGCATTCGTACTCTCTTCCTGCGCGCGCCGAGCGACGGTGGCCACGGTGTGCGCCGTCAGTTGCACACGTAGGCCCGCTTGCGCCCGCAGGTAATGCCGGAAGCCCGCCTCATCCATGGCGGCACGGCGCGCGACCACCATGCGGCAGGCGACCGTCTCGCAGCTGGGATACGGGTCGGCCTGCGCCGTGGGCCGCGCCCCCGCATGCAGCGTGCCGTCGCACACCACGCACCGGCGCGCCTGGCGCTGCGCCGCCAGCGGGTGAAGAGATGCGGCCTGAAACGGTACGGCGTGCATGATTCAGCCCGGCTTGCGCGGGGCTGCCGCCCGCGCGGCGCCAGCCCGGTTGGCGTGCACGGCTTCGATTGCCGCGAAATCGCCTTGCCGCACCTTGTCGCGGATCGACATGCCCCAGGTCCAGTTGCGCGGCACGAAATAGCCGGCTTCCTGCAGCAGCTGCGCGTACAGCTTGAATTCGGCCAGCGTCTCGAGCGTCGCCACATCGCCATAACCGGCGGTGGGCTTGCCGGCCATGCGCAGCGCCGCCGGCTGGAACACCGTCAGCGGTACGCCGTCGCCGTCAAGCATTTCGGCCCCGGAGATCGCCCCGTAGATGAAGTTGCGGTGCGACTCCGCGTTATGGTGGACACGGCGCAGCGCCGTCGCACCGTTCGGCATCTCGGCATTGAGCGCGTTGATGCAACGCAGAATGCGGCCGGTCAGGTTGCCCATGTCCTGGTGTTCGTCCTTGCCGCCCGTCTTCTTGGTCAGGCCGGCGTAGGTTGTCTTGACCGATTTGCCATCGACCATCCTGGTATGCCCGACGGCGCCGGCATTGGTGGTCATGTCCAGCGGCTTGTCCAGGTCGTGGCCCCTGGCAAATACCTGGCCGTCGGCCTTGCGGCCGGTGGTGAACACCAGCGCCTCCTTGCTGATCTCGGCCGCCGCGCTGGCATTGACATCGCGCCACGGCGGACATACCGCCATCAGGTCGTAGTCGCCCGTCATGGGCATGTTGTCGGCGCCTTTTTCGGAAGAGGTCATGACTTCCAGCTTGTCGAAACCGGCGGCGGCGGCCGGGTTGAAACTGCCGCCCTTGTCCAGGATATTGGCTTGCACGGTGTTGGTCTGCACCTGGCTGCCACTGCCCTTGCCGCTATAGACGTACAGTGCGAAGCGGCGATCGGCCTGTTCCACCGCACGGAACAGGAAAGGCGCCTCGTCGCCGCTGCGCAGTGCGCGCAGCAGCAGGTCCTGGCTGGACTTGATCGGCCACCACTGGACGCAGGCCTTCCTGGGCGGATTGCCGGCGGCGACGTCGCATTGCAGCATCAGTTCTTCTTTCGACAGTAACAGCTGTACCTTGGACGCGTACTTGCCATTGATGCCGTCATCGTTCGCCGCCGTGCCCTCCTTCGCCTTGGTGTCATTGGCACCGACCTTGCTGTAGATGCCAAGGTAAGGCACGAAGCCGGCCTGGGGTCCCCAGTCCGAGCTCTTGCCCTTGACGTGGAAATTCTTGGTCGGATACTTGCGCGCGATCCAGCGCATCGACCACGAGCCGGTCGAACGGAAGACGATCACTTCGCCGGAACGATCGGCGACGGCCCGGCAGGCGACCATGTCTTCCATGGTCATGCCGTTGTCGACGTGGAGGAACGATTGCTGCAATCCGATGATGGGCATGATGGGCTCTGGGGAATGATGATGATGGACGGTGGCCTACCTGGACACGACGGCGTTCGACCGTGCGCGGGTTGGCGGCTGGGTGACCGCGTTCGCCCGGTCGCGCGAATGCTGGTAGTCGTAGCCGATGATGCGCGCCTTGTCGACCACCGGCGGCTTATCGGTGGTCGAGATCGCAGCGGCGATGCCGGTGCTGATCTCGCTGACGACATGGTTTGGCAAGTCAATCAGCTTGCGGACCGTGCCCTTGACATGCCAGTTCTCGACCGCGATGCCCTTGGCCTTTTCCATGTTCGCCAGCTCCAGGCGCGACGCCGCGATGTACAGGCGCGCCTGCTCGAGCACCGGCCGCACCTTCGCGATCAGGCGCTCGGCGTCGAACACGAAGTTCGGACCGCCGTATTCGCCCACCGCGATATTGATGATCGTGCTGTGGTCCTGCACCACCAGGTAGTAGCAGCCGAGCAGCGGACAGATGTCGAACAGGCCCAGGTCGAGCGCGCGCAGGCCGAGCAGGTCGTTGGCCATCTCGCGCTCGCGGTAGTCGCGCACGTACTCGTAAATAGTCTGGAAGATCTCGGCCAGCTTTTCCAGGATGGCAAACGCTGGCCCGGTGATCGCGCCACCGTCGGCGAAGGTGGCCAGCGCCTTGCCGGTAAACGCAACGGTGGCGATGCCGGCCTTGCCGGTCTTGGACTTGACTTCGCGCGTCAGCAGCACCAGCAACGCGTCGAACGCCGCCTCAGGGTCAGCCGGCGCCACCGCGTAGCGCACGCCGGCGATGCTCTCGCGGCGCCACGCTGTCTCGGCCACGCCGGCCCAACCGGCGAGCGCCTTGCCGCCGCTCGAAATCACACCGACCAGTGGCGCGAGATCGGCGGCGAAGGTCTGGATATTGCCCAGGTTAAGCTCACGCAGCACGTGATTGACGTCGACGCCCTTGCACAGCTTCTCGCAAAACTCGACAATCTTGGCCTTCATCGCGCTGTCTCCCTGCGCTGCGGCGGCCGTGCTGCCGATCTTGCCGGCCTGTTCGGCCAGGCCCTTGCCCGTCTTGCGCGCCTCGTTGGCGGCCGATGCCCCGGTCTTCAGGCGCGTGAACTTGCCATGCGCGCTATTGGCCAGCCCGGCCACCGTGTTGGCCTTGAACTCGATCTTCTTGCCCACGAACTGCTTGGCCAGCGCGGCCTTCTGCTGCTTCGCGATATATGCCATCGCTTCCAGTTCATCCTTGGCCAGCGAACGGTTGTCGTACAGGTAGCGGTGCAGGCTGGTGACCGCGCCCTTGCTGTTGCGCACACTAAGCTTCCAGTCCTTGCCGGCGGCGGTCTGCTCGCCGATCCAGGCGTCCAGCGCTGCCTTGACCTCGGCATCGGTGCGGGCCGGCTTCTTGATCGCGGCGTCGAGCGCCAGCAGGGTCGCGCTACGTTTCGCGGTCAGCGAATACGTGTCTTTCATCCATTGTTCATGTGCCGGAATGGGCATCTACTCCTCCTTGCTTACTCATGTGACTCACAACACGCCGCGGCGACCTGGATTACGTCGTGACATATCCAGCGTCGCCAAGCCCCTTGCGAGGCTGGCGGGTGACATCGATTGCCCGGGCCGGACGAATTATTGATCAATGAAGCTCGACCGAGCATACAGTGGTAGCGCGGCTTCGCGTGCCTGAAATGCATGGTAGGCCTGTGATGTCGACTCAATACGGCTATCGAGTTGCTTCCCGGCATGCCGAATCGATTCTGCTGCTTCCTTGCTGTACAAACACCCACCCTTGGCCCGTGCATCGAGCTGATTCATGATCGCGGGGCCGACGATCTTGGCGGTATCGTGGGCAAGCAGTGCATGTCCGACGCCTGGTGCAAAGCGCATGGCGCCGCGCGTGACGAACTGCCCGACGAATGAATAAGTCGACGCCATTGCGAGCGCGCAGTCGGTCGAGCTGCTGGTATCCGTCGTTGCAACATTTCCCACCGTCACCGCCCCATGGACGGGCGAGAATCTCGTTACCTGTCCGAGGGTGGGGGCAGCTCGCCCCATCAGGAGTCCGAAGAGCCCCAAGCCTGTTCCAGCATAGCTCGTCGATTGGTTGATCTGTTGTTTCTTCGGTAAGTTAGCGGACATCGTTTTCTCCCTGAGAGGTCAAAGTTCCCTGCAATTGCCACATGGCTAGCTATTCGCTGGCTGCGTCGAACCGGTAAGAAAACTCGCCGTCAGCGACATCGACCTTCACCGCCTCGGCCGGCCGGCCTTCCATCATTCGACTGAGGAATTCACGCGATACGTCCGGCAGCATGGTGTTGGTCAGGATCGCATCGATCATGCGCCCGCCCGACTCGCCCTCGGTACAACGCGACACCACCAGCTTGACCACCTCGTCGCTGTAGGTGAACGGAATCTTGTAGCGCGCCTCGACGCGCTTCTTGATGCGGTTCAGCTGCAGCCTGACAATCTCGCCCAGCATCGCGTCCGACAGCGGGTAATACGGAATCGCCACCATCCGGCCCAGCAGCGCCGGCGGGAATACCTTCAGCAGCGACGGCCGCAGCGCCTTGGCCATGTCGTCCGGCTCCGGCATCAGGTCAGGGTCCCTGCACAGGCCGGCGATCAGGTCGGTGCCGGCATTGGTGGTCAGGATGATCAGGGTGTTTTTGAAGTCGATGAAGCGCCCTTCCCCGTCTTCCATGAAGCCCTTGTCGAAGACCTGGAAGAACATCTCGTGCACGTCCGGGTGCGCCTTCTCGACTTCGTCGAGCAGCACCACCGCATACGGACGGCGGCGCACCGCCTCGGTCAAGACGCCGCCCTCTCCGTAGCCCACGTAGCCCGGCGGCGCGCCCTTGAGCGTCGACACGGTGTGCGCTTCCTGGTACTCGCTCATATTGATCGTGATGAGATTCTGCTCGCCGCCGTACAGGGCTTCGGCCAGTGCCAGCGCGGTCTCGGTCTTGCCGACACCCGAGGTACCGGCCAGCATGAACACGCCCACCGGCTTGCTCGGGTTGTCGAGCCCGGCGCGCGAGGTCTGGATGCGCTTGGCGATCATTTCCATCGCATGGTCCTGGCCGATCACGCGCCTGGACAGGGTCGAGGCGATGTTGAGGATGGTTTCCATCTCGTTCTTGGCCATGCGGCCAACCGGGATGCCGGTCCAGTCGCCCACCACCGCGGCCACCGCCTGGTAGTCGACGGTCGGCAGGATCAGCGGACTCTCTCCCTGTAGCGCGGCCAGGCGCGCCTGTACGTCCTGCAGCCTGGCCAGCAGTTCGGCGCGCTGGCCTGGTTCGGGCGCGGCTGGCGGCGCCTCGGCACCGGCCGCAGCTTCGAGCTTGCTGCCGGTGCCCTCGACTGGCTGGGCGCCATCGCGCAGCTGCGCGCGCAGCGCCAGCAGCCGGTCGACCAGCGCACGCTCGTCGTTCCAGCGGGTTTCCAGGCCAGTCAGGCGCTCGCGCTCCAGGCCCAGAAGGTCGCCGGCGTCGAGCCCGCGGTTGCCGGTCTCGATCCCGATCGCGCCTTCGCGCCGAATGATTTCGAGCTCCGTCTCAAGCGCCTCGATGCGCTTGCGGCTGTCGTCGACCTCGGCCGGCGTCGCGTGCAGGCTCACCGCCACCCGCGCGCAGGCGGTGTCGATCAGGCTCACCGATTTATCGGGCAGCTGGCGCGCCGGGATGTAGCGGTGCGAGAGCTTGACCGCTGCTTCCAGCGCTTCGTCCAGGATCTGTACCTGATGGTGCTTTTCCATGGTCGAGGCGACGCCGCGCATCATCAGGATCGCACGCTCTTCGCTTGGCTCGTCGACCTGGATCGCCTGGAAGCGGCGGGTCAGTGCCGGATCTTTCTCGATGTGCTTCTTGTACTCGGCGAAGGTGGTCGCGCCGATGGTGCGCAGCGTGCCGCGCGCCAGCGCCGGCTTGAGCAGGTTGGCGGCGTCGCCGGTGCCGGCCGCGCCGCCGGCGCCGACCAGGGTGTGGGTCTCGTCGATGAACAGGATGATCGGGGTGCTGCTGGCTTGCACTTCGTCGATCACCGAGCGCAGGCGCTGCTCGAATTCGCCCTTCATGCTGGCGCCGGCCTGCAGCAGGCCGACGTCGAGCGTCAGCAGCTGCACGTCCTTCAGCATCGGCGGCACGTCGCCGCGCGCGATGCGCTGGGCAAATCCTTCCACCACCGCGGTCTTGCCGACACCGGCCTCGCCGATCATGATCGGGTTGTTCTGGCGGCGGCGCATCAGGATGTCGACCATCTGGCGGATCTCGTCATCACGGCCCACGATCGGGTCCATCTTGCCGCTGCGCGCCTGCTCGGTCAGGTCGACCGTGAATTTCTTGAGCGCCTCCTGCTTGCCCATCGCCGCCGGCGCGATCGCGCCCGAGGCCTCGCCCGGGGCGGCGCCGCCGCCCGAGAAGCCATCGGTGGCGACCAATTTCGCCTCGGGCGACTCCCCCAGCAGCTTGCTGAAATTGTCGGTCAGGTGTTCCAGCTTGATGCGCTCGAACTGCTTCGACATGCCGTACAGGGCGTTGCGCAGACTGGTGGTCTTGAGCAGGCCCACCACCAGGTGACCGGAGCGGATCTGCGATTCGCCAAACATCAGGGTGCCATACACCCAGGCCCGTTCGACCGATTCCTCGAGCTGCAAGGACAGGTCGGTCACCGAGCTGGCGCCACGCGGCAGGCGGTCCAGGGCGGCGGTCAAGTCGCGCGCCAGCGCCGCCGCATCAATCTCGTAGTGGCGCACGATGCGCACCAGGTCGGAATCCTGAAGCTGGATGATCTGATGCATCCAGTGCACCAGTTCGACGTACGGATTGCCGCGGAGCTTGCAGAACACGGTGCTGCTTTCGATCGCCCGGTAACACAGGCTGTTCAATTTTCCAAACAATGCAACGCGACTGATGTCGGCCATGACTTCCCCTAGGTTGTTCGTTGAGCGGCCCGCAAAGGCCACTATGCGTTCTTGCTCTTGTTCAGGCGATATTTCGCTCGTGCCCACTTTGGCGCCGGCGTTCCTGCATCACCGGATCGACCACCATCTGGTCGAGGTCGCGCCCTGGCCTGGAGCTTGCCAGCCAGGTGCTCCAGCCCATGCGCGTCGCGCCTCCCAGGCGCAGCGGTGGCATCTGTTCCTTCTTCAACACCAGCCGCACGTCCCAGTCGAGCGTCAGCCCGACATAGTTCCTGACCCACGCCAGCAGGCGCTCCATGCTGTCCCCGCCCGGCATGAAGCGCAGGTAGTCGGCGTAATCCATAGGGCCGATCACGATACGGAATTTGTGCTGGCAATCCCACACACTGCGGCCCAGCATCAGCGATGCGCCCAGCCGGTTGCCGTTCTCGAAGGCGCCCAGGCGGCTCTGGACCTCGTCGGGCAGGCGCATCCAGTGGCCCACGAACTGCTCGACCCGGAACGGCAGCCTGAAGTACTCGCGCAGGATGGCCACCAGGCCCGACGCCGGCCGCGACTTGTTGGCCAGCAGGCCGGCAAAGTGCAGCTTGGCGAAGTCGCCGATGGCGTCGCGCTCGCGCAAGCCTGGCGCGCCGATCCCGAACATGCTGCCGACGAACTGCGAGAAACGGTCGCCATCAGCGCGATCCAGGCTGATCACCGGCTCGGCCGCCGCGCGTGCGCGGTAGAACAGCGCCACCATTCGGTGGTGGAACACGTCAAGGAAGGCCAACATGGTGGCGTCGCCACCGTGGCGCAGGCGGTCGCGCACATATTCGGTGATGTGCAGCGGCATGGGACCATTAGCGCCCAGCAGGCCGAAGAAATTCACCGCCAGGCGCGCCTTCGCGGCGCCGTCGGCGCGCGTGAAGCCGGCCAGCGTGGTGGGATGGAACACCAGCGCCGGATCCTGGCCGAAGCGCACCGCGTCGTCGCGCGGGCGCAGCGAAACGCCGATACGCGGCAGGTCGGGCCGCGCGTTCTCGAGCAGGCGCAGCACCTGGAAGAAATCCATGCGCGCGGCCCTGGCTTCGAGCAGGAAATCGAGTTCTACAGGATCGCGCATGCACCCACCCTGGCTGGCCAGCGCATGATGTCGCCGCGCCCGACGGTCCGGATCACGGTTTCCGTGAACGAATTGATCGACACGTACTGGGCGAAGAATTCGCTCAGTACTGCCCCCATCACGAAGGCGCCGGTGCCCTCGAAGGCGGCGTCGTCGAGCGTGACGGTGATCTGCAGGCCGCGTCCCACCGTGATCGGTCCAGGCGACGGCATGCGCCGCGTGACCGCTTTCGACGCGATCGAGCGCACGCCCTCTACCTGGCGCCGGGCATTCGGGTCAACCGGATGGCAATACAGCGCCAACAGCTCGCGCAGCGCCACCGCGCCCTGGCGCGCATCGGTGTCGAGCAGCGACAGGTAGTTCAGTGACAGCTGGTTCAGCAAGCGCCAGGCCATGCTGCCCTCGGCGAACGAGGGATGCGGCTGGCTCGGGCCAGCCACGCAGCGCACCGCCAGCACCGGGGCGCCGTCATCGAGCACGAAGTCGGTCTTGCCCACGCCAATCGCCATCGACAGCGGCAGGTCGCGGTTGGTACACCAGACGCTAAGGCCAAGCTGGCGCAGGTCGGCGCGATACGGCGCCTCGGCGGAGTCGACGATGGCGATGAACGCCTCGCTGCCGATGTAGCTCGAGCGCGGACCTTCACGGCGCTGGCGCTGCGACAGCTGGCGCGCTTCGCGCCGGATCTGGAAGAACGCCTGCTCCTGGTGCGCGGCGCCGATGTCCTTGGCCGCGAAGAACGGCTGGAACTCCTGCTCGGAATCAGGTCCGGAACCGTAGCCGGTCACCTTCTCGATCTGGTGCACCTCATAGTCCAGCGGACGGGTGCGGTCGACCAGCACGTGGTACTCGAGCTGGTCGCCGCTGACATTGATACGGTCGGCGCGGCGCTGGAACAGGTTCACCGCCGGTGTGCAGTGCAGCGCGAAATTGGTCGCGTCGAGGGTTTTTTCGAGCAGCGGATCGACCCGGTTGAGCAGGATCGTGATCTCGACCTCGCGCTCAGCGCACTGGCGCAGCGCGTCCTGCAGGCCGGCCACTTCGAGGAACTGGAAACGCTGGGGAAACGCGAAATACTCCTGCAAAAGGCGATACCCTTGAAAAGTACGCTTGTCGCTCGGCAGCAGCGCCTCGTCGTCGGCGAAGCCGAGCGGGCGCAGGGCCGTCTTCGGCAGCAGGCGCTGCCAGGTGGCGGGGCGCGTGACCGGCGTGACCAGCACGCCTTCGACGCTGCCGAGCAGCGCTTCGTAGATTCGCACCGGCATCTCGTCGGCGCCGCGCAAATGCAGTTGCAGGCGGTCCAGCGGAATGTCCTTGAACGCCGCACCAGTGCTCTTGAGGCGCAGGCGCACACCGGCCTTGACCGTCGGCGCCAGTTGCAGGTTGAGGCCGGCCTGGCTGCCGCCGTGGGCAAAGCATTTCGCTTCCACCAGTTCGATCGGCCACAGCGTCACGGCGTGCGCGGTGCGGTATTCGCAGGCGGTATTGTCGTCCTTGCCCAGCACGCTGCGCATGGCGCTGCCGCGCGCCACCGCGAAACCCTTCTGCAGTGCCGGGTTGGTGAGGTCGGGCTGCAGCTGCACCACCGCCATCGACGGCGTCGGCGCCAGCAGATGCGGGTATACCAGCTCGGACAGGTGCTGCGTGAAGCGCGGGAATTCAGCGTCGATCTTGAGCTGCACCCGAGCCGCCATGAAACTGAAACCTTCCAGCAGGCGCTCGACGTAAGGATCGGCGCACTCGAAGGCGTCCAGGCCCAGGCGGCCCGCGATCTTCGGGTACTGCTGGGCGAACTCGCCGCCCACCTCGCGCAGGTGCTGCAGCTCCTGGCTGTAATAGCGGAGGAAGCGCGGGTTCATGCCAGGCTCCGTCCGTTCATCTCGGAGATCGCGACCGCGCCGCGCTCGAGATCGAGTTCGGTCTTGAGGTACAGGCGCTCCGGATACGGCTGGGCCCACAGGTCGGCTTCGATGTCGAAGGTCAGCCGGTTGCGTTCTTCGGCGTCCACCCGCGCCTTGACGCTCACGCTGGCGCGGATCAGGCGTGGCTCGAAGTCCCAGATCGCCTGGCGGATGCCGCGCTCGAGTTTGGCCACGTCCATGCCGGTCACGCCATGCCCGGCCATCGCCGGGATGCCGTAGTTCAGCACCGAATTGCCGACCTGCGGCAGTTCGGCGTAGTCGACCACGGACAACAGGTTGGTGGTATTGAGCAGCCACGCCAGGTCGCGCAGCACCCCGGCGCGCAGCGTGCGCAGCGACAGAACGCGGCGTTCGCGCGGCTCGCTGCTGGCAGCCGGCTCGTCATCGCTGAGCCGGTCCAGCAGGCTCGGTTGCAGGCGCTCGCGCGGCGCCAGTTCAGCCATCGGCACGCTCCTGCGCCAGGCCTGCGGCCTGGTCGTCGGCAGGCGCGTTGTCGAAAGCGATCGCGCGCACGTCGAGCAGGGCGAATTCGTCGTTATCGCTGGCCAGCATGCGCTGGCCGACGCCGGCGTCGCCGGCGCCATGCGCGATCCATTCGGTGCGGCGCGCCAGCAGCAGTTCGGCGCCGGCCTGGCCCACGGTGCCTTCGTAGCGGGTCGGCACCAGGCCCACGGTCGAGGCGCCATTGGTCCAGGTAAAGGTGGCGGCGGTCCAGACAGTGTCGCGCAGGTCGGTCGGGGCGTCGAATTCGACGCTGGCCACGCGCGCCATCGGCGCCCAGAAATAGCGGCCGTTGAGGATCACCTCGAACACCGGTCCGAGACGCTGATCGGCGTCGGCCAGCCAGGCGAACGGCGCGCCGTCGAGCGTGCCGCTCGATGCCGGCGCCGCCTCGAGGGCCTGGGCACGGGCGTCAAGGGCGCGCTGGGGATCGATCGCATCCAGGCGCAGCGCGTCGACCAGCTGCGCCAGCCACGGTTCGGGCTGACCGAACACCAGCGGCGCGCGGCGACCGGCAAAGATCTCGGTGCGCAGCGCCTCGCACTGGATCGCCTCGCGATAAGTCTGCACCATCGGCAGCGCGCCGGCGTCGAGTTCGCCGGCCACGTTGAGCTGGGTCAGCGCGCGCGCCCATTCGCCGCGCACGCACAGCAGCTGGAACAGGAAGATGCGCAGCTTGGGATCGGCCGCGTTCTTGCGCACCCCCGCCTGAAGCGCGGCCAGCGCGCCATCCAGGTCGCCATCACGAATGAGCTGTTGCGCTTCCATTGATTGCTCCATGCCGCCCGGGCGGCTGCGAAAAAATTCTGTGATTCCTGAAAAAAGGCGCTTGCCGCGTGGGTCGCGACAGGTCGCGACCGGCGGCAAGCGCGCCTGGCTTGCTGCTTACTTGACTTCGCCGTGGTTCTCGGCGATATCCCACGAGAAGGTCTTGTCGCCGGCCACGGTGCCCTTGCTGTCCTGCGGGGTGTAGGCGAAGGTGAACTTGGCGAAGTTCAGGGTGACGTTTTCGGTCAGTCGGTCCTCGCCGCCACTGCCGCCGGTCGAGACCGAGGTCACCAGGACTTCGTTCAGGACGATCGAGATGTACTTCTTCTGGCCTTCACCGGCCTTGCGCACGGTCAGGGTCACGGTCGGCAGGTGGGAACCCTTGGCCAGCGCGTTCATGATCGCATTCGACGAGCTGTCGAGGTACTTGGTAAACGAAATGTCCTGGAACGAGGCCTTGCCGGCGCCGCCGCCACCGCCGGTATGGGTGGTGCCCGACTGGCTCATGCCCCAGCTCCACGCGAGGATGTCGATCTTTTCCTTCATTTCCTTGTCGCGCGATTCGCCCTTGATGGCGCCCATGTCGATGAACATATCCAATGCCATGTGATTCTCCTGTTATTTGCCGCCGCCGATGCGAGCGGTCATGATTGAACTTCTGGAACGCGCGGGCATGATTGCCCGCGCGCGATGCCACAACGGGCGGTCAGCCCTTGGCCGACGGCAGCTTCGACACCAGGCGCAACGATACGGTCAGGCCTTCGAGCTGGTAATGCGGACGCAGGAAGAACTTCGAGGTGTAGTAACCCGGATTGCCCTCGACTTCTTCGAGCACCACTTCGGCCGCAGCCAGCGGCTTCTTGGCCTTGGTGGTTTCGCTCGAGCTGGCCGGATCGCCGTCGACGTACTGCATGATCCACTTGGTCAGCCAGCGCTCCATGTCGTCGCGCTCCTTGAACGAGCCGATCTTGTCGCGCACGATGCACTTGAGGTAGTGGGCGAAGCGGCAGGTGGCGAACAGGTACGGCAGGCGCGCCGCCAGATTGGCGTTGGCGCTGGCGTCCGGATCGTCGTACTCGGCCGGCTTGTGCAGCGACTGGGCGCCGATGAAGGCCGCGAAGTCGGTGTTCTTCTTGTGCACCAGCGGCATGAAGCCGTTGGCGGCCAGTTCGGCCTCGCGCCGGTCCGAGATCGCGATCTCGGTCGGGCACTGCATGTCGACGCCGCCGTCGTCGGTCGGGAACGAGTGCACCGGCAGGCCTTCGACCGCGCCGCCCGACTCGATGCCGCGGATGCGCGAGCACCAGCCGTATTCCTTGAACGAGCGGTTGATATTGACCGCCATCGCGTAGGCCGCGTTGGACCAGGTGTAGTTCTTGCTGCCGGCCGCCGAGGTGTCTTCCTCGAAGTCGAAGGCGTCGACCGGGTCGGTCTTGGCGCCGTAGGGCTGGCGCGCCAGGAAGCGCGGCATGGCCAGGCCGACGTAGCGCGAATCCTCAGACTCGCGGAACGAGCGCCAGGCGGCGTGTTCCGGGGTCTGGAAGATCTTGGTCAGGTCGCGCGGGTTGGCCAGCTCTTGCCACGATTCCATCAGCATCACCGACGGCGCCGCGGCCGAGATGAACGGCGCGTGCGCCGCCGCGGCAACCTTGGCCATGCTCGACAGGAGCTCGACGTCCGGCGCGCTGTTATCGAAGTAGTAGTCGGCCACGATCGCGCCGAACGGCTCGCCACCGAACTGGCCGAACTCTTCTTCGTACATCTTCTTGAAGATCGGGCTCTGGTCCCAGGCCGTGCCCTTGAATTTCTTCAGGGTCTTGCCCAGTTCGTTCTTCGAGATGTTCATCACGCGGATCTTCAGCGTTTCGTCGGTCTCGGTGTTGTTGACCAGGTGGTGCAGGCCGCGCCAGGCGCCTTCGACCGCCTGGAATTCAGGTGCGTGCAGGATCAGGTTGATCTGGTCGCTCAGCTTCTTGTCGAGCGCCGCGATCAGGCCTTCGATCGTGCCCAGCACGTCGCCCGAGATCAGATTGCTGCCTTGCAGGGCCTGTTCGGCCAGCGTGCGCACGGCATTCTCGACCGATTCCTTGGCCTTGTCCGATTGCGGTTTGAATTCCTTCTGCAACAGGCTGCCGAAATCGCTCGTCTCGAGCGTGGCGCCGGCCTGTTCTGATTGTGCCAGTTGTTCAGCCATTCTTGTTCTCCAGGACTGTCAGTTTATTCTTGCGGCTTCGGGGCCGAGGTCAGCGCCTGCATCAGGGCCGGTTCGGCCAGCAGCTTGGCGATCAGGTCCTCGGCGCCGGTCTTGCCGTCCATATAGGTCATCAGGTTCGACAACTGGCTGCGCGCTTCGAGCAGCTTGGCCAGCGGTTCGACCTTGCGTGCGATGGCGGCCGGCGTGAAGTCGTCCATGTTCTCGAACGTCATGTCGATCGCCAGGTTGCCTTCACCGGTCAGGGTGTTGGGCACCTGCACCGCGACGCGCGGCTTCATCGCCTTCAGGCGTTCGTCGAAATTGTCGACGTCGATTTCCAGGAACTTGCGCTCGGCGACCGGCGCCAGCGGATCGGCAGGCTGACCCGAAAGGTCGGCCATCACGCCCATCACGAACGGCAGCTGGATTTTCTTTTCTGCGCCATATACCTCGACGTCGTACTCGATTTGCACGCGCGGCGCGCGATTACGCGCGATGAACTTCTGGCTACTCTCTTTACCCACGATTACCCCCATGATTAAACGACACGTTGTTCCCTGTCCTGCCCAGGTCCTGCCTGCACTTCAGTTAATACTCGCTCTCCTGCTCGGCCCCATCGGGACCGCGGATCACCGTCAGCTGGGCGATGCCGTCCGGCGCCAGGTCTTGCATGATCTCGAAGAAATTCATCGGCACCAGGCGCTTGGCGCGTTCGAGCAGGATCGGAATCGGACTCGACGGCTCATGGCGGGCGTAGTACTGCACCAGATTGTCGAGCATGCGCAGCACGTCGTCGCGGCTGGCGATGTCACCGCTCATGGCGGCACGCGCCGCGCGCGGCGCGCCGTCGCCGGCCGCGCCATCGGCGTCGGCGTCCGACGCGGCATCCGCCTCGCCATCACCCTGCTGCTGGCGCGCCAGGAATTCATGCGCCTTGCGCAGCGGCCGGGTGAGCGCATCGAGGTTCAGCGCCTGCGAACTGCCGACCTGGCGCACGAGGGCCACTTCGATGTTCACGATGCTGTCGAGCACCCGCTTGACGGCATCGACGCCGGCGTCCAGGCGCTCGGGATCGAGGTCGGCAAGCGCGCCCTCGATCGACCCGATGGCGACCTTTTCCTGGTCGGCCGGCGGCGGCTGCTCGCCGTTGGCGATCTCGAGCAGCTTGATGGTGAGCGGGCCGAGTCCCGGCATCACCACCAACGGCGCATCCTTGAGCTCACGCACCATAGTGCCGGCGTCGGACAGAATGGCCAGCGAGTTGATGCGCATGGTCGGATCGTTGTCATCGTCGGGATCGAGCTGCGGGTGGACGCTGTCCCAGCGCTGGTCGAGCAGCTGCTCGATCAGGCTGACGCCGTCGGCCATGCCGACGATGCCGGACAGGGCCAGGTTGGCGCGCACGAGGTGCAGGGCCAGGCGCAGGTCGCGGCTGCGCTCGATCAATTCGGACGCCATGCGGCGCACGGCTTTCCAGTCGGGCGGCACGGCCGGGGTGATGGTGTCGCCGTATTGCACCTCGGGCTTGCCAACAGCCTCTTGCTCAAGGGCGACAAATGCCGGGTCGTACTCCAGGTCGGGGCCGCAAGGCGTGTCCGGGCTCACTTCCTGTAGTAGTGCCTCGACGTCGATAGTACTCATCCATGCTCCAGCAACCCTGGGATTGCGCTAACCAACAATTAACAATACGATTGATCTGACACAGCATTCGCCCAAGCGTGCGCCATCAATTTGGGGATTCCCCCAGAATGAAGAGTTAATGCAAAAATGTGCACAGATGCAGCACTATACAGTTGTGCGATCAATAAATGTATAGCGTCAATCGTCTTTTTTTGTATCTTGTTGCTGTGGAGTCAATACTACTAACAAGACAACGATTTGGCCGGCGCGGCATTCCCTGTAAAGTCGGTTAAAAAACGGGCAGCAAGGCGGTTATCGCAATAATCTGGTAGCGGCCTGTGCGCAGGCGGTTGATAATGCGACATCCAATTAGCGCCCCCGACGATGAACCCTCCGCCCTCTGACGATTTCACCATTCTTGCGCCGGGCAACCCGCCGCTGGCACCGCAACCCGATTCCGGGCCTGCGCCAACCGTGCTGGCCGCGCCCGACGGCGGCCATGCGCTGGCGATCGGCACCCGGCTCGATGAATTCGAACTGACCGCGCTGCTCGGCGAAGGCGGCTTCGGCATCGTCTACCTGGCCTACGACCACCTGCTCGAACGCCAGGTCGCGCTCAAGGAATACATGCCCTCGTTCGCGCGCCGTGGCGCC
>Ga0265798_10004357_pt1 | contig 19620 bp, 22 predicted proteins | sample P3T30metagenome_FD_192430 | JGI IMG/M metagenome (GOLD analysis project Ga0265798, IMG submission 192430) | Plant litter microbial communities from East Loma Ridge, Irvine, California - P3 T30 | ecosystem: Environmental > Terrestrial > Plant litter > Unclassified | place: USA: California... | reverse complement strand
ATGCAAGTACCTAAATCTGTAAGAGTCTTTGACCATGATACTACAATGCAAGACCGCAAGCTAGCATGAGATATCGACGCCCAATCTGATCACTCGCCGACTCTATTCTTTCTCTACATCTTCCGTCCGGCTCGAATTGTTGAAATTACGCACAACAATACCTTCAAATGCAACGTCACGATAAACCCCAGGCCAATCTTCAGAACTTGGCATGTTGTAGAGCCGTCTTATCTGATCCGTGAAAGCTTGCCCTTCCCGGTCCAAGGTCATATCGACACCGTGGGGTGTATGCCCCGGCTTGTACCACAAGTAGAACCTGCCATCGTGATGAAAGCACAATTCAGAGATTTTGGATGCTTGGATATCGTGTCTCAATGCAGGCGACGTATTTTCCACGATGTCCGTTATGAGCTCACAGTTATACTGTGAATAGAATTGCTCTTCGGTATCTGCAGGACCGGGGATGACGCTGACCTCGGTTTCCGGGGACGCTATCTTAACTTCCAGGAGAGGTAGTATGTCCACATTCGTGGATGGCGGATAGAGATAAATGACGCGCGAGGGGCGTTGCCCATCGAGTACCCGCTGGTTCGTATGGCCCGACGCAAAGAACGCGTTCGTGAACCTCTTGATGTCTTTGTCTTTGACTGTGAAGGAGACGTTTTGCATGTAGATCTTCCTGAACTCATCTTGAATTTGTCGGCAGACTTGTGTGAGACTGATGGTGGGTGGGTTGCCAGGCTTGAGCATGATGTTGCGCGGCGGTGCCTCGGCAGCGTATTCATAGATGCGGTTCCGAAGTTCTGAGGTGTGAAGTTAGTGAACCTAGTTCATCACATGAAGAAGCGCTCATAACATACCTGCAGCGAGGTCTAAGAAGCGGAAGTGGTGTCCATCAGTCGACGCGGAGGTAATTGAAGCATCGTGGAGTTGCATAGCTGCAAGCGCGTCGCCAACAGCGCTGGTATAGGAAGCGATGACCTGATCTATGAATTGCGGAAGGTGTTTTATGAAGTATCCGTGATCTTCATCGACGTGGAGCGTGTAGGAGTCGGCGAGCGAGTCGCCGTGCCTGGAGCTTTCATGTTCACATGCAATCAGGCAACCAATCCCACGCTAACCCAAAACAGTCATTGTCCGCGGCCCCGCTTGCCACGCGTGCACCTCATACAAAAAGTGAATTACACAGGTGCGCCGTAGGCTACATTAGTCTACAGATCAAAGTCAACAAAACCCTAAGGCAATGTCAACTTCCCGGCTACGTTCTGCTTCTATCCAACGCTTTTCATGTGCTGAATCGCACTATCTCCCACCTGCATTATACTGGCACCTCATACAAGAAAAAGCTAAACAGGTTTGCAGGCTACATTAAGCTAAACCCTTGCAAAGTAGATGACCTAACGTTAACGTAGGCTCTAGGCTGTTCAGTTTTTTCTAGGCCGGCGTGCTGGTGGAGAGCCTTTCATACCATTATCTCGTCCCATAGGCCATCAAGACCCGTAGTACCCATCCCTGAGGCGAACTGTCCGCTGAACTTGACATTGACATCCACAGCTTCGTCTGGGGATTGCATGCTGATGGCTACACTCTTCACCTCGTACTCCTGTACAGCAACGCGCCACTTTCGCTTCGCTTCCTTGACTAGCGCAGTGTCTTCAGTTCCGAGACGTGTACAACCACCATACTGTACCAGCTTGGTGATGGAGACTCCGGCGGGAGCACAATCGTCGAAATGGATAATGCGTACTTCCAGTCCCTTGAAGGCCAAGCCCAATCTCACTAGGTGGATGATCTCCGTTGGTCGATCGAGCGTGCAGTCAAAAGCCGTCTCGTACTGAATGATGAGCTTCTTGGGACCGCTTCCATACTCTTCTTCGTTCGGGTAGAAGCTCTCGAGGAATGCGTGGACAGCGTGCCAATCGATGACGAACTTGGCGCGTGCAAGCCACATTGGTCGGTACTCGGAACGTACCTAACACGTGGATATGCTAGATTAGTACATGTCTCGTACCCATCTCGCATGATAAGTTACTTGGCGGGAGACTTGTGTCAACGCGATGCCTGCGGCGCCGCGATCACGAGGTCCATGGACTGGTGTGAGTAGCTGAGAGGGTACCTCTGCGACAGCGTACTCGTAGATTTGATTGCGGAGCTCTGAATGGACGTCAGTCTTCCGCTTTGCGACATTTCGCTATATATGTACTAACCTGCTGAGAGACGCATAAAGTCGAAAATACCTGTTGGAGTATACGCGACCTTCTTCGCTCGCGGAAGGCGACTGCTGGACAGGACGTCGTCGTCACGGCGTCGCTTCAGGCGAAGCATCGAGAGCTCGGGCGTGTAGCGATCCATAGTGACGTTGTGGACGCTGCACGGGTGGTGTTGTTGTTGTTTTTGTACGGATGCGAAATACGTGCCGTAAACTTGCCTAGGGTCTCGCGTTTGCGGTGACGTCATCTACCTTGGTAGCCTACAAACGCGTTTGCATTCACCATTCGCATTCACTTGAGATAGAAATAACTGAATGACCTCAGAGTCGTGTATGAGAGGCCGGATCTTCGCTTAACCATGCACCTGCATCTTCGCTCGATTGGGGCCAGCGCTGACTTTGGCCCCACAACTGCCCAGGTGCGCCTCGTGCCGGTGTGACACCCATCATGGATACGAACTACGAAGAGTCACAGTCCTGCCTCAGCGCGCTGTGTAGAATTTGGTGTCTACACTGATGACATATGACTTCAAAAGATAACTCCACGAATCTCTCGATGCCAGATACCGTCGACTCTCATCATCCGTCGCCAAGAAGTGCTCACGACCAACTATTACACATATTCAGGAAGATGAAAAAGCGCCGCAATGTACCCAAGATCGCACCGACACCAAACGAGCCAGTACACATCACGTCAAGGCTTCTACTGTTACCAGCTGGTATGTCCTTAGAAAGAATGTGTTGATTGCTCGGCTAAAAACACCCCAGAACTCCGCAACCAAATCTACAAATACGTGCTACTATCGGAACACCGCCCCATCGAACTCTTCAAATCACCCGTCCTCTACAGCTCATGGAACCACAGTACCTCCGCCTGGTTCCGCATGATGAAGCCCAGCCAAGTATGCCGGCAAATGCGCAAAGAATACCGACCCTTAGCTCTCCGCCACCATGACTTCACCATCTACATCAAACACTGGCTCCGCTACGTTGACTTTGTCTGCGGGCCTCAAAAGCAAATAGGATACGTGCTTAGAAGCATCGACTTGGTTATCGAAGATCCATTGACAGAGCGATTGAGGCTCGATGTACTGCCTTTGCTGCGGGTTCGGTATTGTAGTTATCCCAATGGAAGAGCATCGATATCGTTTAGGCCCTGTTATAGCTATCTGAAGCAGCCGACGACGATGAAAATGCAGCTGGATTTGATATTGGGCTTTGACGACGCACGTTGGGTGGCTTGCATTTGCAGTGGAGATGTCGCGGAAGTTGTGATACATGCTGGAAGAGGGAGCCTTGACTACGGCGTTGCTATAGTACGGGTTGTGGTTGCGTTTAAAAGTGGGAAGGCACCTGGTCGGCTTACGAGTGAGGTCATTGTTCCCGAGGTGATGGTTCGTGACGAGGGTTTTGTGGACAAGTTTGCGGAGAGTGTAGGCTGGACGAAGAGAAAGGGACTGGATGTTCATGCTTCGATAGAGGGGCATTGTAAGAATGTTTGGCCACTTCGGCCGACGAAGTACTTGTCGAGATGGATATGAGATCGGGAGTGTAAAGTTGTATTGTAAAGCGCTACCTATTTTGCAAAGTCGTGGCATCGAGTGCGTGTACTTCCATGTTGACGCACCCGACCTGATGACCACCCAGGACGATGTGAAATAGCCGCTTTCATAATGAAAGGCGAACTGCTGAGTGATAATCCAGAGCACCTTGCCATACATTGGGAAGACATCACCAGGCCGCCTGGGCGCATGTCTCAGCTATCAACCAAAGCTAGCATGTGAGTATCATCCATCCCCTTCCCCCTCTGCATACTACTCACGAATGCCAAATATAACTTTTGGTCTTATCGTCATCGTCGCTGAACCAAAACTTGTGCCGATACCCATATGAACGCTCCTGCGGGTTTGGGTCGGGCCATGAGAGCCTCAATTCACGTATGCCACGCGTGGGCTGAGCTGCTTCGTTCCACATCTCATGAACCGCAGTCTTCCACTTTTTAGCCTTGTCTTGCTTCATGGTGATTCGGAGTGCAGAGTCGGAATATTGAACCCTCAGCCTCATCTCTTTGATCGACTTGGCCATGTCTCGCCACTCTGAGTTGGACGAATCAGCGAATAACGAGAGCATACTGTTGACCTGTGCGATGCTTTTTGCCGCCGAGGAATATCTTTTCAGATCCTTCTGAAGTTCGAAGGTAAAGCGAAGCTTTGGTGAGCGCGCGACAAGCGAGACGACGCGGGCGATGTCGGCATCGTAGAACTCATCCACATCCATGTCCTCATCGCGGCTATGCCCGACTACACTGATGATGTGTCCGCGGTAGCGCAGCATCGGGGCCTCGTCGCTAGGCGGATAGAAATCGCGGATGTATCGGGCGTAGTGGTAGGTGGATTCTAGGCGAAACGCAGTTTCAGTCATGTAGATAATATGGAACTCTTTTCGGATTTGCCGGCACGTCTGTGTAAAGCAACGCCATCCTCCTACCGGTTTGATCGGATCATCGTGGCGGAGACGTAGTGGAACGGGGTCTGCATCGATGCAGAAGCTGTATATCTTATTGCGTAGTTCTATGGGCAACGTATTAGCTAGGTTCTGGGTAGGTAGGAGGACGTACGCACCACCTGGAAGGTTCAAAAAGCGACTGTTTGATGCGCTCATGGTAACACCCCGCATCTGCGCTTCTACGGAGGCCATGAGCGGGTACTCCTCGTCGATTTCTGAGTTACTGCTGTCAAAGTTAGTCCCGGATGGCTGGGTGTGGGTGGTAACGTACAGGTGTAGGTGATCCATCTACGAGCTTGTGTTGTGAGAGAGAAGAGTCTGTGGTGAAGTGAGAATAGAGGGAAGCGCCTGACCAGGTGAACCATGGTACGGCTGCCAAGCCATGAGGTAGCGCGTGTTATCGGGTACCTGCATGTACTGTGGGGTCCGCGGGTGCGGGGCTTCACCTTCACGTGAGATACGTAATCAACGAGCAAACGCGCTTGACTGTTTGGGAAGTGGTACGTTCTTCTGGAAAATTGGTCACTCCGAAATTATGGAACCTCGCAGGCAACACGACCCAGAATGTCAACCTACATGCGACTCAGAGATCATTGGACGCCAATACGAGGGCACTAGGCGTAAAATGATGTCTGCCTCAAGCCTGCGGTGCTGAGTGCTTATACACGCTCGTAGCATCCGTGAAAAGTATAGCAAACGCATCCATGGGCGGCGCACCCATCTCAATCAAAGCCTGCCGTGAGTCCACCTCCCCAACCCGCTTCATGGCTTCTTCCATTATCTCCCTCGAATAGAAGGTGAAACACATCTCAGGTACGGTGCTGCAGGTAATCTCGATCCTTTGGAACACAAGCTCCAAGTGCGGACGAAAAGCACCGGACGAGATGTGGGCGAAGAAGTCGTCGACGGAGGACGCAAGATCAAGACATGCGCTAGCATCTGTGAACGCGACCTTGACGGAGGGGTACTTTGCGCAAAGACGTGCGAGTAGTCTCGCGTCGTATCGGAGCCCGTAGTATGTGGTAATTCGAATGTTGCCTTGCACGCCAGGAACGCCAGTCGACACAGGAAGCTCGTCGTTCGGGCGGCCCGGCTGTAGCGGTTCGTTTCCAATTCCATTTTGTTTCCTCAGTCCAGGATAGAAGGAATAGAAGAACTTTTGCGCGGTGACCTGGTGGATGACAAGGACCGTCTTGGCCATGTACATTGACCCGAATTCTGCGCGTGTCTGCTGGCACACGTTGCGAAGGCCGCCGTACATTCCGAAGCGAACATGTTCGTAAGGCTTCTGTGGTGGCTTGGGCATTCGTGGCAGTTGTATAGCCTTCGGTTCGACGCAATATTCGTAGATGCGGTTGCGAATTTCGCCAGGCAGGGACAGGAGCGGCGAAGTGGACACTGTCATGGCGTTGAAGTGAGGGAACGATTTTGGTATCGACGGCAAGTGCGAAAGACGATTCCTGCCTTCGTTTTACAATTCATCCAGGTAGGAGGTGAAGATGCGGAGAAATAACGTAGCAACAAACAGGCAGAGAAGCGCTAGAGCCCATTCGGCTAGCACGGCGTCTAACGCTGGGTGCCTCATCTGGGCGCTCCAGGATGCAGCCGTTTATACCAATCCTCCGGCTTGCAGTAATTCGTCCGAACATCCAGTACACGAACGTCAGCCAGGCCAGCATTCTTGAGAAAATCCATCGTTTCGAGGCCCGCCGAGTGAAAGATAGTGTCGCGCTTGGAGCCCCACGGAGGGTCTGCCGCAAGCCAGATGTCGAGAAAGGGCGTTGAGACTACTGAAAAACGGCCCCCATTGAATCTGAGGTCTCGCACACCCAGAGTTTTGAGATGAAGGATTGCGGCATCCACGTTATTGTTTTCGGGTCGGACCGTTCCTAATGTCTTTGGTCCACTGAGAATGCTGTTCAGATCCTGTACAAGCAACGAGCCGTACACCTCTGATGCAAGCTGGCTGCAGGGTTGACCAGGGTCGGTTGGAACGTGAGTGGTGTCAACCTCTGTGGAGAAATCGAACTCGCATATGAAGGATGGGTTATTGGAGCGTATCTGCAGCAGCGGAAGGATATCCAGATGGTATTCATTTCGATCATTGACTCCGGGGCCAAGATCAAGAATGATGTTGGCAAATATTGGGCATATACAGGTCTCGACGCCTCCCTCCACTCGGCCGTATTCCTGGATGACCATTGCGAGGTATTCGTATATGTGTCGTGCGTCCACCCGGAGTTGAAGTTGTTCGCGGTACAAAGCCCCAAACTCGCTTCGAAGCGTCCTAGAGACCTGAGTAAAGCCTAAGAACTGATGACGGGTGCGATCGATCTGTAAACCAGGGTGACTGTCTTGGGGACGTTTCATGTCCACGATGCCTTCGTTCTTGCAAAACAAGTAGACATTGTTCCGTAGCTCTTGAGTCAAATTAGCGCGGATTCATACAGCGATAAGGTAAATGTTGCTCACCGCCAGGCAAGTCCATGAAGCTGTTGCTTTGGCGAGAAGTAGTCATTGAAGCCATTTCCTTGTCGGTCGTCCTGCTTGCTGAACACTGTAGTGGAGCTGCTTCTGGTTATGGCTTTCGAGTTGATAATCAGGTGGTAGAGCTGCTGGTTACTGTGCTGAACCCGGCCTGCAGTTATATTCGTGGAAGGAGTAGTTTGTCAATGCTTGACAAACTGCCAGAGCGCTTCCTTCCCTCTCTAAAACACTTGTTAGGCTCGAATAAGCCTTTCCTCGACGACCTGATCTATGATCTCGACTTGTGCACAGGCGGACAAACACAGGAAGGCGAAAGGATAGAAAGGGCACAGTTAACGGAGTGATATTGGGCAGAGACCCAAACGTGATATACTAGGTAGCTGCTACCAAGCCTTGCTACATTGCCTTGCCTTCAGGCGTGCTGTTCCACGCATGTTCGAATTGTTGCCATCCGCCATGGGGTTCCTCGCACATCTTGAGATCGCTAATGACGAAGTCGTAATACCCTTCAGCAGGCAGCTTTCCCTGGTTTACGGTCCCGCCCATGGCGATGTTGATGAGAATCCTGAAGTCTTCCATGCGGCGTGTGCCCTCTGGAATACAACCCTTCATGACTGGGTAGTTGTCGATGTACCAGATCATGCGCCCTCTCCATCCGGGTATGCCCTCTTCTTCGATCCAAGCGAAGCCGTAAGTGTGTGGTTGGCGTGCGAGGTCTGGAAGGGAGGTCTTGACGACGCGATGCTTCTGTGCATCCTCGCCGGTGTACGAACCCCAATGTAGACACGAGTGGTTCTCCGTCTCGCCGTTCCAGCTCTCTGCAAGGTCGACCTCGCCGTCAGTCGGCCATTTGAACGGGTCTGCGGGCAGCATCCAGTATGCAGGCCATATGCCTGGTGCAGAAGGAGGTAGACAGGTCGCTGTCAAGTATCCGCGCGGCCGCGACAGCGTCTGGTGTGAGGTCAAACGCGCAGAGGTGTAGCTGCCGTTCTGTACGAGGGCGCGCACGATCAGGCGGTTGTCGTGATGGAACGAGTTCTCGGGTTTGTCCGTATACATCTGCTTCTCATTGTTGCCCCAGCCATGGTCGCCGATCTCGTGCCGGAAGTTCTGCGACACGGGTGTCTTGATGTCGAAGGACGGCTTCCAGTACACATTCTGGCCCTGAGGTGGAGGGAGATTCTGGGGCGGCGGAGGCTGCGCAGAGTTCGGTCGGTTCTGGGGAATAGGCGGGGGGCCGCCAGGTGCTGGAGATTGGGGCTTGCTACCCTGAGGGACGGGCGGTGCGAGGGGCTGCTGTTGCGGAGGAGGCGGGCCCCATTGCTGCTGAGGGGGTGCGCCCCATTGATTCTGCTGTTGATTCTGCTGCCCCCATTGCTGGTTTTGGGGTGGGAATTGCGGAGGATACTGGCTGCCAGAGTACTGCCCGGGATTTGGCGCGGGATAGCCTTGGGGTGGCTGCTGGTAGCCCTGAGGTGGCTGCTGATAGCCTGGAGCGGGTTGCTGGTAGCCCGGGGGAGGCTGCTGGCCCGGATAGCCCTGTTGGCCCGGATAGCCTTGGTTCGGGTGGCCTTGCTGGTGATGGGCCCCGGAAGGCTGCCCAGTGAACTCTGAGAGCTTCGCCTTGCCCTTTGCTAGCAGCTTGTCGAGTGTGCCTGACATTGTGTCGCGATGCCGTGATACGAAGGAAGTCACGGTGGGACGAAGGTTCCGCTTTGAGCCGAGCCGCCATGACGCAAGCAGGGCTGCACCTCCCCAAAAGCGCCGACGAACTCTCCAACAACAACACGGATATCAAATATGAACAGCCTTGTTGCAACAACCTTCTTCGTCTTCAAGGTCAGGTAACCTAGCCTTAAGAGATTATCAGGCAGGTGGTCTAGACCATCACGACTAGCCAAGGCATGGATCTTCCTCGCAATGTACCAACCTCTCCACGCTCAAGCGTGCCTCCATCATTTCTTCGACTCATTTTTCCCTCCTTCCTCCAATCAGTATCGCTCCTTCTCTGTCATTATATGATTCGTCATGCTTCCCTGTCGTCGCCTACAAACAGGCGTTCACCCACGTTACACCCATGACGTCACATCTCACCACAACAACGGCTATTCACCCGAATAGCCAACCAGGCTGCCCATGGAAAGCGGGCAGGATGCAGGCCTACACATCCACGGCAGCAGCTATGTGAAACAGGAAGTGCTGCCTGTGTTAACGTAGGCCCCGCGTCATCCCCGTGTTTTGGCAGCAAGCAAACTGTCTTAACGGAAGTCGCGCCTTGTCGCACTGTCGCACAGGACCAAACACTGCATATCTGGCAAATACAGCCTTCTCTCTTACACTCCACCACCCCACTATTCCCATCAACTACTCCACCTCAGACCTGTGATACCACACCACTCGCCCGCCATTACTCACAAGCCCAACCGAACCAACATGTCTTCCATCGTCAATGCCCTCAGCGATCTTGTCTCGTCCATGGTCGAGCTCGTCTGGTCCTTCATCACCACTGCCGGCGCGCTAGTCCAGAAGACGGTCCAGTTCGCTCTCAACTTCGTGTTGGAGATGATCGACCTCGTGGTTAACTTCTTCCGTGGTCTCGTGGACCTTGCTGGCGGTATCGTTAGCTTCGTACTCGGTAAGTTGGCTGACGACAATTGACTCGCGCATTCGATCGATTTGGAGACTAACAACACTATAGGCAACGTCCTTATGCTGGGCGTCGTCGCCGCCGCAGTCTTCGGCTTCCTCAAATACCAGCGCAGCCAGGGCAAACAGGTTACGGTCGGCAACAAGAAGCTGAATTAGCCTCGTATCCGCAGATCCAACCTCTACAACTCACGACGATCCGACAGTTGGTGGTCTAGGCCTTGGACATGGCTGGTACGGTGGCGTTGAGTTTCACACTTCCCTACGAATGGCGAGAAATTGTATGATACCCCTTGGTGACGGCAGCGTCATGGCGCCCAGCGCGGAGAATTAATGGTCTAGCGCTTAATCATGTACCAAATCAACTTGTCTTTACTGCTTTCTCCACCGGTCGCCCAATCTACGCTGATCCTTCCCGTGTCCCAGGGCTTACCCGTTTAGGCTCTGAATACATTCCCCAACATCACGAATAGAATTAATCTATTCGTCTGATATGTAAATATCGAGTGAATTCTCCGAAGACTTCTTGTCTGCTCCACACTGCATGTCAAGAGTATTGGCAAGTTGCCGTAATGCCGAACCTCAATCCCTTTACAAAGAAGATCTCGTCGTACCAACGTCTGTCGCATGGCGCCACCGATGGCGAAAGCGACGCATGCATCTCTCCAAGCTCTACACTTCGAGAGGAATGCGATGACGACAAAAGGCTCTTGCTCAGCAGAGGACCTCGTCGGTCGCTTCGTTCCTGTCTCATGCATGTATGTGGGTACATCTTTGTCGCATTTCTCGGCCTTTCAATCGGCCTCGGCTTCAGCAGACTGCTCAGTATTGAACACGATATCGATGGATACCTTAGTAAGCTCTCCCCTGTTTCCTATCGATTCCTTGTCCCTCAGGGTGGTCTGTTGGCTCGAAATCTGTCGCAATACTGACCAATCACCAGCGCCGTACGGCAGTCCACACCGCAGGATCGAAAAGGTCGTCTGGTCGCTCAATGAGAGTTTCGCCGGTGAACCTAGCGCTGAAACGGAGAAGATGTGGAAAAGCCTGATACCAAAAGGACGAGCATTCGTCCAGCACCCAAAGCTAGCGAAAGAGATTAAATCCATGTCCGTCTTCCACGAGCTGCATTGTCTAGTAAGCTCCATTTCTCCCTACCACCACGGCAAAAAAACCCGCTAACCAACTTCAGCACGGCCTCCGGCAAATGTACTACAAAAAATCCTACCTCCTCTCCAAACACCAACACCACGAATCCCAACGCTCACCACTAAGCCCGCCCCACATAAAAATCGAAACCACCTCCAGTAGCCACGAACACCCCTCCGCCCCCACATTCACTCCAAACCCCTTCCTAGAAGCGCTTCTCAGCTCCGACGACGAGCACGACGATCCCGACCACATTCAGCACTGCTTCGAGTACCTGCGCCAGGCCCTTATTTGCGCTGCAGATACCAATCTGGAAGACACAAAGGAAGAGGTTGGTGAAGATGGCGTGTTGGGGGTTGCGACGAAGGGGTGGGGGTCGGAGAGGGTTTGTAGGGATTTTGAGGCGGTCAAGGAGTGGGCGGTTAGGTGGAGGGTGGGGGATTATGCGGGGATTATTTGAGCGGTCGGGTGGTGATACTCTCATGATCGAGATGCTATGTCTCCTTGTCAAGTTTTGGGCGTGTGGTGCGGCGGGTTTGTGTTCTTGTAATTGGTGTACGTAGGACTTTGGCGGATATGGCCGCTGCAAAATTGTATCTACAATCGCGGATTGTTATATTGATCTCATGTCGTCGCCAGGAGATTCATCTCATAATTGATGTGTCGACGCCAGAATATCCTGTGAAGCTTACATCGGGACAGACCCTCTCAAGCGCGCTTGAGCTAGCCGAGTAGAAACGTTTGCATCTCTGGATAATTGAAGTCTCTTGCAAGCTTCTCATCGCTGTACGAGTGGAGATCTCCCAGTAATTTCTCCACTGTCAGAGCTCCATTATCGTCCTTGAACAAGAAGTTAAACCTGCCCGCATACGTCTGTAGGAAATTGAAATAACCAATTCGTTCATAATGAGTGTCGTGATTTCGGAGCATCATTACAGCCATTGATAATGATCCATCACCTGCCGGGATCAACGCACAGGGGACTCGAATCGAGTCAAGGGAATGGACTGGCTCAGAATCCCAGCATGGCAGCATACTTGCATATACCTCGACATTGTCACCAGTCGGAACTCGCACATGAAAACCTGCCCGAGGTTTAATGAGCCAGGGCAGCTCATCGACTGCGACACTTGACATGTCGATTGAAAGCAATTCGTTCGCCGAGAAATAACGGAGTTCGAGCCAACTGAGCTTTGCCGTGATCTTGAGGTAACGCGACTTCTCCAGAATTTCGGCGCCGACTCGCTGGTGTAGATTCTCTTCTACTTTGGAAAGTTGGATGAACTTGCTTTTGTCCCACACTTCGACTTGGAACGACCGCGAGATCATGGGCGGCGGGCTGTAGCCATACTTGGCGACCCCTTCCCAACCCAAAGGGGACCAGCTAGGAAAGGCCTCCCGCCGAAGACATGGCACGTCGTGAAACCAGGTCAACGTAATAAGCAAATGATATGGCGCAATACCCATGGGTAGTCCGCCAAAGGTGACTCCCCATGTGTGGAAGATAGGTGTTCCAGCTTTGCTAAACGTGTTTAAGACGCCCACTATGCCGTTCAGTGCGTCTGAGTTGAATGTCAACTTGCGGCGCGTATATTCCGTGAGAATATTACTTTTAAGGTCCACCTCCAAGCCATTGTTGGGAAGAGAGGGAGAAAGGTGGCTCAGAGTGTCATACCATGCGACTTTGGAACCCGTCTCGGCATCACAGTACACCTCTTGACTACAGATGTAGAAGAGCCTTGTGTCCGTGAAGTATAGCCTGCGTTTTGACATATAGCCTTCCTGAAACGTCCAAGCACGTGAGCACCAAGCCGAATGATATATTTCATCGATGTTCCATTTGTAGGTAGTGACGAATCGTAGACGCCCGAGTGTGACATCATGTCGAGGGTGCTCGCGATCGCGTTCAACACCAGGTAGGCCATACGATGAGTTTGCGCCGGCAGCCGCGACAAGTGTGACCGCTGCCGAAGAGTATATGTCGCCCATCTGATTTATCTGATCATGCTTATCTGCAGCGTTCCCTTGGTCGATGCACTAGGTACTACATCAGCCGCGATCTGCCCAAGACAGCAGTCTTCCAACATACGTATTTGTCGACCCACAGATATCGATATCCGAGCATCAGAGTGGCATCAAGGCTGTTTTTAACAGTAAGTGGCATCTGTTCTAGTAGTGCAGAAGACCTTGAGATGTTGCATGTTGCGGAATCACCCCAAACATATGAGAGAGCAACGTAAACGCAGTCTTTTGGGGCAGGAATTACGTTCATAGTAACACAATCGATAACACGAAGGCTCTCGAGCCCTTCCGAAAAGTTGGTAGTGCAAAGAGAATGCGACAGTTTGCACGCATGGACCCATGTCTTGACTTGTTCGAAATCGACACGCCTGGGTGAATTCTGTGTTTTGGCACGCCCCGGACGAGCCATATCGTCATATACTGTCAGATCGGGCTTCAAGGTTTTGCGGGTGTCTCCCTTTGAGTACTGGAATTCGAGTGTTCCCATGGGATCTCCATCATCCCGGCGGCGTCTCCAACTCACGCGAACAGATGTATACTGCAAGCGGTGCACATCTATGGTGTCTTGCAGGATCTGACAAATATGGCAGTGTCGATCTGTCAAGGGTTGTGACAGATCATCGATGTAGATGAGCGTCTCAAGACGTTCGAATGCAGTTTTGTCAAGGTTGGTGAAGTTGATAGGCGCACAACGCTCGCATGTATGAGTCCCATTGTCGATCGATGGGTGTCTCTTCTCACTTGCCATGGCGAGCCTGTGGTCGATGTTGAAGTGGGGACGTGGGTTTGTACGCGCTGCGCAACATCAAAACAGCGATACGCTCAAAGCAATGCGGTGCATGCATCAGCGGAGGGCTGGATCATGCACGCTGCAACAAAAAGATCGTGAAGGATAGCAAATCCAAAAACAATGTGAAGTGCAAGCGAAGCAGGATATACCGAGATGAAAATTGGTGGGGAAGGCTTGCAGGCAGCAGCAGCTCACGCCGGGAAATGACGCCCCAGGCCATTTGCCGCTTTACCCAATCCGGACGAGGCTGAGCAACACTGATGATGATGCATAGCCACCACGGTCACAAGTGCGTCAATGATCGAAGAAGCATCAAGTTCGCGAGAAGATTATACTACGGTAAGAAGTATATTCTGAAGCGCAAGAATGTGTGCGAAACTGTCTAGCCAAGAAGAAAGGTACGTCTCTCAGCGACTTGATCCCAGGCACCTGGCTCTCCGGGTGGGACAAATTCCCACATATTTTTGTCGTCCTTTATCATATGTCCATCACTGCCGATAGTATACACATCAGGGTCACAGACACCAATCCGCTCGTAGGACTTTACTCCTTTTTGAAAGAAGAGAAATATTGGGTGTCTGTCCTGGAAGGAACCCCAAGAACCGGAGACGAAATCAAGGGGAGTCGTTGTAGAGCACAAGACGGGTAATGTGGCATCAAAATTTTTCTCATCGTCCAGTACCACCCGAAAGAACGGACATGTCATGTTTTCGTTCGTCCAGTTTGCCTCCTGATCCTCATCTCTCTTCCGTCTGAGGAAAGTAGGTTTGAGGAAATACGTGCGGCTCCGGAACTGTAGCTCAACTTGTACAACATCCGTCATGATCTCTAGATATTGAGATTGATGAGTGCCATCTAGACGGTATGTATAGTCTAGATCGCAGGTGCCTTCGTCCAGCTCTCGATATCGGTCGCCCGACCAGTACTTAATCATGAAGTGGGATGTAACTTGTGATTCGCGATGGTGGTAGATTTCCCCTATCCATCCTAGGGTTGACCAGCTCGGGAACTCAGGAAGACGACGGGCGTTGTCGAGATGTTGCCAATCCAGAGAAATGGATACGGTACTATCGGTGCTGTGAGCAACGTCCGGTCGCCGGGTAATCGTAAAAGGAACCCCCCGGTTATGATAGACCGGTGGATTACCATGCCGAAGAACGTTTAAGATACCGAAAATGGCATTCAGCGCATCAGAATCGTGCCCTCGTACCCTTGCCGAATATGTCTCCATGATTTTACTCGCATGAGAAAGACAATTGCCTTGGGTGCTCAGTGCTGTTCTGATAATTGTTCCATTGACCGTTCCGTACCAATCACCGTGCACCCGGGAGTTTTGGCCACTTTCCATAATCAAGTCATGGGACTTGCAAGTGAAAACTGCTTCACCCTCTGTAAAGCATAAAATTCTCTTCGAGAGATATCCTTCTTGGAATGTCCAGGCCCTCGAGAACCAAGGAGAGCGTATGATATAATGTTGAGCTGACTGAGGAATTTGACATAGATATCGGGAGCTTCCGACTGGCTCTCGAGCCAATAGCGTTGAGCGATCTCTGCTGATGCCTACAAGGCCATGGGTGGGGTCCACGCCAGCAGCAGCAGCAATGGTCACTTGCGCACTGGCATAGATCCGGCCCATCTGATTGATCTGCTCCTTTTTATCGTCGGTATCCTTTTGATCGATGCACTGATCCGTCAGTTCAGATTGATGAAGTATGCGTGTTGTCTCACATATCTGTCAACCCATAGATACCGGTACCCAAGTTCCCGGGTGGAACTTACTGCGTCCTCTATCGTCGGCGGAAACGCGATCTGGGATCCTAGGACGTAGCTATTTGCAGATGGTCCACCCCATACGTACGAAAGTGCGACGAACGAGCAGCCTATCGGTGCCACGACGACGGTGTCGTCAATACAATCGATGACTCGTAAATTCAGAAGCTGGGGCGATGTTTCCGGCTCGCAAGACTGGTGTGACGCTTTACATGCTTCAAGGTATGGCCTCATTGAAGCAAAGCTGACGCGCTTTGGGACTACTGGGAGACGGGCCGCCGCCTCTTGTCCGACAGACGCCTCGGTCGTGAGAATCAGCTTTCCAACGGGACCTCCTGGTTCTGTCCACAGTTCCAACGATCCCAGGCAATTATCTCCAAATCCGGAATCACGGTTACGATATGTGATACATACGAATTGGGGCCGAGCGTCTTGTGAGGGTTGTGCCTGGATAGTGTATGCGATGAGACGACATAGTCGGCAGGACGAGCTCTGGAGATCTCCTAAAGTTGGCTTCTCATCGCGCCAGAATAATTCAAACCTAATATGCTCCAACTCATCCCAAGGGATGCTGGCACAGCGAGAACACATGTCTGCCGTCGAGTCTTCCATCTCGTCCAAAGGCAGCCCCTTCAAACCTCCAGCACGTTGATGTCATGCGTTGATGCAGCGGCACCGTTCGTTCAATTATACGCCGAGTGTCTTTGGAAGCCGAGCAAATCAGCATCTGATGCGTGGTGAGAGGTATGAAGAGGGAAGGCTGAAGGCTGAAGAACGAAGACGATATCTGACCACCTGCGGCTAGCCTAAAGCATTCGAAGCGAAGTACGCCCAATCAGAGGGTGCACCAACATCACGAAGCGGGGTGTTTTTGTGATCGGTATGCGCAGTGGCGCTGCTTTGCACATCAGGCTCCGCTCGTTGACACCAGACAGAAGATTGGGAAGTTGGTACCAGTTCAAGCCACGAGAGCTCCAGATGGCAAACGAGTTCCTTTTTATCAGAAATTGCTTGTATTCGATGAGTCATTAAAGTATACAATAACCAAAAGCTGCCTCGAAGTAGAAAAGAAGAGAAGTTGAGCTTGAAGTTTATCGCGCATGCATCAAGGCATGTAAGGCGGTGGCGGATCGCGCTCGCCCAATTCAGTAGACACCGTCGAAGCGTAGTGCGGCGCTCCAGCATGTGCATGGCCGCCGTACGTCTCCCAGTTATCGTCCACGGTCTGACCAACACCGCCCTCGCGTCCTGTAGCCATCTCGTACACCAAGCCTGGCGATGTAGGTGTAGCTCCAAATGCTGGTGTCGACACCGAGAACCCTGCGTTCCCATAGACGCCATGTTGTGGTATAGGCGACAGGCCAGTCGCAGGGCTAGCCTGTTCCGCTACGTCGTGTGGCCGCGAGCCGTTCGCGATAGGCATGCGCGATATTGTCGCAAAGGAGTCGGTACGCTGGAGAGAGGGCGCGATGATGATTTGAGGTTTTCGCTGCGGTACAGGCCGCCGTGGAATGTTGAAGCTCTGCGTGTGAGGAGGCGCGTGCGGTCGCGATTGAGGTTGGGCCTGGTGCTGAACTTGCGCCTGAGGTTGGAATTGAGGCTGGTATATCTGTGGTCGAGGCTGTGCCGCTACTGGAGCATAGCACGCGTACTTTTGCTGAGGTATCGCGGGTTGCTGCTGTTGCGCTTGTGGATGGTGTTGAGGGCGGTGGTGGGCCTGAGTATTCCAGCCATTCTGCTTTGCAGCATTGGCACCGGGAAACGTGTGATGGCGTCGCTGCTGAGCCTCTTCCTCAAGCTGCTCCTTTCCGTTCTTCTTTCGGTAATGCCGGTGAATAAGGTATCCGCCTGCGACAATCTCAAGGCCGCCGAAGATCATGGTGTTGTTTAGCTTGCCGTAGCGACAGAAAGTAGCAGGGTCAGGGAGGGAAAAGCTTAAGGTTCAAGTCGGGCCTTGTCAAGCAAGTGAGGGAGGAGGAGACGACTGAGGCCATGATAATATCGGAATTGTGCTCAGCCTCTATTGTCAGACTGGAGGAAGGAGCTATTGGTGCCGTATTCTCCGACGTGGTGGCTGAGTCGAGAGGTGCAGCACCCGCGGCTGCCAATGATAGTGCCTCGCTTACTCATTCCACTTCGGCTGCTTGCATCCCTGTCATCAGGAAGGAACGCCTGAAAGAGTCGAGATGGCTCTGAATACGCAGAAAGGTAGCAGTCGGAGTTGCGAAGAATGTTACGGGAGAAATAAGCTGTTCCAGTTAGAGACCTGCCATCAATCAAAAGACCGGACCAAGGCAAAGGTGCCAACTCGGAGCTATCGCAGCGAGGATATGCTCAGCATTCAGAGCCAGAGAGCCTGCTATCGCGAGCCCCTCACGGTCGCAAGGTAATTCGTGTGAGTTTGGTACCCAAAATCGCAGAGAGAGCTCAGCGAAGGCCGACCTGGGGTCATGCAATTGACGATTCGAGAAGTGGTGAGGTCCGGTAGAGACGAAGAGCGTCTTGTATCCCAAATACGAGAATGGTTTCTTCACCCAGGCCCTTCGGCATGGTCGAAAAACGCGTCGGGGACAACAAGACGCGTGAAATTGGTGTATGTCCTGGACTTATTCCCGATGGCTTTCGGTGAAGATGGCCCGAGCGGCACTTCCACAAACTAGAGGAATCATGATGCAATTGCTTAATCAGCTTCCGACCTCCTAACTCCGCACACGGCACGCGCGGACGGTAGACGTCACGTCCGCATGCCCTTATGCACAGCGAATGCGTTCCAAGCTAATAAAAACAACGATACGATGTCGATACGATCGAGCAGACAAGCATCATACCCCAGATCTTCCGGATCGATGGATGCGCGAAATCGCTGCAAGGGGAACAGCGAGAGCGACACCGAGCGCACAGTATCTGACTTTCGGATTCAACGCACACTCTCGAATTGTTGACGCTCGTCATCCACGCTATGTCTCCACGCACAGCACCGATCTAGGTACCAGACGCTAGAGGGCAACGGCCTTTACATCCTGGTCTTCGGCACATTGGGTCAGCCGTTATGTGACAATTAGCCAGTGATCGTCATTGTCCTTCACGGATGAACTGGAAAGACTAGTCGTCTTTTCGCAGTAATGCTTAGCCGTTTAGTGCCATCGGTCGATGGACGGCTTCATCACCAGCCTCTAGTCCACTCCGGCACCGCGCACGATTTACTGCCCGAGGATAAATGGCTTGGTTGAAGGAAGTGCGGGCACTTGGGGCTACGCATCCGGATCTCGCAACAGGGAACCAGCTTGCGATATAAAAGCTCTTCGTACGTCGTGGTTGACCACAAACTCGGCCAAGCAGCTACCGATCTCAGCCAGCGACATGTTACTGCCGTCTCTCATCGCAAGTGCTCTTACACTTTCGGGTGCGGTTGCTGCGCTGCCTCCATCCCAACCGTTTCGAGAAGTCTTGCGAAGCAGACAGAGTACTACGAGTAATGCTTTGGAAGTGGACCTGGGCTACGAGATCTATCAGGGTTCCAGCAATGCAAGCACAGGTATCAACAGCTGGAGAGGGTATGACTTTCTCGTAATTTCAGGTGACTGCAGCTAACATACGACTTCAAGCATCCGCTTCGCTGCATCACCAACAGGTAGTTTACGCTGGCAACGACCTCAAGCACCAGCTGTAAACCGAACTTCGACCATAGCCGCGGACACCTACGGATCGCAATGTCCACAGATCGGCCAAAGTAATGGAATGCCGAGTGCGCCTCCGGACCCAGATTCACCACCACTCTCAGAAGACTGTCTCTTCCTCAATGTCCAAAGCCCGGCAAACGCGACGAACCTTCCTGTACTCGTGTGGATCCACGGTGGTGGCTATGGCGCTGGTAATGGGCGACAAGACTTCACTGATCTCCTCACGACGACCGGGAACAAATTCGTTGTCGTATCAATCCAGTACAGGCTGGGGCCTTTTGGCTTCCTCGCGTCTGACGAAGTATATCGAAAGGGTGTCGTGAATGCAGGACTGTTGGATCAATTCTTCGCTCTCCAATGGG
>Ga0265798_10004355_pt1 | contig 19620 bp, 15 predicted proteins | sample P3T30metagenome_FD_192430 | JGI IMG/M metagenome (GOLD analysis project Ga0265798, IMG submission 192430) | Plant litter microbial communities from East Loma Ridge, Irvine, California - P3 T30 | ecosystem: Environmental > Terrestrial > Plant litter > Unclassified | place: USA: California... | reverse complement strand
CGCGAGTCATCTTCTCGCTCGGGCGGGCGTCGTGGCCGAGGATGCGGCCGATCTCGATCTGGACCGCGAGGTCGCCCGCGGGCCAGATGTCGGTGCGGCCCTCGGCGAACAGCAGGTAGATCTCCGCCGACCAGCGGCCGATTCCCTTGACCCGGACCAGCGCGGCGATCGCCTCCTCGTCGTCGGCGGGCAGGTTCGTCAGGTCGAGGCGGCCGCTCGTCACCTCGTCGGCGAGGCTGCGGGCATAGCCGAGTTTCTGCCGCGACAGCCCCGCGCTGCGCAGCGTCTCGTCGCTGGCGGCGGCGATGTTGGCGGGGTCCGCGGCACCGCCGACGAGCGCGTCGAGCTTGTTCCAGACCGATTGCGCGGAGGCGACGCTGACCTGCTGGCCGAGGATCGTGCGGAGCAACGTAGCAAAGCCGCGCTCGCTGATCCGCGGGGCAGGGTGGCCCTTGTTCGCGACCGCCACCGCGAAGGCGGGTTCGATCGCACACAGCGCGGTCATGGCAGCCTGCAACTGGTCGGCGTTCAGGCCCATGACGCGAACCTTGCAGCTTGATCGGGGCGGCGGCGCGCGGCATGGACCGCGCACGGTTTTTCGGAGGACAGCATGCCCAAGCTTATCGTCGTGACGCGGGACGGGGAAGAACGCGAGCTCATGGGCGAAACGGGTCTTTCGGTCATGGAAGTCATCCGCGACGCCGGGATCGACGAGATCCTCGCTTTGTGCGGCGGCTGCTGCTCCTGCGCCACCTGCCACGTCCATGTCGACCCGGAATTTGCGGCCAAACTCAAGCCGATGAGCGAGGACGAGAACGACCTGCTCGATTCGACCAGCGACCGCGACGACTATTCGCGGCTGTCGTGCCAGATCGACATGACCGATGCGCTCGACGGGCTGAAGGTCCGGATCGCCGCCGAGGATTGATCCGGTCCCTCTCCCCCGCGGGGGAGAGGGAGAGCGTTAGCGCGTCGTCACCGCGTAGAGTGCGATCGCGGCGGCGTTCGAGACGTTGAGGCTCTCGACCTTTTCCGAGATGGGGAGCTTGGCGAGCTCGTCGCAGTGATCCTCGGTGTTCTTGCGCATGCCCTCGCCCTCGGCGCCGAGCACGATCGCGACGCGCTGCGTGCCCATCGCCTCGGACAACGTCTGCGTCGCATGGCCCGTGAGGCCGATCCGCCAGAACCCGGCTTCGGCGATTTCCTCGAGTGCGCGAGCGAGATTGACCACGCGGATCCACGGCACCGTCTCGAGCGCACCCGACGCCGCGCGTGCGATCGTGCCCGATTCGGGTGGCGCGTTGCGGTCGGGCGTGACGATGCCGAGCGCATCGAACGCCGCCGCCGAGCGCAGGATCGCGCCGACATTGTGCGGATCGGTGACGCCGTCGAGGATGACGAGCGGACGGTTGTCGTCCTTGCCATGCTCGAGCAGGTCGGCGAGCCACATGTCCTCGAGCGGCTCGACCTCGATCACCACGCCCTGATGCGGGGCGTCGCCCGGCACCAGTCGCGCGAGATCGGTGGCCTCGGCGAAGGTCACCGGCACGGCCGCGGGCAGATCGAACCCGGCCAGCGCCTCGCGCGTGCCCATGATCTTGCGCACCGTGCGTTCGGGATTGGCGAGCGCCGCGCCCACCGCATGCTTGCCCCAGAAGCGCGGACGCCCCGCGGGGGCCTTGCTCGGCCGATGGCCCTTGCGTGCTGCCATCAGAGCGCTCCCGTCATCATATCAGTCATCGTCATCGCTATATCCATAAGGGTCGGTCACCACCGGCTTGGTCGGCAGTGGCGTGCGTGGCAGCGCCTTGTCCGCATTCGCCGCGCTGAGCAACACCGATGCGAGCACGATCGACGCCTGGCGCATGTCGTCGGCCTTCAGGTGATCGAAGGTGTCGGCCGACGTATGATGGATCCGGCTGCCATAATCGAGCGGATCCTGGATGAACTGGAACCCCGGCACGCCGACCTGTTGCAGGAAGACGTGATCGGTGCCGCCGGTCGGGCGCAGGACGACGTTCGACGCGCCCATCGACGCGAACGGGCTGAGCCAGTCGCGAAAGATCGGCACGACTGCGGGGTTGGTCTCCGCATAGAGCCCGCGCAATTTGCCCGAGCCATTGTCGATGTTGAAATAGGCGGCGAGGTCGGCATGACCCGGCAGCGGGGTGATCGGCCATTTCTGCGAAAAGCCGTAATAGCTCTGCATGCCGGTCTGCGGCGGGTCGTTGGGGCTGCCGCGGGTCGCCAGATGGCGGGTGACATAGGCCATCGAACCGAGAATGCCCTGCTCCTCGCCCGACCAGAGCGCGAACCGGATCGTCCGCTTCGGGCGGACGCCGGTTGCGGCCAGGATCCGTGCGGCCTCCATGATCATCGCCGAGCCCGCCGCATTGTCGGCCGCGCCGTCCGCGGCGACCCAGCTGTCGAGATGCGCGCCCGCCATGACATAGCCGGCCTTCGGATCGGTCCCGGGAATGTCGGCGATGATGTTGTACGCCTGCGCATCGCTGTCGTCGAAGCGGACGTCGCTGACGATCTCGAGCGTCGGGGCGGGGCCCGCCTTGGCGAGCCGCGCGAGGCGGCGGTAATCCTCCGCGGCGATCTGTACGCCCGGCAGTGCGGGCGTGTCGCCGACCCCGAACAGATAGCCTTCGCCGCTGACCAGCTTGCCGTCGTGATAGGCCATCGTCGCGGTCGCGACCGCGCCTTCGCTTTTCAGGAACGCATCGAGTTTCTTCGAGAAATCGAGCCGCTTCATCCGGCGGTCGGCGGCGTCGGGGTCGTAATTCGGCTGCTGGAACCGGTCGAGCCTGACGATATCCTCGCCGCTCAGCCGCTTGAACGCGGGCTCGGCGGGTTCGTCGCCGGTGCCGGGCCGCGTGAGCATCACGATCTTGCCGCTGAGCTTGCCGCGCCATTTCGCGAAGTCGCGCTCGCGCGCCATCGGTGCGACGATGACGGGCGCGCTGAGTGCGGTGCCGTTCGTGCCGGGCGTCCAGGCGACGGGGATCGCGGTCAGCTGTACCACCCGCGGTGTCGTCATCCGCACGCTCGACCGTTCGATCGACCAGCCGCGACCGAATGCGAACCCTTCCTTGTGGACATTCGTGAGGCCCCAGTCGGCGAAGCGGCGCTGCGTCCACGCCTCCGCCGTGCGCATCGACGGCGAATTGGTGAGCCGCGGGCCGATGACGTCGGTCAGATGCTGGACGGTCACCATGACCTGGCTGTGGTTGGTCCCTTCGTCGATGATGCGGTTGACCATGGGCTGATCGGGCTTCGCGGTGCCGCCACGCTCCTTGGCGGCCGCGGGGCTGAGCGCGATGATCGTTACGGTTGCGGCGAAAATGGCAAGTCGGCACGGGCGCGATTGGTGCATGAAGGTCCCCCTGGGCAATTTTTTATGCATGAAAGGCTATGCGGGGGCGGAAGTTGGCGCAACCCGCGTTGACAGCACCGACAAGCTTCGCCATTGAGCCGCCTCGCTCGAAAGAGTGGCCCCTTTGGACAGGTGGCCGAGTGGTTAAAGGCAGCAGACTGTAAATCTGCCCGGGTTTCCCGTACGCTGGTTCGAATCCAGCCCTGTCCACCATCTTTTTATTTCATGTAATCCCATTCGGTCTCTTCGAAGACCGAACAGGCCCTGCCTGGGGCTTGTTCGTTGTGTCAGTGCGTTCCAAAGCGTGTCTATGGAACGCGAGCGATTCGGGGGCACTTTGGGGGCACGGTTTGAAGCCCTTGGGGGCACCGGATGCTGACCGATACGGCCTGCAAAAGGGCGAAGGCCTCAGAGAAGCCGTACAAGCTGGCCGATTCACAGGGGCTGCATCTCTACGTGACGCCGACCGGCTACAAGAGCTGGCGCTGGAAGTATCGTTTTGCAGGAAAGGAGAAACGCCTAGTTTTTGGCGCCTATCCAGAGCTTACTCTCGCAGAGGCGCGGGGGATGCGCGAGGATGCCGCCCGGCAGGTGCGCGCCGGCATCGACCCATCGGTGGAAAAGCGTCAGCGATTTGCGGCGCATCTGGCGCGGGCCGGCAGTACCTTCGAAACGGTTGCGAACGACTGGTATGCGAGCCAGGAACGGACATGGTCTCCGCGGTACGCGAAGATTGTTCGCCGCAGTCTCGACAAGGACGTCTTCCCGAAGCTGGGCAACTTGCCGATCGATTCGATCACGACGCCGCTCGTTTTGCAGGTGCTGCGCCCAATCGAGCAGCGTGGGGCAATCGAGACGGCTCATCGCGTGCGCCAGCGGATTTCGGAAATCTTTGCGCGAGCTATAGCGAGCGGCATCGCCACCAACGACCCTGCAACTGTGGCAGCCAGAGCGCTGTCGAAGGTCAAGAAGGGCAAGTTTCCCGCTGTGCGGACGGTAGACGCTGCACGGACGGTACTGCGCACGGTAGAAGCCCAGCCAGGACACCCGTTGACCAAGCTGGCGTCTCGTCTGCTGGCGCTCACGGCAGTGCGTTCGGGCGTGCTCAGGATGGCGGAGCCGAAGGAGTTCGAGGACCTCGACGGCGACAATCCGATCTGGCGCATACCGGCCGCCAAGATGAAGCTCGTGCTCGAGCGCAAGGAAGACGCAGCGTTCGAGTTTATCGTGCCACTGGCGCGGCAATCGGTTGCTTTGGTCAAGCTGGCGATGGAGTTCACCGGTGCGCATCAGCCGCTAATCTTCCGGAGCGTGCGTCATCCGCGCAAGCCCATCAGCGACAGCACAGTCAGCAAGGCATACCGCGAGGCCGGCTTTTCGGGGCTGCACGTACCTCACGGATGGCGGTCGACATACTCGACCATCATGAACGAGCTGGCGGCGGTGGAGAATCGTGTTGGCGATCGACCGATCATCGATCTGATGCTTGCGCACGTGCCGGAGGGAGTGGAGGCGGCATACAATCGCGCCGCGTATATGCCTCGACGCCGCGAGTTGGCGCAGGAGTGGGCCGATATGTTGGTTCAGGGGCTCGTCCCTGCGGAAGCGCTTTTAACGGGGCTGCGGCAACACGCCTGATCTCGAAAGGAGCCGCGGCATGACCGCGCGCTCCTTCAACGAGGTGACCACGGGAATTCGCGACCGGGCTCGTTCGGGTTCGCCGGTTCGTCGCAACAGCCGGAACGCTGGCGGCGCAGAGGTCTCCCTCTGGCGCACGCACAACATGTTTCCCAAGACGGAGCATAACGCACGCATGCGCGCGGCCGAGGCGTTCGATCACGAGACCAAGCTGCCAGGCAAGCGCAATGGCGCCCTCGGCGCGGTCGGGCTCGAGGTTCTGCGCTGTCTGCTTCGCCTGCGCGGCCGCAAGGACGGCCGGCCTGACCCTACGTATCAGTGGATCGCTGACCGGATACATCGCTCGCGTAGCGCCGTCGGAGAGGCACTGGAACGCCTGAAGGCGTGCGGCTTCCTGGACTGGATACGTCGGTGCGTACCGATCGAGGACGCACTGCCTGACGAGCAGCAAAGCGAGCAGATCTCGAATGCCTTCATCCTGCTGCAGCCGCCAACGGTGCGAGAGTGCGTCCGCCGCTTGCTGCGCCGGCCGAGCGAATTCGTCCGCGCCGTTGCTGAGAAGCTGGCGCGGCAGAAAAAGCTCGACACGGCGACGGTCGACGACGTGATCGCCGAGGTTCAGAGCCCAGAGCTTCGGGCTATCCTCGCCCGCGTCCGTGCTTTCGTCGATAGTGCAAATCCGCCGAGCGGTCACACAGAGGCCCTGTAAGATCTAAATATAGAAGGAACGCCTACGGCGTGGGCAATTTGAAGCTCCACAGGCCCCCGAGGCCTCGAACCCAACTGGTTCAGCGTCCAGCGACCGCGGGTGAGCGTGCCGGCTTGCGCCGACCCGTGCATCCTGGGGAGGATGCGTGACTTCGGGGCCGGATGCATATTAGCGCTAGGCACATGCCAAGGCGGCGATGCCCTGATCACGGCGCCACATGAACGTCCGGGATGGAGAGAAAGGCGGACGAACCACTCAAGGAAAGGTCGATAGCGATAGCCGACGTGCCGCAGCACACTATTTCCCGAAAACGATCCGGTTTCCAGAATGACGTTCAGCTTAACGTGGCGAGGCGGCGGGCGCGTTCGATATCCTTGGGCCGGCCAAACTATGCGAGCATGGTTTCCATTTCCGCCCGCTCAGGAATGAAGACCATGGTGCCGTCTAGCTCAACCGCCTGCCGGGTTGTCGGGCGAACCGGCACCCACGCCGTGCCCGAGTAGCGGCGGAAATCCGCCATGAATTCAACCGGCAGTGCTGTCTCCGTCCACCTGCCGAAAATGCTGGAGCGGAATAAAGCGTGCGCAGATCCTCTGCGAAGCTCAATGCCGATCGTCGGAAAGATACGCCGTGCATCAGCGACGCTCAACAGCACCTCCACGTCTCCAACACTATCTGGATCAGCCCCGTGGAGCGCGACCGCTGCGCTGCCCATGATCCACCACGGATCAGTCGCCCCATCCATAATGGAGCCAATCGCTGTCAGCGATGTGGCAAGGTCTGGGCTGATACTCATCTGCCTCAAAAGCACCTGGTGTTTTAGCGAGCGTCGTTACCTTGGCGGACTGTAACGTTTTTCGCCGCCCGACAAGGTAGCAGTTATTGCGCTTCCGACGGACCGAGTGCCGGCTTTCCGTCCTGAATCTGCATCAGGACCGTCGCGGCGGTAAACGGCTTCGAGATCGATGCGTAGGTGCATCAATCTGCATCAGGGGAGGATCTCTAAAAGGGGCCCAGAAACCCGCATTCTCCCAAGGCTCGCATCATAATTCGAGTTGCATCAAAAGAGACGCGGAAAGCTCGCGGGCGAGGCGGGGGTTCTTGCGCTGGATTTGGGTGGGGGACACGGGCCGACGCAATCTGGTGGAAAACGGACTGGCCGCTTTCGGGTGGCGATCGGCGTAACCGGACGTTCATTCAGCTGAGCCGCGACAGCAGCTAAGTGGCCCAGCGGATCAATGCTTCATCTAGATCGGCGATCACACCATGCTCAAGCGCATCTAGGATTGTAATGAAGACGACCGCGTCGCGACAGTGCTGCTGAACGACATCCGCACTCTGCGCTGACAAGTCGAAGGAATTTAACTCCGTCACGTCCGTACCCTGTCCGGCAAGCGGCCGGGCCGGTGTGAATGTTCATGCTCCGCGACGTCAGAGCCTCGTCAGCACGTCGGCGACCGCCGCCGCGTCGGCCGCAAGACCCCGCAGGGCCGCGGTCTGCCAGCTGTTCTTCCCGGTCGTCGCGTCGGCGACTGCGAGATCCTCGACGAGCTGCGCATCGAGCGCCGCACCAGTGACTGGCGGCCGTAGACGGAGCGACAACGCCGTGGGAAGTGTCGACCACCAGTTGGCCATGCCGATCCGAAACTGCCTCCCGACCACCGTCGAGAGGTGGAAGGCCACGATCGCCGGCCGGCCGCCGGTGAGGCCCGGCATCGCCTCGGGCACGAACGTCGGCGCTGCGAAGGGTGGGACGATCCTTACGCGCCAGAGTGCGGCATCGAGCCAGTCGTCGTAATAGGGATGGAGCAGGCGCGTGGACCCGACGCCTCTGTAGACCGTGCCCTTTTCGTCCGAGTTGCAGTGGCTGCATGCGGGAACGAGGTTTGCCCGCATGATCGAGAACTCGCCAAAGTCGTCCTTCGGAAGGTAGTGATCGAGCGATCCCTGGCTCGAGGAGCCGCACACCGGGCAGCTTAGCAACCCGACCTGACGCCGAATGGCCTCGAGCGGGACCGTTCGCCGGCGTCCCTCATAGAGCTTTGCCTGGGCGGCACCGGTCATGGCGTCGAACGCGGACCTCCCGAGGACGTGCGGATCGCCGCCAGCGAGATGGTATGCGTCGTAGGCAGCCTGCCAATCGGCGAGGTACGGCGCCCACATCGCCTGCTTCGCGAGCTTGACGAGCACGGCGCGCTCTTCAGCGACCGTCGCGGGCAGCGGCAGATGCCTCAAGCGCTCTGGCCCCCGACGGCGCGGTCGGCCAGCAGTTGCGCGATGTACGATAGACTCTCTCGGTTCAGGTTGGCGCCGTGACGCTCGATGATGGCCTCAAGCCCGAGGCCGGCCCCCTCGCGCTCGACCCAGTCGCGCAGCGCCCGCTGATAGCGGTGGGGGAACATCGTGTCGCCGAACACGAACTGCGAGATTGTGTCGATGCTCGCTCCGAAGGTCTGGAGGCGTGGATTGCCGACATCGACCTGACGGCCAACTAGTGACAGGATGTTTACCCGCCGCCGCGGCACCTCCCGAACGACGTATGCGGAATGCGTCGCGACGATCGCGACCGAACCGGTTGCCGACAGGATGTTGTGCAGCATGTCCATTAGGTCGGAGATGAAGTTGGGGTGGAGGTGTGTCTCGGGCTCATCGAGCAGGAGCAGACTTCCCTTTTCAATCGCGAGCGTCGCTAGTGCGGCGAACCGTAGCATGACCTGCTCGCCACTGCTCAGCTGTCGACGCCCTCCCTCGTCATCGACCACGATCACTGATCGGCCCCAGTCTACCTGCCGGCCGAGCTGCACGGTCTGGAGCTCGTCCAGCCTGCGGCTGAGTGGGTGGTACCTGCCGTCGGCGAGCTCGATCCCGCCAATCCGGTCGTCGGCGTTCGCGGCCAGCAAAGGGATGTGCAGTTGCTCCCACACGCCAAGCGGCGCTATTGCGCCGCGGAGCAAGTCGCCGCGGTCGTAGGTTCGTCCGTCGATGACGAACGAGAACTCGGTGTCGCCCCTGACCGCTGCCAGCAGCGACATGAGCAGCGGGTCCGGACCTTCTGGCGGAGGTGCGGTGAGTGGCAGGAAGTCGTAGTCGATGCCGCGCCACGGGGCGATCTGACGGGGGTACTGGTCGTTTGCCCCCGACGCGAACACGATCACCCGGCTGACGATCGGCCGGCGGAAAAGCACGGTGCGCCGAGCCGCATCGTCCGGAATGCCCCCCTCCGTCATCCGGCCGATCAGGGCGCGCAGCGCGAGAGTCTTCCCAGTCCCGTTTCGTCCGATCAGCACGTTGATCCTGTCCTCGAGGATGTCATCCCGATCGAAGTCGAAGCCGATGACGTAGAGGTTCTCAGCGCTCGGGAGCCGGGTCAGCAAGGCAAACGACCTCGCCGCCTCCTCAACCGGCTCGGCCGCATGGGGGCGGATGAAGCGCGAACCCTTAATCGACGCCTCGTATGCGGGCGGGTTGCGCAGGACGCCAATGTGGAACTCCTCGCTCCGTGCCAGCGCCAGCCGGTCCTCGTCCTCGCCCTCCAGGCGCGCTACCACCGCGTCACCGATCGCGCGCAGCGCCGCGACACCCAGCTCGAAGCCCATGTGGGCGACAACCTTGCGGTAGTCGTCCGGCTCGATGAGCTGGGAGACGAAGCGCCTGTCTTCCGCCCCGACCGGCACAACCGCGCCCTGGGAGGCGAACAGCTCGTCCATGTACCCGGACGTGATCCGCCGCCCCTCCATCATGGTCCGCAGCGGCAGCTTGAGAAGGTCGCCCGCCGGGCCCGCTAGGAGCAGCTTCGCTAGGAAGCGCCGGCCGTAGTCGTTCCAGTTATCGTAGTCGGGAAGGATAGCGACGTAGGGGGGCGTTGCGTCCGATGCCTCGAGCGAGCCGACACCCTTCGCCCAGAAGGCAGAAATCTCTACGTCGACGGGGATGCGTTCGGTCATGGGAATCTTATAGGCCAGCCCCGTCGGGCTACGTCCAGTAGCCGCGGTTCAGTTTTCCCGGTTGACGTAGGCGCTAGGGTAACCGCGCCCCATCAGCCGGTAGGCCTCGTCCCCCTCGCTGTGCACGTCGACGATCCACTCGGGAAGCACCGGCTCGACCACCACAATGTCGGCGCCCGGCGGCCAGGCACCGCTGCACCCCAACTGGAGCGAGTAGGCGTCGATCACCGCGCATCCGGCCTCGTACACGCGGGTCGAGGACAATAGCGGAAGCTCGACCTCGAGTACCCTTGGGCGGCCGATGCCCATCAGGAGGTCGCGCGTCGGACCCGATCGATGGGCCCACCCGATCGACTCGCCGCCCCAGGTCGCTAGCAACTCCTCGACATCGCTAGACGCGACGGAGAACGGCTCGGCGGCGAACCACGTCTTATCCTGCCGATTGCCGTCGATCTGCCGATGATAGGGGCTCGCGTCGAAAAGCGCGTTGGCCGCCGTTGAGTCCATCGCGCCATCGACCACGGCGGCGTCGAGCCGCTCGCGGATCATCGCGAGCGTCATCGGCTGGATTCCGTCGGTGCGGATGCGCGCGACCTCTGCGTCGGTCAGCCGCGTATAGTGCCAAGCTCGTATCGTCCGGCTCTCCATCAGCTTGCCGACCCGTTCCTTTAGCTCCTGGTACGCGTTGCTGAAGCGGTTCTCCTCAGGTGGGCCGCGCACCGTTTGCGCCTCGCGCTCACGGAAGAGCCGCGCATTCTCCGACCAGTAGGAGCAGATCAGGTCCGCATTCTCGCCCAGGGCTGACGTGAGCTCGCCATCAAGCGTCGCGACGTCCCATATGTCGATCACATCGCCTGGCGCCGGATCAACCTGCTGAAGCCGGCGCCCGCTTGCTCTCGTCACGCAGCTGGTCCGGACGACTTACGTCCTGGCGTTAGAGAAGGGCGAGCCGGGCGCTCGCTACCATGCGTCGGTTGAGGAGGGCGTCACGGCACGCGCGATCGCGGACGCGATCGGAAAGGGAACCGGGCTGCCCGTCCGTTCGGTCGCAGCCGATGAGGTCGAGCGCTATTTCGGCTGGATGGCACCGTTCGCAGCGCTCGACATGATCGCATCGAGTGCCTGGACGCGGATGCGCCTCGGATGGGAGCCGACGGGGCCTGATCTGCTCACGGACCTTGCCGCGATGGACTTTTTAGCGCTCGCCGAAGCTTGATCACCCCCGTCACTCGCTTGCTGGCCGGCGCGCCGGGCCGGCAAGCGACGACGTACGCCGATTCCGCGTTGAGGGGGTCGCAGATGCCGATCCGAGTGACATCGCCTGCGAGCTACAAAGCTGAACGGATGTCCGTTGTTGGGCGGTGTCCAAACGTCCGCAAATGTCGTTTTTTGGGTCATTGCGGACGACGCAGACTCGCAATCTACACTTACGGCTTTCAATTCTTTAACCGCCATATCGTCTGATTAACGCCCGCCGTAGCATCCGGTCTTCCAGCGAGTAGTACAGCGCGATCCGGTCGCCCTCCGCCACGCTCGACGCGGCAAACGCGATGTCGGTGGCTTCGCGGGTCAGCGCTGGTGGCGGCACGAGCAGCGGCTCGAGCCCACGCCCCGTCACCCGCGCGAAATCCGTACTGAAGCTGATCCAGCCGATCCGCCAGCGCGCGTCGTGCGTCGCGCCGTTGTAAAACATCACCGGATCTTGCCCCGTCGCCTGCCAGATAGGCCCGGTCGACAGATGCCAGTTGTCCCAGCTGTCCTCGCGGATGCCGAAAGGGTCGGGGAGGACAGTCCAAGGACCCTTCGGGGTCGGCCCGCCCGCCACGCCGATCCGCGACGCGCCCTTGGCCGCATATTCGTAAAACAGGCGCCAATCTCCGGTCGCAGTCTGTGCGAGCGTCGCTTCCTTGATATTGCCTTCGCCGGGTGGTGCCTTCAGCACCAAATCTTCCTTGACCAGCGCGGTCAGGTCGGGCCCCGCAGCTAAAATCATGCATCCCTGCGCGCGCGCAGCGTCCACGCCGGTATAATAGACGAGATATTCGTCGCCGGCCACGAGCACGGTCGGATCCTCGCATCCGCCCATGTCCTCGGCACCGGGCCCGGGCGTGATTGCGAGCCCCGAATCCATAGTGAAGGCCAGCCCATCGCGGCTCTCTCCGCGCGCAACGATCCCGGTCGGATCACTGGGCCCGAGCGGATGCGGCACGCCGCGAACCATGATCCGGTACAGATTGCCTTCCGTCCAGACGAACGGGCTCATCATGTCCAGGCCGTCGATCACAGACGTAGCGGAGATCGTCACCGTGTCGAGCTGCTCGACCGCATAGGCGATCGTCATGCGCCTTGCGCCACAGTCAATGACAGCCCGCCGTCGATCGTTACCGTGGTGCCGGTGATATAGTCCGCGGCCGGCGACAGCAGGAAAGCGACCAGCGCCGCGACCTCATCGGGCCGACCGGCGCGCTTCCAAGGGATTGCCGCCTCTTTCGCCGCCAGCTCGTCCGGATAATCCAGTGCGGATTGATTCATCGGCGTAAGGATCATCCCAGGCGCGACGCCATTCACCGCAATGCCCTTCGGCGCCAGCTCTAGTGCAAGCGTGGCCGTCAACTGCGACAGGCCACCCTTAGCTGAGTCGTAATCGACGCCGCCCGGTCGCGGCGCGCGTTCGTGAATCGACGATATGTTGACGATCCGCCCCGTCGCGTTCTTTGCCTCGAGCGCGCGCACCATTCGTCGGCAGGTGAGGAACGGACCGTACAGATCGGAACGAATGACCCGGTCGAACTGCGTAAGTTCCATGTCAACGAGCATCACGCCGCTCATGTTCAATCCGGCCGAATTGACCAGCAGGCTGACCATGCCGAACGTTTTTTCGGCCTCCGCGAACAGTCGTTCGACCGCGGCTTCATCACTGACATCAACTTGCACCGCGATCGCGCGGTTGGACCCACCGATCGAGGTGCAGACCGCGTGCGCCGCGGCGGCATCCCTCAAATAGGTGATCACAACGCGGGCCCCGGCGTCGCCCAACACCTTGGCGCAGGCCGCGCCAATGCCGGATTCACCGCCGGTGACGATAGCAATCTGATTGTCTAACATGGTCATCACCGCTGAACCTGCGGCGTGACATCGAGTTGCATGAATTCGCTGCCATAAAGGTACCTTTCGGCTGGCCGGCCGGACGGCTGAAGCGGGCTTGAGCTCAAGTATTTTAAACCGAGCAACTCGTGTTCTGTACGCCCACTTATCGCCGATGAACGGACGTCCGGTTTCTTGAAGGGGCGATTGACCTGTGACTGACCGGGACTGGGTCCATCCGTCATCGTCTGAGCCGTTTCCATCCCAGCCAGATGCCGCTTATCGACGTCACCCCGCCTGCGATCGAGAACAGCCAGATCAGCATATCCCGGGCCGGCCGGTACATGGTGAGCACGCCGAGATCCCATTTATGGAGGAAGTCGAACGCCCAACGGTATGCCCGTTGCCGCTTATCGACTGTCTTGAGAATCTCTCCGGTGGCGGGATCGATATAAAACCACGTCTGTGGCGGATCAGCGAAACGCAGCCGGAGCACCGGCAGCTGTGGCAGGGTTGCGACCGCATACCAATACGCATCAGGCGTCGTCAGGCGGTCGATCGCGATCAACCGCGTGGAGCCTGCCAGACGACGGACTCCAGCCATTAGGGCGTGCGTGGTCGGGCGCGACGGGGTGAGCATGACCGCATCCACAGCGGATCGCCGGCCGTCACGATAGGCGAGCAACACAAGTGGCGTTCCGGCATTATCAATAAGTTGCGCGATCACTGCACCGGAACCTACGGCGCGTAGTCGGTCGAGCGATACTACCGGCATCTGATCGGATGCCTGATAGACGCGCATCGCGGCCTTGACCGGTTTTGTCCCACCAAACAGATGGCCGGGGTCGACCGACAGCCACCCGCTGAAGATCCAGGCGATCAGGAAGACACCACCAACCATCCCTGCGATATGATGCCAGAACATCCAGCCGTTATAGGGCGTCATTCGTCCGCCCCTGAAGCGGCGTGCGCCGATGCGCGTCCGCAAGATGCCGATCCACATGCCCGCTACCGCGGCAGCGATACAGGGGCCTGACACCCACAGCACGACCTGACGCCAGGCCGATTGATCCTGTCGCAGCACCGTCGGATAAAGCCAGTGCGGCACCGAACCAAGCCAGTTCCAGAACCTCTCGCGGCGGGTTGTTACCTGCACGACGGCGCCCGTACTCGAAGAGACATAGGCCTCCGTGCCGGACGCGTCGGCAAGCGCGACCTTCCAGACCGGTCGATGCCGGTCAAAGCCACCCGCAACCGTCCACTGATCGCGTGCCAGATGATCAACGTGCTCTACAGTTGCATGTGCAAAGCGACCGGCGACCCGGGCGGCATACAGCGCGTCGACCAGCGGCAGAACTGCCCCCCGATGGGCTGCGACCGTCACATGCGATCCATCCCACTGTGCGACGCGCCAGACAGGCGTGCCGTCGCGCATTTCGAGCATCAGCTCCTGCGGTAGATATCCACCCTCAAGCGGTGGCGGTACGTCCACCGCTGCCCAGTCGATAGCCTCGCTCCGGGTCAGCTTCTCAGCTGAAGAGAAGGAGGGATAGGGCACGTAGAGCATCACCAACCCGGACAGGAACCACATCGCGAAGAACAGGCAGCTGGCAATGCCGACCCAGCGATGAACAAGGTAAAGCCAGCGCCGGGCAGTCTTGCCAATTGCGCGCCCGCTCACGGCGTCAAAGACGGACGCCAAGCGAGCCGTGGACTGAACCGCCACGCAAGCGAGGCGAGACAATAGGAACGGCATTACGGTAATCCCCCGGGCGTCTGGCGAACCCGGCAGGGACCTCCCGCGAACGGCCGACATCCGCGCCAGCCGGACGCGATTGCGACCGGCACGCATGCCCGTGCGGTCCCCACCGCACACGTCGTCGCTCGACGGAGTACCGTGCCGCGGCCACCCCCTGGGCCAGGCAAGAGCGACCAGACGCCGGCAGGTCTCCTGGCTCACGGGTCATCACACGATGCACGGCCTTCCCAGGCCCTCATGACGAAACGTCTGGCCCAGTGGCTGCTCCTTCCTTTGCAGGAAGAAGCGAAATGCATCGCGCTCGCCGCTTACAGTTGCAGGGACAGCCTCGGCTTCAGGTGGCGAACCACCCTCACCGCGTTCCCTATTAAGCCCCTTCCGGGGCACCGACGCGATCGTGCCGTCCTGCTCGGATCGAACAGGTCAGCGGCGCCGGTCTATCTTGCCGAAGACCATCGGGCAATCGGTCGGAGCGGCCATCACAGAGGTCAGAAGGGAAGTCGGTGCCCCTTAACGAATGGCGGTAACTGGGAAGGAGCGAATACGTCGCTAATGTCCGGCTATGGGTCCATGCGGCGTTAAAGTCGTTTGTCGGGTCATAAGCCACGCGTCGGAACTGGCGCCCCTTAGCAGACTTGATTCTGCTTCCCCTGTCGAACTCTCACCCCGCGCGATTGGAGGACAGGCGGAGCAGTCGCCCGCCGGGTCCGTCTTCCAGCAGCCATAGCGCCCCGTCCGGGCCGGACATGACCGCGCGGATCCGCGCGCCCATGGCCCACCGCTCCGCTTCGCTGGGGACCGCGCCGTCGAACGCGATACGGATCAGCGCTTCCGACGCCAGTCCACCGACAAAGGCGGAGCCGCGCCACTGCGGAAACATCGTGCCGTCATAGAAGGTGAGCCCGGCCGGCGCGATGATCGGGGTCCAGTACAGCGCCGGCTGCTGGAATTTCGTCTTGCCGGCGGGCGAGGCGATCGGCGTGTCGTCGTAATTCTTGCCGTAGGATACGATCGGCCAGCCATAGTTCCTGCCGGGCTCGATCAGGTTCAGCTCGTCGCCGCCCTGCGGCCCCATCTCAGTCGACCAAAGGCGACCCTTGGCATCGAACGCCAGCCCGTAGGGGTTGCGATGACCCGTCGTCCAGGTCTCCGCCCGGGTCAGGTTCGGGCCGGGAATCGTGACCTGGCGCACCGGCGCGGTGGCGGCGCCGCCGGTATTTTCCGGCGGATCGATGATGCCGATCGTGGTCGCGCCGATCTTGCCGGCGCCGGAATTGCCGGGCGCCGGCGTGCCATCCAGCGTCAGCCGCAGGATCTTGCCGAGCGCCTGATCGGGGTCCTGCGCGGGGGTGAAACGCTGGCGTTCGCCGGAGGTGAGGAAAAGATAGCGGCCGTCGGGCGAGAATGCGATGTAGCCGCCGAACTGCCCGCCCTTGCCGCGGGGCAGTTGCCGCCACACAACCCGAAGGTCTCTCAGCACCGGTTGCGCCGCGCCGGGATCGAGCGTCGCGCGCGCCAGCGCCAGACCGTCGCCGCCCGCGCCGGGTTCGGCATAGGTGAGGTAGACGTGCCCGCTCTGCGCGAAGTCGGGCGCGGTGGCGACGAACAACAGACCGCCCTGTCCCTCGAAGTGGACGCGCGGCACGCCGCCAACCGGCGTCTTCACGCCCGCCGCGCTGACCAGCCACAGCCGGCCGGGCTTTTCGGTCACCAGCATCCTCTGGTCCGGCAGAAAGGCCAGCGCCCAGGGGGAGTCGAACGCGGCGACGGGATCGACCTTGAACGGCTTGGACGACGCGGGGGTCGCCGCGCCGTAGTTCACCGGTGGCGCGGGCGCCTGCGAGCCGGCCGGTGGTGCGGCGCGGTCCGTCGGTCCGCAGCCGATCAGCAGCGACAGCGCAGCCATGGACAGTCTAGGATAAGCAGGCACAGGCGATCCTCTCAATACAGGCGGCCGGTGTGTCGCAAACGCGATCGAGCGACCAGCCGATTATCGCGTCGAACGCGTGATGCGTCGGCGCTGGACGTCCGTCCACATTGCCGGGCTCGGATGGCATTTGCCCGGCGTCTCATTGGCTACTGCCACTCATTGGCTACTGCCACCGGTCCGCCGATGCCCGGCGTCGCGTGACGTGGGCGTGATGACCAGTAGCGAGACGCCCTGCCGCGGCAGATCGAACGCCAGCGTGGCGTCGCCCCTGCGAGCCGTCAGGCGCGTCGGCGCGGCATCCATGGTCGTGAGTTCGGCGGCCTTCAGCAACGTGGCACGCTGTTCGTTCGTCGGGGCGAGCGGCGATCCCATGGCGCGCCATGCGGCGAAGCTGTTCGAGTGGCTGGCGTCGATCCGGTAGTGGGTCAGTGTCGCGCCCTTGGCAAAGGCGCGCGGTAATCGGCGCAGCTGCAGTCGCACCGCGGCTTTCGGCCCCGGCAGATCGTCGTCATGATAGTGCCAGACGAGCACCGCAAGCTTGTCGCCGTCGAGGCTGGCGACGCTGCCGACGTCCGCGGTGCCGCGCACGCCCTCGGTCATCACTGTGTCCAACGCGACTTGATGGTCGGACATGGCCGGGACGTAGCGACCCTTCATCTGCGCGAACATCTTGAACATGTTCATGACGGGCAGGTCGATGCCGTTCGAGGTGAGTTGGCGAAAGCCCGCGAACGGTGCCTGATCCTCGAACTCGAACGCCCATGACAGGATGCCCTCTAGATTGAGGCGATGGCGGTCGGCAAGCGCCAGCAGGCGGGGAAAGGATGCCGCGGTGTAGCTCGAGTACATGGTGCCGTTGCGGTACGCATTGGCCGGCCCCTGGCAGGCCGCGCAGCCCTCCGGGTCGGACTCGCCGATGATGATGGGTTTGTTACGGAATGCCGGATTGGCCGCGAGCGCGGTGAATTCATGCTCGGCAGCTTTGAGGTGGGTGTTTAGGCCCATGCGCACATGGCCGCCCTTCGCATCCTGGACCACCTCGGGCTGGCCCTTGGCATGGAAGGACAGAAAGTCGGTCGGTGTGCCTGCCGCTTGTACGTGAGCCATGAATGCCGTCAGGAAGTCGTCACCGGCTCCGGCATTGTCCGGTCCTCCGACCCGCGCGCCGGGTAGCGCCCGCCGGAGACCGCGCACCGCGGCATCGTGCAAACGGAAGAACTCCTCGCGCGTCCCGCCCCAGTAATATTGCGGCAGGTTGGCTTCGTTCCAGGTCTGAAAATACCAGCTCGCGACGTCTTCGCGGCCATAGCGGTCGACGCAATGACGCACCCACTGGTAGATCAAGTCTTCCCAACGCCCATAGTCGCGTGGGGGATAGGCCCAGCCGGTGCGCAACGCGCCGCTGCCTGGCCGCCAATCATGCTGATAGGGGACCGGCCTGGTCGACATTGCCTCGGGCATGAAGCCGAGCTCGACATAGGGTTTGACGCCGCGCGCGCGGTACGTGTCGAAAATCCGATCTACCACGGTCCAGTCGTAGACCGGGCGACCGCTCGCATCCTCCGAATAGATACCGGTGGACCCCCATTTCAGCGCTGGGGTGCCATCTCCCGAGGTCAAAAGGTTATGGGTGCGGAAATACACCTGGTCGGGCGCGAGTTTGCCCAAGGTCGCCAGCGTGGTTCGTCCGTCCTTCATCGTCGCATAGTTTGGCTCGTCAGCGCCGAAGAAGCGCCACACAGGGTCCACGGGCCGTTCGGGACGACCGGCATCGACCTCTATGACCACGGAAAACGCGTCGGCAGCAGGGGTCGGGTCCCCTCTTGCGGGAGCGAGAGCGGTGATCGCCGCAGCACCGACCATCATCAACCGTATCATGATGTCGTCACCTGCTCCGCCGGAGACGAACACCATGCAGACGATGTCATCTTTGACCACGCTAGCAGCGCGACGGCGGACATCATAACTCCAGCCGGAGATTTGAATGGACAGCGGATCTCACGCGGGTTGCTGAAGCCCGGCAATGCCAGTTCGTGAATGGAGACTGCGGATCGCAGCGCAGGCTGGTCAATCCGATCGAGCGGTACCATCTGCACGTCACTTCGTCCCTCGCGGCGAAAGCCAGCCGCTGTCGGCCAGCCAGTCTTGCAGGCGATCAGGCCAGTGCAGGATCGATATCCGATCCGACTCGTCGAGGTTGAACGCGTGGCCGCTATCCGCATACATGTGCAACTCCGCCGACACGCCGCTTTTCCGGAGCTGTTCGTAGAGCGCGACCGTGGGTGCCGCACAGCAGGGATCGCGGCTTCCGGCGACCAGGAAGGCCGGCGGCGCGTTCTTGACGGCGGTGGCTGGGATGCCGCGCGGTCCGGGGAAGACAAGCACCTGGAAATCAGGGCGTGCGGATTGTTTGTCGACGGCATCGAGGGCGCTGCGTCGTGCTGGCTCTGGATTGTCCGCGATCAGCGACACGAGTTCGCCTCCGGCTGAAAAGCCCATCGCACCGACGCGCGTCGGGTCGATGCCATAGTCGGTGGCATGCGCGCGAACCCAGCGCAGCGCGCGCCGCGCATCGTCCGCCGCATCGCCCTCGACCGAGTATTTCGACCCGGGCTCGTTCGCGAGCCGGTATTTGAGCACAAACGCGGTGACGCCCATGCGATTCAGTGCGGTCGCGACCTTGGTTCCTTCATTGGTCCAAACGAGCAGTTTGTGGCCGCCACCAGGCATGATCACCATCGCCGCCCCGTTGCGGTGCGCAGGCGCGGCGGGGAAGGCGATCAGCGACGGATCATGGATGTTGCGTACCCAATAGTCGCGGGCGATCTCGGCCTCGCCACGGTGCGCAGCCGATCGCGGCGCGCCGTTGGGCCAGAGCTTGATCACGGTGTAGTGCGGCGGTTGCTCAGGCGCGGGATCCTGTGCCCCCAGTGGAACGTCCGCCACCAGCGCAACTGCCATGAGCACGGCCCGTTTCACTTGGCTTCTGCCATTGCGGCCACTGCTGCGCGCGCGGTCAGGATGGAAGCCGGGCGTGCGCTTGCTCCTGCAAGATTACCCGTATCACTGACGGCCGGGCTCGTCTGCGCCGCGGTGGCGATACGAGCCATGACATCGGTCTGCGCCAGCGCGGGCGAGATTGCGCAAATCGTCAAGCTGGAGAGGTACGAAAAA
>Ga0265798_10004353_pt1 | contig 19625 bp, 16 predicted proteins | sample P3T30metagenome_FD_192430 | JGI IMG/M metagenome (GOLD analysis project Ga0265798, IMG submission 192430) | Plant litter microbial communities from East Loma Ridge, Irvine, California - P3 T30 | ecosystem: Environmental > Terrestrial > Plant litter > Unclassified | place: USA: California... | reverse complement strand
TCCTGGATCGCCTGACGCCAAGGTTCGGGCCACAACCGGGCATCACGCTCCAACTCGGCAAACGTTTGTTTTGGGATGTCATCGGGACGCAGACTTCGTTGGACGGTATTCCCGACGAGGGCTCCCCGTTCGCGGAGCAGAGCGTTGCGCCCCGCATCGTACAGCGCCCATCCAAGCCTTCGTTCACCGCCCTTATCGGATCCGTGTTCTGCCGGTAGCGGGCTGCCCAGCAGAATGTAGTCTTCCGCTTCCTCGTAGACCGTGGCCGTTGGCCATTCTCCGGCGAACCCGAGATCAGCCTCGCGTGAAATACCGATCCAGATCACGTAACCGGCAAACCTCGCCTCAGGCTGCTCCGGGGCCACCAGGCGACGAACTACGCTGCGATAGCCATCAGCGCCAATCAGCACGTCGCCGGTGTAGCTGCGGCCATCTTCGTCAATTGCCCATGCCCTGTCGGCATTCTGACAGACCTCGACGACAGATACGCCATCGAGGATGGTGATGGACGGATCGCCTTCTGCGGCTGCTCGCAAGTAGCGATGCACTGCCGTCCAGGTCTGGACCCGCGCGCCATCGAACGCGGGGCCGTCCTCCTGCCCCGTCAGACGCGCGAGTAACCCGTCGCCGACCTGCAGCGCAGCACCGGTTCGACCCGAATCTGCTGCGCGCTCAAGCAGAACTACGGAAAAACCGGCTCGCGCGATCGACAAGGCCGTCATCAGTCCGCCTAGGGACGCGCCGACGATAACAACGTTTCCCTTGCGCCCGGCATGAAGGTGCCTCTTGCACACGGCCGTTACCGATCGATCAGCTTCATACCCTGCTCAAGATAACGCGCACCTTGAACGGGAATCTCCGCCAAGATGGCGCTGAGCTTTTGTAGATCGTCATGGGTCAACTCAACATCGCCGCCTCCAACATTCTCCTGGAGACGGTGAAGCTTGGTCGTGCCGGGGATCGGCACGATCCAAGGCTTCTGCGCCAGCAACCAAGCAAGTGCGACCTGCGCCGGCGTCACGCCCTTGGCTTCTGCCAGCGCTCCGACCTGTTCGGCCAGCTTCTGGTTTGCTGCGCGTGCTTCTGCCTGGAAGCGGGGCAGCGTGTTGCGGATGTCACCTTCTGCGAAGCTGGTGCTCGTATCAATCTTGCCCGTCAGGAAGCCCTTACCCAGCGGGCTGAACGGCACGAAGCCGATAGCCAGTTCGTCGAGAAGTGGCAGGATCTCCGCTTCCGGATCGCGCGTGAACATTGAGTATTCGCTCTGGAGCGCTGCAACCGGCTGCACGGCATGGGCGCGCCGGATCGTCTGGACGCCGGCCTCGGATAGACCGAAATGCTTGACCTTGCCCTCCGCAATGAGGTCGCGCACCGCGCCGGCAACGTCCTCGATTGGCACCTCAGGGTCGACGCGGTGCTGGTAAAAGAGATCAATGCGGTCGGTCTTCAATCGCTGCAACGACTGGTCGGCAACGATACGAATACGCTCCGGGCGGCTGTCGAGCAGGCCGGTACGCGCGTTTCCATCCTTCCAGCCGAACTTAGTGGCGATCACCACCCGATCGCGGAAGGGGGCCAGCGCCTCGCCCACCAATTCCTCGTTCTCGGCGCCGTAAGCCTCGGCTGTGTCGAAGAACGTCACGCCCAGGTCATGGGCAGCCCGAATGAGCGCAATCGCATCATTGCGATCAGTGGCGGGTCCATAACCGAACGAGAGGCCCATACAGCCGAAGCCGAGGGCGGATACCTCAAGTCCGTTTGTGCCAAGCGAGCGCGTGTCCATCTGTCTTCCTTTCACCGTCAGTATCAGGGCATGGCGTAGATCTCCGATGTAGGATCGCCTTGGTTAGCTGATTACCGCCCGGTTCCGGGAAGGACCTATAAGCAGTCCTGATAGATCAATGAGTGGGTGCTTGGCGGCTGACAAATTGGGCCGCGAGGACGCTGCAAACACCCGTCACAGCGATAACGGCACCCATTGGTCGAGGCGTTCCATCAGCAAACCAGCCGACCATCGCCGATCCGAAGATACCGCTGCCGAACTGGATCGAACCGACCAGCGCCGATGTCGCGCCGGCCCGTTCCGGTTGAGCCTCCATCGCTCCGGCGACGGCATTGGCGATAAACAGCCCGTTTGCCGCCAGGAACACAAACAGCGGCGCTACCAAGCCAGGCAGACCGCCAAAGCCGGTCCACGCCGCGGCGCCCGACCATAACCCCGAGACAGCGACAAGGGTCGCGCCCCATCGGAACATCCGATCGCTTCCGAGTTGCACGACGTAGCGCCGATTGACGAGGTTGAGTGCCATCTGCCCGATGATACCGATTCCGAGCAGGAGGCCGTAAGCGTCAGCCGGAACCTTGTAGTAGGTGATGTAAGCGAAGGGCGTACCGGCAAGATACGCATAAAGGCCTGCATAGTAGAAGCCGCTGGCCAAGGCATAAGCCATGATTGTGCGGTTCCGAAGCAGTACGGCATAGCCTGCAAGCGCCGCCTGGATCGGCACTTTCGAGCGCCGCTCGACGGGTAGAGATTCCGGCAGTCGCCAAACTGCTGCGATCATTACGGCACCGATGACAGCGAGCATCCAGAACAACGTACGCCAGCTGCCCACATGAAGTACCTGGGCTCCAATCAGTGGCCCGAGCAGGGGGGCAATCCCCATGACTAGCATCAGGGTAGAGAGGAGCTGCGCTGCGCGGTCGCGACCGTAAAGATCACGCGCCATCGCACGTGCGATAACCGGCCCGGCGCACGCGCCCGCGGCTTGGATCACTCGCCACCCGATTAGGTGCCAGAGGGTCGTCGCCAAGGCACACCCGATCGACCCGATGATGAAAAGGACGATTCCTGCCAGCACTGGCCAGCGCCGGCCGTATCGGTCGCTAATCGGCCCCCAAAGGAGTTGCCCAACGCTGAAGCCAACGAGGAACCCTGACAGGGTCAGTTCCACGCTGGCTGAAGTGTCAGCGAAAGCTCGCTTCAACGTTGGCAGCGCCGGCAGATAAATGTCCGTCGAGATGGACGCGAAGGCCATCATCGCGCTGAGCACTACGACGATCTTCAATGGCGCGGCGCCATCGGCTGAGTTGGCTGCGCGCGCCATGATGTCTCTGTCCAGTGGTACGAGGAGTTTTCTACGGACGCAGCTTCAAAGCGACTGCCCCTCCAAGTGGGCCAGTAGCTTCTCACATCCGAACGGAACGTGGCTGATGAGGCGATGAGGCGCGTTCGCCGACCTGAGAACAGTCTGCCGCCAGTGGTCGCTCAGCTGTTCGGCTTCGCTTTGCCGAGCGGCTGGTCCGATCCATCCTCGTAGGGCTGCTCGAACTCGGGTTCCCCGTCCTTCAACCAGCGGTGCCGCTGCCCGATACCGAAGGCGTCGTAGGGATAGCCGCCTGCCTCGGGGCGACTGACGGTTTCAAGGTCAGTCGTTGCCTCTTCGTCGAGCACCAGATCGGCCGCGCCAAGATTGTCCTTGAGATGCTCGACCGTACGTGCGCCGAAGATGGGCGCGGTAACGCCGGGGCGATCCGCTAGCCAGCTGAGTGCAACCTGCGCGGGTGTCGCGCCGATCGCGTCAGCAATGCGGACTACCGTATCAATCGTGTCCCAGTTCTGGTCGGACTTTGCCGAATCTGCCGACGTCCACTGGTACAACGGCTTTTCGGAACCTGCGCGCGTATCCTTGGCTGGCGTATCGCCGCGCCGATACTTTCCGCTCAGGAGTCCACCAGCGAGCGGCGACCAAGGGAGAATCGCCAGATCGTTATGCCGAGCCGCAGGGAGCACCTCCCATTCGGCACGGCGCGACAGGAGACTATACTGCGGCTGCAGCGACACCGGTACGTGCAGCCCCATCGCCTTGGCCGTCGAAACCATCAGCTGAATCTGCCAGCCTTTGAAGTTGGACAGGCCGACGTAGTGGATTTTGCCGGCTCGTACCGCATCGTCAAGAAACTGCAGAGTCTCCTCAACTGGCGTGTGCATGTCAGCGGCATGAAGCTGATAGAGATCGATCGTCTCGACACCCAGGCGCTTGAGCGACCCGTCTAGCGAGCGGTGCAGAAAGCGGCGTGAAAGCCCAAGACCATTCTCATCGGTCGGATCGCCCATCCGTCCCTTGGACGCGAGCACGACGCGATCGGTAACATCCTTGGGACGCGAGGCAAACCAGCGGCCAATGATCTGCTCAGCGGCGTTGCCTGCATAGACATTGGCGGTGTCGACCAGCGTACCGCCTGCTTCGAGGAAGCCATCGAGGATCGCGAACGCATCGTCTTCCGGCGTCTCGTCGCCAAAGTACATCGTGCCGAGTGCCAGACGTGAGACAACGGTGCCGGTGTTGCCGAGTTTGCGATACTTCATGAGTGCTCCCTTCCATGTTTGGTCGTTGGTTTCCCACCGCTCTTCGACATGTGGCCTCTGGGCATGGATGCGATTAGACGCGATAATCAGGATGCCCTTAGAAGGATTGCTTATTAATGCCTCAAGCCAAGCTCGACGATCTTGAGGTGCTGTTGACCGTTGCGCGCGAGGGCAGCTTTACGCGTGCCGCAGCCCTGCTCAGGGTTTCGCAATCGGCGCTCAGCCAGACCGTACGAGCACTCGAAGCACGGATCGGCATTCGCCTGCTCGATCGCACCACACGCAGCGTGGCGCCGACAGAGGCGGGTGCCCGATTGCTCGACCGGGTTTCACCCAAACTTGAAGAAATCCGGGCCGAGATCGCGGCACTCAGTGCACTGAAGGAAACGCCTGCTGGGACTATCCGCATAACTGCCGACGAGCATGGCGCCAAGACGGCCGTCTGGCCGCGGCTCGCCCCCTTGTTAAAGACCTATCCCGAAGTGAACGTGGAGATCGTCACCGACTATGGCCTGACCGACATCGTGGCCGAGCGCTACGACGCTGGCGTTCGTTTGGGCGAGTTGGTCGCCAAGGACATGATTGCCGTACCAATCGGGCCGGAACAGCGCATGATCGTCGTGGCAGCACCGGCGTATCTGCAAAATAGAACGGTTCCGACGACCCCTCAGGACCTCCTTACACATGCCTGCATCAACATACGCCTGCCGACGCATGGTGGCCTTTACGCCTGGGAATTTGAGAAGGACGGTCACGAGGTCAAGGTGCGCGTCGAGGGCCAATGCGTCTTCAACACTCTCGCGCTGATCGTGGAAGCAACGCTGGAGGGTTTGGGATTCGCGTTTGTACCGCAGGAGGCGGCGCAGCCGCACCTGGCAGCAGGAACGTTACAAACCGTGTTAGAGGATTGGTGCCCATCCTACCCCGGCTATCACCTCTTCTATTCAAGCCGTCGTCAGCCTTCAGCGGCATTTGCTCTCGTGGTCGACACCCTACGATACCGGGCGTGACCAATCATTAATAAGTTCTTCTAATAGGAGCATGCGGAACTTAGCGTCTAATCCGGAGAGCGCTTCCGGCTTACCTTTGCAACGCAGTCGGGCGACCCGCCAAGACTGCGCTGGCAACAAAGGGGGCTCCCATGCGCGAACGAAATTCCGAACAATCGAGTGGGCTCGGCAGACGCGAGCTGATGCGGACAGGCATGGTCGGGTCCATTCTCGGTGTCATGGCCGCGGCTGGCGCCGCCCCTGCTACAGCCCAGACGACTGCGTCGACGACTTCCAAGGGCGCTCCTCGTTCGGCGCAGATCGATCCCGCTACCGTGCAGGTGCTCTTCGTAGACCTTCAGACATCACTGGTTGCGCAGAGCAAGACGACGCCACCTGCGACGATCGGGACGGCAGCAGGGGTTCTCGCCAAGGTGGCGCAGATCCTGAAGATGCCAACGCTGTTCAGTGTCGTCCTTGAAAATGGCAAACCGCCAAAACTAATCCCCCCTCTGGTGCCTTACAGCTCGCGGGCGAACACGATCCTGCGCAAGCCGGCAGGGGCGCTCATGGACCCGGCAACGGCGCAGGCTCTGGCGAAATCAGGCCGACGCGTCCTGGTAATTGCGGGATATGCCGCGGAAGTGGCCGTCCTCCATGCCGCTCTTGATGCTATTGCAGCAGGCTACACAGTATATTTTATCGTCGATGGCATCGGCAGCCCGTCTCCTCGAACAGAAGCCGCGACGTTCCGCGAGCTGGAACTCGCCGGGGCTATTCCGACCTCGGTTCTCAGTCTGACGACACGACTGGCACCGGACTTCTCCAGCCCGCCAGGCTCTGAAACCTTTGCGGCGCTCGACCCGATCTTGAAGCAATAAGCCGGCTTACGCCGGCATACGGGACAAACCCATGCCTTTGATGACCCCCCTGCGGCACACCGTGACTGCTGCCCTTGCCTCGTTGAGCCTGCTCGGCGCCGCGCCTGTTGCCGCGCAGTCGGCGCTGGATGTCACAACCGCCCAAGGTCCACTGTCGGGTGTTGTCACCGATGATCTGCAAAGCTGGCTCGGCGTTCCGTTTGCGGCTCCGCCTGTTGGCGCCCTGCGCTGGCAGCCGCCTCAGCCAATGAAGTCTTGGAACGCGGTTCGCAAGGCGAACACCGTGGCATCGAGCTGTGCGCAAAACGCTGACCTCGGCGTGTTTGCACGTGCCGGGGGCAGCGAGGATTGCTTGTATCTAAACGTCTACCGCAGTGCCTCTGCGGCACAGGCAAGCCAGAAGCTGCCGGTGTTCGTTTGGATCCACGGCGGTGCGATGCAGGTAGGTCAGGGGGCGGATTACGACGCAACCAAGATGGCGCTGCGCGGGAAAGCGATCGTTGTCACGATAAACTACCGCCTCGGCGTGTTCGGCTTTTTCGCCCAGAGGGCGCTCGACAGCGAGGGGCATCCCTCGGCCAATTACGGACTATTGGATCAGCAGGCGGCGTTGCGCTGGATCAAACAGAACATCGGCGCTTTCGGCGGTGATCCGACGAACGTGACGATCGCTGGCGAATCCTCTGGCGGCAATAGCGTGATGCTCCAAATCGCTTCTCCGCTCGCTGCGGGCACCTTCCAGCACGCGATCGCGATGAGCGGTGCCGGCGTGATGACCCGCTATCCGGCATTCGGTGCGCCGCGGCCCATGGCCGTCGCGCAGGCTCTTGGTGACAGGCTGGCAAAAGAAGTTGGTTGCGTGGCTGACACAGCCGCATGCTTGCGTGCGCTGCCGGCTAAGCGTCTCCTCGATTCCCAGACGGATTATCTCCTTAATGAGGCGATTATTGATGGCACGGTCGTACCGATGCATCCCTCGGACGCGTACCGGAAGGGGCAGATCAACCACGTCACGCTGATCAACGGCAGCACTCATGACGAGGCTCGCTTTTTCGTGGCGCTCCCTGAACTGGCCTCGGGCAAGGCGCTGACGGTAGCCGACTATCCCGTCTGGCTCGAACGCCAATATGGTGCCACGCTCGGCCCCAAAGTCGCTCGCGAATATCCACTCTCGCGGTACGACAGCGCCAGCGAGGCGTTCGCTGCAGCCGCGACGGACAGTATGTTCGCCTGCACGGGCCTCGCTCTGGACCGTTCGCTGGCCAACAAGATTCCGGTTTATGCCTACGAGTTCAGCGATGGCACCGCGCCGACTTATGTCGGGCCAACTACCTTCCCGCTCCTGGCGTCGCACACCTACGAGCTGGCTTATATTTTTCCTGGTTTCCGGGGGGGTGCCGATGTGACGGTGAAGCTCAACCCGCTGCAGGAAAAACTGTCAGATCAGATGGTCGACTATTTCGCGCACGTCGGAGACCTTGCGTCACGCACGGAATGGCCACGGTTCGACGCAAAGCGCGACGACGTAATGACCTTCAAGCTTCCTGGCGCCGAGATGACGTCGGGGCGGTTCGCCGCCTTCCACCGCTGCGGCTTCTGGGATCGCACCGGCACCTACTGAGCATTTCAGACCCTTGCTCCCTAAACAAAGGACATACGATGAAGATGTTCGTTCTCGCCGGCGCACTTGTCGCGCTCGCTACCGCAAGCTCCGCTCAAGATTTGGTCCGTGCAGGCTCCACCGAGGCAAAGCCCGGTCCGTCTGAAAACTTCACCGGTTCGGTGCAAGTCCGGCTGTTGACCACCCCGACGGCACCGGGGCAGGCCGGAACTGCGTTCGTTGCCTTCCAGCCTGGCGCGCGCAGCAACTGGCACACGCATCCCGCCGGGCAGACACTGTACGTGACCGAAGGTTGTGGCTGGACGCAGGTAGAGGGCGGCTCGGTCACCCGCATCTGCAAGGGCGACACGATCTACGCCAAACCGGGCATGAAGCATTGGCACGGAGGCACGGCGACCACCGCGATGACGCACCTCGCCATCTCCGAAACACGCGACGGCAAGAACGTCGACTGGCTCCAGCCAGTCACGGCTGCGCAGTACCGTGGGCCTGCACGCTAACGTTCCCGGCCTTGTTCGAAAGGAAGATCATGCGCCTGCTCACGCTCGCCGCACTTGCCCTTGGCTCGGCTCCTGCTGCGGCCGAGCAGGCCGAACCCGTTGCCCCTAAGCCGATGCGCCGGGTGGCACCAGCACTCGCGGATTACACGGACCGACTGCTCTTCGGTGATGTCTGGAAGCGACCGGAGCTTAACCCGCGCGACCGTAGCCTCGTTACCATCACCGTCCTGATCGCGGCGGGCAAGTCGGCGCCGCTCGCCAGTCACCTGGAGCGGGCACTCGACAACGGGGTCACGCCAGCGGAGATAGGGGGGACGATCACCCACCTCGCATTCTATGCCGGTTGGCCCAACGCGGTGTCTGCAACCGAAGTCGCAGACGCAGTCTTCACCAAGCGGCGTATCCCAGCGAGCGCTTTGCAGTTGGCACGAATGGCGCCGTTGCCGGTGCCGGGGAACGATGGCGAGCGCGCGGCGACGGTAGAGCGAACGGTAACCGCAGTGTCGCCCTCGCTCGCGCAACTGACCAACGAACCGCTGTTCGGCGATCTATGGCGGCGCAGCGACTTGTCCCCACGCGATCGTAGCCTCGTGACGATCGTCGCTCTCACCGCCAACGGCGATGCGGAGCAACTCGGCTTCCATCTCCAACGAGGGCTTGAGAACGGCCTGACCGAAGCACAGCTCGGAGAGACGATGGCCCATCTCGCTTTCTATGCCGGCTGGCCAAAGGCGTTCTCCGGCACAGCCGCCATCACGAAGCTCAAGCAAAAAACGCCAGCGCAGTGACGCACGTCCGCACTCGCCTACCAAAGTCAAAGGACACTCATCATGGCCAGCATCACGGCCAGCGCTGACGTCAACGTCGACGCCAACTCCATTCTCGCGTCTCCTGCCGCCTGGGGTGCGCTTTATGCGATGACACTTTGCACCTTCGTGCTTGTTGCCTCGGAGTTCATGCCGATCAGCCTGCTCAGCCCAATCGCGCGCGACCTTCACCTGACAGAGGGACAGGCTGGTCAGGCGATCTCGATCTCCGGGCTCTTCGCGATGGTCGCAAGTCTCTCGCTCAGCCGGGTCATTGGCCAGCTCGACCGGCGTCACGTGCTGCTCGCGCTGACGGCGCTGCTGGTGATTTCTGGAACGCTGGTTGCGCTTGCTCCGAGCTACACGGTGCTGATGGCTGGTCGTGCGCTGCTCGGCGTAGCGGTTGGCGGCTTCTGGTCGATGTCCGCCGCGATAGCGATGCGGCTTGTACCACCGGGGTCTGTTCCGAAGGCGCTAGCCGTACTCAACGGTGGAGGCGCCATTGCAGCGGTCGTAGGAGCGCCAGCGGGCAGCTTCCTTGGTGGGTTGATCGGCTGGCGTGGCGCGTTCTTCTGCGTCGTGCCGTTGGCCGTTGCAGCAATTGTCTGGCAGGCGGTGTCGCTGCCTCGTCTTCCCTACCAGGAACGGACAAGCGGCGCTGGGTTCGCCGCTCTGCTCCGACGTAAGGCTGTGTTGATCGGCCTTGCCGGCTCGGCGCTCCTCTTCATGGGTCAATATTCGCTCTACACCTACCTGCGACCGTTCCTCGAGCAGGTGACCGCGGTCGGCATCGGTACACTCTCGATGCTGTTGCTGTTGGTCGGCGTGTCGGGCTTCATCGGAACGATGCTGGTCGGCCGCGTCATCGGCAAACGTCTCCACATCGCGTTAGCGGTTTTCCCGGCCGTGTTGGCGGCTGTTGCAGTTGGTTTGACCGTGATCGGCAGCTCCATCGCGGCCGTTGCCGTACTACTGGCGATCTGGGGCATGTTCGGTACGTCGGCACCGGTCGGCTGGTGGACCTGGGTGACCCGTGCAGCGCCTGACGACCCGGAGGCTGGCGGCGGGCTGATCGTGGCGATCGTACAGTTTTCGATCATGGCCGGCGCTGCCGGCGGTGGCATCGTCTACGATGCCTTCGGTCCGCAGACCGAGTTTCTGGCGAGTGCCGCCATCCTTCTCGCGGCGGTGCCGATCGCGCTGCTCAGCCGCACCGACGATCCAGCGGCGTCCTGATCGATGATCATAAGACACGAACAAATATCCAAACCGATCCTGACGAGAAAGGCGCAGCCATGACCTCTGAACTGGAGATTTCGAGACGCAGCCTGCTCGCCGGGAGCGCAGCAACAGCCGCCCTTGCAGCTGCCCCTCAAGCGGAGGCCAAGCCCCCAATGACCACGCGTCCCTCGACCCTGCCCGTCGTCCTGACAGTGAACGGCAAACGTCATGAGCTGATGCTCGATACGCGCACCACATTGCTGGATGCCCTGCGTGAGCACCTGAACCTTACGGGCACCAAGAAGGGCTGCGATCATGGACAGTGCGGTGCCTGCACCGTCATCGTCGAGGGCCAGCGGATCAATTCCTGCCTGAGCCTTGCGGTTCAGCACCATGGTGACGCGGTGACAACGATCGAAGGCCTTGGGAGGCCTGAGAAGCTGCACCCGATGCAGGCCGCCTTCATCAAGCACGACGGGTATCAGTGCGGTTATTGCACGCCGGGTCAGATCTGCTCGGCGGTAGCGGTGCTTGACGAGATCAAGCGGGGCGTTCCCAGCCATGTCCAGGCTGACCTGTCGCACCAGCCTCAAGCCACCAATCTCGAAATGCGCGAGCGCATGAGCGGTAATATCTGCCGTTGTGGGGCCTATTCCAACATCGTCGATGCGATGGCCGAAGTTGCAGGAGCCAAATTGTGAGAGCTTTCACCTACGAGCGCCCGGGAACGTCCGCAGAAGCCGCGGCTGCTGTAGCACGTCGTTCCGGAGCCAAGTTTCTCGCCGGCGGGACCAATCTACTTGATCTCATGAAGCTTGAGATCGAGACCCCGCAGCACCTCGTCGACGTTCAGGACTTGAAGCTCAACCGGATCGATCCGACCCGCGAAGGCGGCCTTCGCATCGGTGCGTTCGTGACCAACACGGCCCTTGCCGCTGACGAGCGTGTGCGACGCAGCTATGGCGTGCTCACGCGCGCAATCATGGCCGGTGCCTCGGGTCAGCTTCGCAACAAGGCGACGACGGCGGGCAACCTGCTCCAGCGCACCCGCTGCCCCTATTTCTATGACACCAATCAGCCTTGCAACAAGCGCCGGCCCGGCTCCGGCTGTGCTGCTATCGGCGGAGTCAGCAGGCAGCTTGCCGTGATCGGGACGAGTGACAAATGCATCGCCACTTACCCTGGGGACATGGCGGTTGCCATGAGCGTGCTCGATGCGACCGTCGAAACCGTCAACGCCGATGGTACGAGCCGTGCCATCCCGATCGCGGACTTTCACCGTCTGCCTGGCGACACGCCACACGTCGATACCAACCTGCAGCCAGGCGAGCTGATTACGGCGGTGACGTTGCCGAAACCAATCGGCGGTCGCCACGTCTACCGCAAGGTGCGCGACCGCGCGTCCTACGCCTTTGCGCTCGTGTCAGTCGCCGCGGTCATCCAGACGAACGGCGCGGGCCGGGTGGCGTTCGGGGGCGTGGCCCACAAACCCTGGCGGGTTAAAGCAGCGGAGGGAGTGCTACCCGAAGGAGCCATGGCAGTATCTGCACGCGCCTTCGCCGACGCCCGGCCGACGCAGGACAACGCCTTTAAATTGCCACTCGCCACCCGGGCGTTGGCATCCATCATCGCGGAAGGTCGATCGGCATGAAGTTCGACACGCCAGCAGGCAAGAACCCCATCGATCAGGGCAAGGTGGTCGGCAAACCGCATCCTCGTATCGAGGGTCCGCTGAAGACCACCGGGACTGCAGTCTACTCCTATGAGCATCACGATGTCGCACCCAACGTTGCCTTTGGCTATGTCGTTGGCTCCGGGATCGCCAAGGGACGCATTTCCTCTATCGACCTGACCGAAGCGAAAGCGGCACCGGGCGTTCTCGCCATCGTCACCGCCGACAATGCCGGGCCGCTGAAAAGCGAAGGCTTCTACGTTGCCAAGCCGCTCGCTGGCCCTGAGGTCGAACACTACCATCAGGCAATCGCCTTGGTCGTGGCGGAGACGTTCGAGCAGGCGCGAGCTGCTGCAGGCCTGATCCGGACCAGCTATGCGCGCGGGACAGGCGCGTTCGACCTCCCCAGTGCGCGGGCTGGCGCCAAGCCGCACAGGCAGCAGCCCGACGTGCGGATCGGCGACTTCGACAAGGCGTTTGGCTCTTCCCCGATCACCGTCGACCAGACCTATACCACGCCGGACCAGAGCCACATGATGATGGAGCCGCATGCCACCATCGCTTGCTGGGATGGAGATCGGCTGACAATCTGGTCGGCCCAGCAGATCCTCGGGTATGCGCAGCGTGACCTCGCCAACAAGCTCGGCATCCCAAAGGACCAGGTTCGCATCGTTGCCACATACATTGGTGGGGGGTTTGGCGGAAAAGGCAGCGTCGCCTCGGACGCAGTTCTGGCGGCACTTGGCGCGCGCGCGGCTGGACGCCCCGTCAAAGTGGCGCTGCAACGACCGCTGATGCCGAATAACACATCGCACCGCGCGGCCACGATCCAGCGGGTCCGCTTGGGCGCAGGCCGGGACGGCCGGTTAATCGCGGTGGGACACGAGACCCTGTCGGGCAACCTTCCCGGCGGTGGGCCGGAGATCGCGGCGGCACAATCGGAGCTACTCTACGCGGGCGCAAACCGCCTGAACTTGACCCGGCTTGCCACCCTCGATCTGCCCGAAGCCAATGCGATGCGGGCGCCTGGCGAAGCGCCGGGCATGATGGCGTTGGAGATCGCCATGGACGAGCTAGCCGAAAAGCTGGCCATGGATCCGGTCGAGTTGCGGGTGATCAATGACACGCAGGTCGTGCTGCAGGATCCTGGCCGCGGATCGTCCACCGATCCACAATCGAAGAGCGGCAGCCAAGCGTCTGCCAAGCCATCCAGTCGGCCGTTCTCGGTGCGCCAACTTGTACAGTGCCTGCGTACCGGAGCCGATCGCTTTGGCTGGCACGAGCGCAGCGCCAAGCCTGGTAGTCGCAGAGAGGGCGAGTGGCTCATTGGGATGGGCATGGCATCCGCTATCCGTGGTGCCCCCATCATGCCAGCAAGCGCGCGCGTCACGCTAGACCGCCAAGGCGTCGTAACCGTCGAAACCAACATGACTGACATGGGCACGGGCAGTTACACCATCATCGGTCAGACAGCAGCCGAGATGATGGGGCTTCCACTTGATCGCGTCGTGGTGAAGCTTGCGGACTCGGACTTTCCTGAGGCTTTTGGTGGTGGCGGACAGGCCGGTGCTGCGACCGCGACGGCAGGCGTATACGCGGCCTGCGCCAAGCTGCGCGAGGCCGTCGCAAGGCGTCTCGGCTTCAACTCGATCGATGCAGAATTCGTCGATGGCGAGGTCCGAGCAGGCAATCGCCGTTCGACTCTGACGCAAGCTGCCGCGGGCGGATCGATCACTGCCGAGGACAGGATGGAATATGGCGACCTTTCGGAGCGGTTCGAGCAGCAGACGTTTGGCGCGCACTTCAGCGAAGTGGCCGTAAACGCCTACACTGGTGAAATCCGTATCCGGCGGATGCTTGCGGTCTGCGCTGCAGGACGAATCCTTAATCCCGTGACCGCACGCAGTCAGGTGATTGGCGGCATGGTAATGGGCGCAGGCGCGGCGCTGATGGAGGAACTCGCGGTCGACAAACGCTTCGGCTTCTTCGTCAATCACGATCTGGCCGGGTATGAAGTGCCTGTTCACGCGGACATTCCGCACCAGGAAGTGATCTTCCTCGACGAACTCGACCCAACGATGTCCCCGCTCAAAGCCAAGGGCGTGGGTGAACTCGGCATCTCCGGCGTGGCGCCGGCGATCGCCAACGCCGTCTACAACGCCACCGGGGTGCGCGTGCGCGATTACCCGCTGACGCTCGAGAAGCACATCGCTCAGCTGCCTGGGTTCGCCTGATTACTCAAACTGGACATCCTGAATGAGCCTTACAGATCATGGCCTACGCCTCTCCACCTTCGGCTCCTTCAGCGCCGGTGGCGAGATTACGCCGCGCAGAGGCACTCAGGCCTCTTGCAACCACGTCCTTCGCAACCAAGCCTATGTCGAGTATTTCAGGCCACAGGAGCTGGCCCGCGGCGCTTGTCCCGTCGTCCTGACCCATAACTACTTCAGCGGTGCCGCCTGGCTCGGCAATGCGGAAGGTCGGGAAGGTTGGGCGCAGTTCTTCCTACGCCGGGGCTTCCCGGTGTTCATCGTCGACCCTCCCGGTACGGGACGGGCGGGCTTCAACCCTGATGACATCGAGCGGGATGCCACCGTGATCGATGGCGCGTTGCCGGTCGATGAAGGGTTCTGGCCCGGCCAGGACAGTAGCGCATGGGTTGCGTGGAATATGGGACCTGAATGGGGCGTCGCCGGCGACGGCGTTGTTCGAGGCAACCAGATGCCCACGGATGATGCTGCGCAACGCCGCTTGCTGGCGACGCTTACCCCGAACAAGCCGATGCCTGATACCGTCGTCGACGCGGCGTTTGTACATGTGTTGGAAACGGTAACCCAGATGGCAGGCCCGCCGATCTTCGTCGGCTGGTCGATGGGTGGGGGGCTAGGGCAGCGCCTGGTTTGCCAGCGTCCCGATCTGATCCGGGCACTGGTGCTGCTCGATGGCTATAGTGGTGAAAAGCGATTTCCCGAAGCTGGTCGCTGGATCGACAACGGCGCAATTAGTGCCGTTGAGCAGGTTGCCGAAGTGCTCGTCGACCGCGGCATTCCGCTGCTGAACCTCAACAGTGCGACAGGGCATTTCTCAAACACGGCCCACGCGGGCAAGCTGGGCGAAACGTTAGTTGAGAATGTGCTTCAACGACGTGGCGTAGCACGTACTATCTGGCTCCCGGAGGTTGGGATCATCGGCAATGGACACATGATGTTCTTTGAAAAGAACAGCGACGACATCGCCGCGGTTCTGGAGCAGTGGATAGCAGATACAGTATTAAGCGACTGACCACGTTGAGAGGCGCTCAGCTGACGGGTATTTCTGCAACGAACCATAGCGGGACGGTCGCCCGGACGATCGCGCCGAGGGCCGTCGAGGCACCCCCTTTACAAAATCTGTTCCTGATTACCCTTTCCCGAAAAGGCCCGTCGAAGAGGGAGAAACGGGAATGATCGTGCTGAACGGATGGCTGCTCTCGGGAACATAAAAGCAAGCCGGCAGCGATAATCATGGTTGCGCGAGTAAAGATCGTTATTTTTTGAAGTGTCGGTCGGAACGACGATCAGATGTTATGCGCTTGAACGCGGCGCATAAGGAGTTGATTATGATCAAGAAAATGCTCATCGCCGCGGTTGTAACCGCGGGCCTTGGTTCCCCCGCATTTGCGGATATGCCAGGCAAAAACTGGATTAGCAGCGCGAAGGTGAAGACCATGCTCTCCAAGCGAGGTTATCGTGTCACGAAGCTGGAAGCCGACGACGGCCACTGGGAAGGCGAAGCCCGCAAGGCCAAGGTAAACTACGAATTTCACGTCGACCCGCATTCAGGTGCGATCACAAAGATGGAGCGTGATCACTCTTGATCGTGCGGAGACGATGCGTGTCACGCCTACTTTGGACGTGACGCCTTCGCGGCTTAATCGACAGCGTAGGATAGCTAGTTTGTGCAGAATAGTAAATAATGAGTAGTTGATGGTCTATCAGGACTTAGCCGACGTCCGGTAGTGCTCGTGCAAATGTCATCAACACCGCACGAAGTTCGCTATTTTTTACCGTCTATTGAGAAGATGGGAGCGGCATGGCCGCCCCCGTCCCCGTATGCCTAGTGGCGGCCGCTAGGTGCGGCAGGCAGCATGTCCTTACCGTAGCTGCGCGCAACGCCGCGCCGATCGAGTTCGGTGTCGATCGTGCCGAGCGTACGATTGTACGAGGCGAGTTCCGCAGCGCTGACGAAGCCCTGCTGCTTGCCAAGGCGGGTCATGCTCTGCCGGGTCTGCGCGATCTCACGCCGCAACGCCGTCGCGCGCGCACGCGCAATCTTGTGGGTGATCCGCGCGTTCTCGATCCGAGCCTGGGTCTCATTGATGCGGGTATGAAGCGCAGTCGTCGCCTGCATATTCTCGGTGCGCTGTATTTGGGTTCCTCCTTGCTGCCCAAAGGCAACACCGGGCATCATCAGTCCGATCGCACCTGCGGCAACAAGGGCGAACGGCTGTTTGGTAAGGATCATTTCCATCTCGCTAGAAACCGGCGATGTAGCACGCTGCAATCGTCCGGTCCTGCTTATATAACGCTTCGCCGCTGCATGGCAGGTGAACGAGCAGATAAGCCAGTGCTGGAATTAGGTTTTCGCATGGGCAGCTTCACCGGTCCGGCGCAGCTTTTCCCAAACGAACGCGGCCCGCGAACGGCAGGCGCGGGGACAAGTGAGCTACCCCCGCTGCAACCAGCTTTCCCAAAACCGTTCTCAAAGCGTTTTCTCGAAATGGCGTCATCTTGACGGAGTTATGCGAATCACAGGCACGCTCCTTAGGTGACTCAAAACACACGATTGTCGTCAATCGGGGTAAGCGACGGCGTTTTACGACGAACGAGAGGCTGCCGTCCGAAATCACCTGTTTGTCGCACAGTCATGATTACGACCGGGTTCCGCCCATCCGGCCGCTGAACGGCTACAATTGGTGGATAGCGGAAGGACGGTTTTCGGGCTCGATCCGGGGAAAGTGGACAAGCACAAGCCGCGAGCGTCACATTTCCTGACTCGTCTGAACGCCAGCAAAAAAGGCCTTAGTGGCCGCGCAAAGATCGGCGTTGTTCCCGCCGCCAAACCACGCGAAAGGAGATACCTCCAGCCCGGTTTGCTCAGGCCGTTCAATCATTCCGAGAGCGTGTAGATGATAACCTCTGCCACCATGTTCGTACCAAACAATCTGTTTATCCCCGTGTTGATACGCTCGTAAAAACCGTCGCTGTGGAACAGCATGATCGCGGATCACATCTGTTGAATTGAACGGCGCCCCAGCATCAGCGAACCCTTCTTTAAAAAATCTTTTAAGACGTGCGACTGCTTCAGGCGGTAAATCGCTCAAGTGATACACCGCCTTTGCACCAGCTGGTGTGCAGGCAGATAACTTTGGCATCTGCGCGATAGGCTCGCGAAATCCGCTTTGTAGTGGTGCGACTAGACCTATTAGAAGCGCCAGTTCAAGAAGCATCGTCATTCCCTCACTAGAAGCCAGACGTGGCTGAGCGGCGCTCCGCTACCCCGTCAATATGAATGTACGTCTGGCAGTTGGCGCGAGCAAATGGTGAGAAACGGCCGCATGTGGGCGTCTACTGCCGCTCGCGACCAACAAAGCCGAATTTGACGAAGCCGGTATCGGGGTGGTTGGCAATCCATGCGGAAAGGCAATCGAAGGCCCGGTCGAATCGGCTGTTTGCCAGAACGACCGTCACGGTCTTACCAGATCGATCAACCTTTGCAGGCGCATGGCATTTCGCAATTGCTGCCTTGATGGCGCTGACCCGTGCCGCAGGGCCTTCAGCGAATGGCAAGGCCCGAAGTTGCTGGGAGGGATAGGCTACCAACAGCGATGCAAAGATAACGATCATTCGGTTAGTGTGCACCCGGATCGGAACGGTTGCAATTGGGCGTGAGCGGAACGGCCGGAATCGATGGTTAGCCGATGGTTCGCTTTGAACGCTGCCAAGCGCGTGAGCGGACACTCGACACTATCGCCGCCACTTATTTTCGCTTCCACAAATCCGCTGTATTTGAGTACCCGTCTCAGCAAGTCGTCTCATCTCGCGGGCGCACACCGGTATGTTAACGTCACACAGGAGCGGCTTTGCGTCTGTCGGGTCAATAATCCAACCACCAAAGCTATCTAATACTAAATCGCTGTAAAAGACGTATAGTGTTGAAGGTGTCTGAGCGACTGAAATATTATCTCCTTGTTCAGCCAGAAGCACTGTTCGCGTGAGACCAGGTTTTTCATCGAAAACAACATCAAGCCGGAAAGGCGGACAAACCAGACCTTCGGCTTGAGAAAAGCGGGTAACCGTCAGTTGGTAGGCAGTGCCCTTGCCTCTGAAGAGACTGGCTGCCGGCGGATCGGAGCGCGTCAGCACGCGTATGACGAGCAACCCAACTACAATAAGAATGGCAAGGATGATCAATCGCCGGGGCATTACCCAGCATGTCATGATAAACGAGCACCTGCTATCGGGAACACGCCCCCCGCCGTTAGGGAGACTAAATTGGGCTAAAGGGGATTGGCTGGAATGAGTAGATAGCGGCCCGGCAGCTATCAGGCATACCAATCGACAAAGTGGCCGCTATATTGAACGAGGCAGACTACCACCGCTCCATCGTTGAAGCCGTTAAAGCGCCCCAAGCAGTTCAGCCGTCGCGATCTGCCCGCTTTCATTCAGGCCTAGAACCTTCGCGGTGGCTTCTCGTGCGAAGATGTCGTCGGGGTCCTCATGAAGCAGCCGCTTTAGATACGGTACAGCGCGGCTATCCCTACGTCGTCCTAGGCCAATGACGCCCTCGTAACGCACGTCAGCGTCGTCATCCGATAGGGCCACAGCAAGGGCTGCGCGTATCTGGTCTGTGTCGACATCGCTTTGTTGCCCGATACCGAAGGTGGCCCAATTGCGAACATCCGGCTCGCAATCCGCCATCAGCTTCAAAAGGGCCTGTTGAGCCTCCTGTGTATCGACCGCGCCCAAGCCGAAAGCCACGGCATGCCGGATGTTATCGTCCCAATGATCAGCAAAAAGGATGATGTGCGAGGCCGCTCGCACGCGGTCAACATGTTGAAGAGCGTATATCGCGTCATAAACTACGGTCAGCACTTCGTCCTTTAGAAGAGGAAGAACGGCTGAAAAAGATTCCTCGGGGAACGTGCGCTCGGGGAGGCCTAGTTGGCCCAACACGTCCGCACCGCGCGCCCGCGATGCTGGGTCACTTGAACGCGTTAGGACAACCGCCCGATCCAGCACTTCCTTGGAGCCGCGCCAGTGAAGAGCGGCCACCGCGTTCCAAGCTGCATCGTCATCGGCCTGAAGGGCTGCCTTCCAGAGGTCCTCTACGGACCGGGTATCATCGACAGGGCTCATCATTCGGCCAGCATAATTATGCCACTTAACGTCCGCTATCGGTGTTGTTGCCCCCTAAAGGCCTGACAGAGCCTCGCAGGTTTGCGCGATGAACTCGCGTGGGGACCGATAGCGCAAAGCGCGGTGCGGATGCACTTCGTTATAATGGGCGAACCAGCCGGGCAGTTGG
>Ga0265798_10004351_pt1 | contig 19626 bp, 17 predicted proteins | sample P3T30metagenome_FD_192430 | JGI IMG/M metagenome (GOLD analysis project Ga0265798, IMG submission 192430) | Plant litter microbial communities from East Loma Ridge, Irvine, California - P3 T30 | ecosystem: Environmental > Terrestrial > Plant litter > Unclassified | place: USA: California... | reverse complement strand
ACGTCGGGGTCTATGAGACCGTCGGCTGGAAGAAGGGCGAGACGCCCACCGTCCCCGCCGGCTTCCGCATCGAGCCGCTCGCCAGTGGGCTCAGCAACCCGCGCAACGTCGTCGCGCTGCCGAACGGCGACGTGCTGGTGGTCGAGTCGCGCAACGAGGGCAAGGAGCCGGTGCAGCGCCCCAAGGACCCGATCCGCGATTGGGTGATGGCGCGCGCGCACTCGCAGACGCAGAGCGGCGACGCGCCCGCGCCGAGCAACCGCCTGACGCTGCTGAGCGGTGCCGGCGGCGACGGCCAGCCGGCCGCGCGTTCGGTACTCGTCGACAAGCTCAACGCGCCGTTCGGTGTGGTCGCGCTGGGCGGCCAGCTCTATGTCGCCGACACCGACGCGATCATGCGCTATCCCTTCACGCCGGGGCAGACGCGGATCACCGCGCCGGCGACACGGCTGACCCCGCTGCCCGCGGGGACGATCAACCATCACTGGACGAAGAGCCTCACCGCCAGCCCCGACGGCACGCGGCTGTACGTCGGCGTCGGCTCGAACAGCAACGCGATGGAGCGCGGCAGCGACGCCGAGCGGGACCGCGCCGCGATCTTCGAGGTCGACCCGCGCACCGGTGCGTCACGGCCGTTCGCCACCGGGCTGCGCAATCCGAATGGCCTCACCTTCTATCCCGGCACCAACACCCTGTGGGCGGTGATCAACGAGCGCGACGAACTCGGCCCCAACCTGGTGCCCGACTATCTCACCTCGGTCCGCCCCGGCGCCTTCTACGGCTGGCCGTACAGCTATTACGGCCAGCACCTCGACCCGCGCGTCAAGCCGCAGCGCCCCGACCTGGTCGCGCGCGCGATCGCGCCCGATTATGCGCTCGGCTCGCACGTCGCGCCGCTCGGTCTCGCTTTCTATACCGGGGCGAGCTTCCCGGCGGGCTATCGCGGCGGCGCCTTCGTCGGCGAGCACGGCAGCTGGAATCGCACCGAGCCGCACGGTTACAAGGTCGCGTTCATCGCCTTCCGCGACGCGCGCCCCGTCGGCATGCCGCGCGACTTCGTCACCGGCTTCCTCAAGGACGGCAAGGCGCGCGGCCGCCCGGTCGGCGTCGCGGTCGATCCGCGCGGGCGGCTGCTGATCGCGGACGACGTCGGCGGGACGGTGTGGCGGGTCAGCTATGCCCGCGGCTGAGCCGCTGGCCAGCGCGGCCCGAAGCGCGTAGCAGGGCGCGATGGCCGACCGCTTCGAGAGACACCGCCAGCCGTGGCGCCCCGACGAGATCCAGAAACTTCATACCCTCGCGAAAAAGGGCATGGCGCTGAAGGCAATCGCCAAGGCGCTGACGCGCAGTGAGGAATCGGTGAAGGAGCGCGCCAAGCAGGACGGCCTGTCGATCGCGAAGTTGCACTAGGCGTCAGGCGCCGATCAGTAGCCGCGAACGCCTCCCGAACAGCGTGCGCAGCAGCTGGACCAGGGCGAGCGACAGCAGCAATCCCACCGCGAAGGTAGCGGCGATTGCGGCCAGCAGCGCCCACCACGGCTGATCGTCGGGCACCCACGCTCCGACCAGCCGCGCCACCGGCCGCAGGATCGGTCCGTGGACGAAATAGATCCCGAACGCCGCCCCGGCGACGAACCCGGTCGCCGCGCGGGTGCCGGGCAGCAGCGCGGCCTCGCGCGCGCGTGCCCACAGCAACAGCAGCAGCGCGATCGTCGCGCGCTGGAGGTAGAAGGCGCTCTCGCGCAACGACACGCCGTGCCAGGCGTCGCGCTCAAGCACGTAGAGCAGCACCAGCCCGATCGTCGCCGCCGCGCCGACCAGAGCGAGCCAGGCCGCATGCCGCCGGAGCCAGGCGAGGCGCGCCTCCAGGTCGAGCCCGACCGCGATACCGATCCCGTAGGCGCCCGCGAAATAGACGATCGTCGCGGGCGTCACCTCGGTCCCGGTGCGCGACGCGAGCAGCGGCGCTAGCATCAGCACGGCGCTGGGCCAGCGCAGACGCGGTCCCCGCAGCGCCGCGAGCAGCGCCGGGCTCACCAGGTACAACACCAGGATGACGGGTATGTACCACAAGGTGTTCCAGGTCGCGCCGGTGACGAGATTGGTCGCCAGCGTGCGCGCCAGAAGCGGCGCGTCATGCGCGGCGAGCGCGGCCTGCGCCGTGGCGTTGCCGGCCAGCGTCAGCACCAGCGTCACCGCGGCATAGGGCAGCGCCACCGCGGCGAGCCGTTGCGCGAGAAAGCGTCGGTGCGGGCGGCGCGCGAAGAGATGGCCCTAGAGCAGCCCGGAGATGATGGCGAAATAGACCGTCGCGTCGTGCGCGACGACGTGGAGCAGCGCCTGCACCGCCGCGGCGTCGCCGTGCCATGCCGGCAGGCCGCGCAGCAGCAGCGCGTTTCCCGCATGGATCAGCACAACCTGCACGATGCTGAAGCCACGGAAGAGATCGACGTAGCCCAGATGGACGCCGGCGCCGGGCACCGGTCGCGCGGCGAGCGGCTCGCCGGCGCCGTCGCGCGGCGCGAGCGTCACAGCGGCGCGCCCGCGACCGATCGCATCTCGACCTGGTGCGGTGCGCGGAACACCCACCAGCGCTGCAAGGCGAAGGTGACGGTGGGCGTGATCAGCAGGCTCGGCACCAGCGGAACCCAGTCGGGCCCTTGGAGCGGCCCCGTGATGATCCAGGTGATCGCGCAGTTGATCAGCAGGCCGACGACGTGGGTCAGCACGAACTTGGCGCGGGTCCGCAGCCCGAATGGCGCGGCGCCCGCGTCGCCGAAGGTCACGCGCGACTGCAGGTGGTAGCCGACATAGACCGAGAGCAGGAAGGCGGGCAGCACCGCCGCCACGTTGAGACTGACGGGCAGGATGATCAGCACATATGTGAGGTACACCGACGAGTAGATCGTCGCGCACAATCCACCGATCACTCCGAACCGGACGATCTGCCCCCACATGACCTGTCCCCTCTTCCCTACGCGGCAGCCTAGCAGCGGGCGCGTGCCGCCGACTCCCGCAGACGAGCGCGCCGCGGCTATTGCGGGGGATGCCGAAGGGGGTGTCGGGATCGCCGCGTTCGATCGAAAAGCAGTTCGACCTGCGTCGCGTTGAGCTAAGCGCCGGCTTCGATCGGATCGGCTCGTTCGAGCCGCGCGCGAAGCACGCGCGGCGCGGCGCCTAGCGGCCGGTCACGCCATGCAGGTCTTCACCGCACGCGCGAGCGCGGGCAGCGGATCGCCCTTGGGCACGAACTCGTGCGCGAGATAGCCGTCGAAGCCGGTGTCGGCGAGCGCGCGCGCGAAGGCGCCCCAGTTGACCTCCTGCGTGTCGTCGAGGTCGTGACGCCCGGGAACTCCGCCGGTGTGGACATGGCCGATCCAACGGATGTTCTGGCGCACCGTGTCGATCAGGTCGCCCTCCATGATCTGCATGTGATAGGCGTCGTACAGCAGCTTCACGTGCGGCGAGCCCACCGCCTCCATCACGCGTGCCCCCCAAGCGGTATGGTCCGCCATGTAATCCTTGTGGTCGATCTTGCTGTTGAGCAGCTCGAGGCAGATCGTGACGTTATTGTCCTCCGCGATCTTCTTGACGCGGTTGAGCCCGGCGATCGTGTTCTCGGCGCCCTGCTCGTCCGACATGCCCTTGCGGTTGCCCGAGAAGGCGATGACGTTGGGCACGCCCGCCTTGGCCGCCTGCGGAATGCCGACGCGATACTGCGCCTCGATCGCGGCGTGGTTCTCGGTGCGGTTGAGCCCGTTGGGGATCTGCATCACGTCCGCGGCATAGCCCATCGTGCAGCGGAGGCCGTGGCGGCGCGGCACGTCGTAATCCTTGGGCTCGAGCAGGTCGATGCCGTCCAGCCCGATCTTCGCGGCGAAGGCGCAGAGCTGGTCGAGCGGGATCTTCTCGTAGCACCAACGGCTGACCGACTGTTTGAGGCGCTTGCGCGGCGGCGTCGCCGGCCCGGCGACGGCCGCGCTGGCGGCGAGGGTGAGTGACGTGCCGATGACCTGTCGCCTTGTGACCATGGCTTGAGTGTAGCGCGGCCAGCCGCGGGAGCAAGCCGCCGCGCGGCGATCGACAAGAAGCCGTGGCGCTGCGATAGCTTGAGCCGTGTCGACCGCGTCCCCCGCCCCGCTCCGCCGCATCGCGATCGACCGCGGCGGCACCTTCACCGACGTGGTCGCCGAGCGCGAGGACGGCACCATCGAGGTGGTCAAGCTGCTCTCGGTCGATCCCGGCCGCTACGACGATGCCGCTGTGGAGGCGGTGCGGCGGCTGACCGGCGTGCGCGAGGGCGCGCTGCCCCCGCTCGACGTGCGTATCGGCACCACGGTGGCGACCAACGCGCTGCTCGAGCGGCGCGGCGAGCCGGTGCTGCTGGCGATCACGCGCGGCTTCGGCGACGCGCTGGCGATCGGCTACCAGGACCGTCCCGACATCTTCGCGCGCGCGATCGTCCGCCCGCCACAGCTGCCCGAGCGCGTGGTCGAGATCGACGAGCGAGTCGACGTCGACGGCGCGGTGGTGGGTGCGCTCGACCTCGCCGCGGCGGAGCGCGACCTGCGCGCCGGCTATGACGCCGGGCTGCGCGCAATCGCGATCGTGCTGATGCACGGCTGGCGCTACCCCGCGCACGAGGCGGTGCTGGCGGAGCTGGCGCGAGCGATGGGCTTCACCCAGGTGTCGGTCAGCCACCGCGTCGCGCCGCTGATCCGGCTGGTCGCGCGCGGCGACACCACTGCGGCCGACGCCTATCTCTCGCCGGTGCTGCGTCGCTACGTCGACGGGCTGGAGGCGGCGTTCGGCGGCGCGCCGCTGTTCATGCAATCCTCGGGCGGGCTCGCCGCGGCGCGTGCGGTGAGCGGCAAGGACGCTTTGCTGTCGGGACCCGCGGGCGGGATCGTCGGCATGGCCGCGGCGGCGCGCGCCGCCGCGGTCGAGCGCGTGATCGGCTTCGACATGGGCGGCACCTCGACCGACGTTTCTTTGTGGGCGGGCACGTTCGAGCGGCGACAGGAGGCGGTGATCGGCGGCGTCCGCGTCGCCGCACCGATGCTGCGGATCGACACGGTCGCGGCCGGCGGCGGCTCGATCTGCGGCTTCGACGGCGGCCGCTTCACGGTCGGGCCGGAGAGCGCCGGCGCTGACCCCGGCCCCGCCTGCTATCGCCGCGGCGGGCCGCTGACGGTGACCGATTGCAACCTCCTGCTCGGCAAGATCGTGCCCGAGCATTTCCCCGCCGTGTTCGGGCCGGAGCGCGACCAGCCGCTCGACCGGGCCGTCGCGCGCGCGCGACTCGAGGCGCTGCTCGACGCTGTCGAGCGTGCGACCGGCATGCGCCCCGATGTGCTCGCCGCGGCCGAGGGGTTGGTGGCGATCGCGGTCGCCAACATGGCCAAGGCGATCAAGTCGGTGTCGATCGCGCGCGGGCATGATCCGGCGAGCTACGCGCTGATGAGCTTCGGCGGTGCGGGCGGGCAGCACGCCTGTCTCGTCGCCGACGCGCTGGGAATGCGCGACGTGCTGATCCACCCGCTCGCCGGCGTGCTCTCGGCCTGGGGGATCGCGCTGGCCGACCGCCGCGCGGTGCGCCAGCGCACCGTCGCCGCGCCGCTCGACGCGGGCGCGTGGCGCGACACGCTGGAGCAGCTCGCCGCCGAAGCGCGCGACAAGCTGGGCGGCGAGGCAAGGATCGAGGCGGTGGCGACGCTGCGCTACGCGCGCACTGACCAGGGGATCGAGGTGACGGTCGCGGACGCCGCGGCGATGCGCGCCGCGTTCGAGGCGGCGCATCGCGAGCGGTTCGGCTTCACCGCGGACGACGCGCTGATCGTCGAGCGGTTACAGGTCGAGGCGGTGCACGCCAGCGCGGCGCCGGCGATGGCGGCGCCCGAGGCGGCGGCGTCCGCGCCCGAGACCGTGACATTGTCGATGGCGGGGGCGTCGCATGAAGCGCCGCTGCACCGCCGCGAGTCACTCGGCGCGGGCGCGCGCGTCGCCGGCCCGGCGCTGCTGGTCGATGCCACATCCACCGTCGCGGTCGAGCCGGGCTGGGAGGCGGCGGTGCTGGACGACGGCACGCTGCGGCTCACCCGCGCCGCCGCGCGGGCGGCAGCGGCGGGGGACGCCGCGGTCGACCCGGTACGGCTGGCGATCTTCGCGGGGCTGTTCATGGGGCTGGCGGAGGAGATGGGGTCCGCGCTCCAGCGCAGCGCCGCCTCGGTCAACATCCGCGAGCGGTTGGATTTCTCCTGCGCCCTCTTCGACGCGGGCGGGCACCTCGTCGCCAACGCGCCGCACATCCCGGTGCATCTCGGCTCGATGGGCGACTGCGTCCGCCACCTGATCGCGAGCCGCGGCAGCGACGGCCGCGGGATGCGCCCGGGTGACGCCTATGCGGTCAACGATCCCTATCGCGGCGGCACGCATCTGCCCGACATCACCGTCGTCCAGCCGGTGTTCGCGGGCGGCGATGCGCCCGCCTTCTTCGTCGCCGCGCGCGGGCATCACGCCGACGTCGGCGGCACCAGCCCCGGCTCGATGCCAGCGGACAGCCGCACGCTCGTCGACGAGGGCGTGGTCTTCGACGACGTGCTGGTACTCGCCGAGGGCCGGCTGCGCGACGCGGAGGTGCGCGCGGTGTTCGCGGGCGGCCCGCACCCGGCGCGCGCGATCGACCAGAACATGGCCGACCTCGCCGCGCAGCTCGCCGCCTGCGCGCGCGGCGCGGCGGGGCTGGAGCGGCTCGTCGCCGAGCAGGGGCGCGAGGTGGTGGCGGCCTATATGGAGCACGTCCAGGCGCACGCCGAGACGCTGGCGCGCGGCGCGGTGCGCTCGCTGTCGGACGGCGCCTTCGCCTATGCCACCGACGACGGCGCCGAGGTGCGCGTCGCGGTGCGGGTCGACCGCGCGGCCGGCGCGCTGACGATCGACTTCACCGGCACCAGCGCGCAGCGCCCGGGCAACACCAACGCGCCGCTCGCGGTGACCCGCGCGGCGGTGCTCTACGTGCTGCGGACGCTGGTGGGTGAGGACACGCCGCTCAACGACGGCTTCCTGCGCCCGGTGACGCTGATCGTGCCGGAGGGCTCGATGCTCAACCCGCGCTATCCCGCGGCGGTGGTCGCGGGCAACGTCGAGACCAGCCAGGTCGTCACCGACGCGCTGATGGGAGCGCTGGGCGCGATGGCGGCGTCGCAGGGAACGATGAACAACTTCACCTTCGGCGACGCGACCCACCAATATTACGAGACGATCGCGGGCGGCGCGGGCGCGGGCGACGGCTTCGCGGGCGCGAGCGCGGTGCAGACGCACATGACCAACAGCCGGCTGACCGATCCCGAGGTGCTGGAGACGCGCTTTCCAGTGCTGCTGGAGGCGTTCGCGATCCGCCGCGGCTCGGGCGGCGCCGGACGCTGGTTTGGCGGCGACGGCGCGGTGCGGCGCGTGCGCTTCCGCGCGCCGATGCGGGCGAACATCCTGTCCAACCACCGCGTGGTGGCGCCGTTCGGGCTGGCGGGGGGCGGCGACGGTGCGGTGGGGGCGAACCGCGTCGAGCGCGCGGACGGGCGCGTCGAGGTGCTCGGCGCGACCGCGTCGGTGGAGCTGGCAGCGGGCGACGTAGTCGTGATCGAGACGCCCGGCGGCGGCGGCTATGGGGGCGTGGCGTGAGCGGGTGGGGCTGTCGTCGTTTGGAAGGTGCGGGCCGGACCCATGCGATCGTGGGAGCCCCGCCTCTTCCATCGAGCACGTACCCCGGCGCAGGCCGGGGCCCAGTAACGCGCCCATCGCGTGCGCCGCGCGAGCTATCCCGACTGGGCCCCGGCCTTCGCCGGGGTGCGAATGAGGTGAAGGAGCGTTCCTTTTCTAGCCTCCACCCCGGCGGACGCCGGGGTCCAGTTGGACGACGTCAGTGGCTCTCACACCAGCCATTCGACCTGGACCCCGGCGTGCGTCGGGATGGTCGGATCGAGAGGCAAGGCGAACGAGCGATCCATGACCTCGCTCTCCCGCCACCAAGGAATTGCCGCTGATGCTCGTCCTCGCCGGCGTCGCCGTGATCGCGCTGGGCTTCCTGCTGCGCTTCAACCCGCTGCTGGTGATCGTCGTCGCCGCCGCGGTGACCGGGCTCGCCGCCGGGCTCGACCCTCTCGCCGTGCTCGCCAAGTTCGGCCACGCCTTCAATCAGAGCCGCTACGTCACCGCGATCTACATGGTGCTCCCCGTCATCGGCCTGCTCGAGCGCGCCGGCCTGCAGCAGCGCGCCCGCGCCCTCGTCGGCGGGCTGCGCGGGCTCACCGTCGGGCGGCTGCTCGCCGGCTATCTGCTGTTCCGCCAGCTCTCCGCCGCGCTCGGGCTCAACGCGGTGGCGGGGCCGGCACAGACCGTCCGGCCGCTCGTCGCCCCCATGGCCGAGGCCGCCGCGGCACGCCAGGGCGAGGCGGACGGCGAGCCGATCCGCGCGCTCGCCGCGGCGACCGACAACATCGGCCTGTTCTTCGGCGAGGACATCTTCATCGCGATCGGCTCGATCCTGCTGATGCGCGGCGTGCTCGAGGGCTACGGCGTGCACGTCGAGCCGTTCCAGCTCTCGGTCTGGGCGATCCCCACCGCGCTCGCCGCTCTCCTCGTCCATGGCGCGCGGCTGTGGTGGCTCGATCGCCGGCTGAAACGACGCGCGCGATGATCGGGCTCAACCTCGTCTACGCGGTCGCCGGCCTCTTCTTCGCCGCCTGCGCCTTGCTCGGCGCGGCCGACCGGCGCTGGGCCAACGCGCTGTTCCACGCGCTGCTCGCGCTGTCCTTCTTCGCGGGCGACGCGATCGGCGACCTCGGCAATGGCGTGCTCGTGCTCGCGCTCGTCGCCACCGCCACCTCGGGCCGGATGCGGCGCGGCGAGCCCGAGACGGCGAGCGAGCCGCGGGGGCCCCTGCTCGCGCTGGCGCTGGTGATCCCCGCCGCCGCGCTCGGCGGCACGCTGCTGTTCAAGCGCCTGCCAACACTGATCGACTCGCAGCAGGCGACGCTGGTGGCGCTGACGCTCGGCGTGCTCGTCGCGCTCGCGCTCGGGCATTGGCGGCTGCGCGCGCCGCCGCTCGCGGGGGTGCGCGCGGGGCGGCGGCTGCTCGACGAGATCGGCTGGGCCGCGATCATGCCGCAGCTGCTCGCCAGCCTGGGCGCGGTGTTCGCGCTCGCCGGCGTCGGCGACGTGGTCGGCGGGCTGGTCGGCGGCGCGATCCCGGCGGAAAGCGTGCTCGGCGCCGCGATCGCCTACGGCCTCGGCATGGCGCTGTTCACGATCGTGATGGGCAATGCCTTCGCCGCCTTCCCGGTGATGGCCGCGGCGGTGGGCATGCCACTGCTGGTGCGCCACTATGGCGGCGACCCGGCGGCGGTCGCGGCGATCGGCATGCTGGCGGGCTTCTGCGGCACGTTGCTCACGCCCATGGCGGCGAACTTCAACATCGTCCCCGCCGCGCTGCTCGAGCTGCGCGACCGCTACGGCGTGATCCGCGCCCAGGCGGCGACCGCGCTGCCGCTGCTCCTCTTCAACGTGCTGCTGTTATGGTGGGTGATCCGATGACCAGGCTCGACCCCGCGCTCGCGACGCGCTTCGCGCGCATCACGCTCGACCATGTCGGGCGCGCCTATCCGTACAAGCTCGACCATGTGCTCACCGGCGCGCACGACGCGGTGCCGCCCGCGACGCTCCACCCGATCTTTCACGGCAGCTTCGACTGGCACAGCTGCGTGCACGGCTGGTGGCAGCTGCTGACGATCCGCCGCCTGTTCCCGACGCTGGCCGAAGCCGAGGCGATCCGCGCGCGCGCCGACGCCATACTGATCCCCGCCAAGGTCGCGGGTGAGCTCGCCTATCTCGACCGACCGACGAGCGGCGGGTTCGAGCGGCCGTATGGCTGGGCGTGGCTGCTCGCGCTCCATGGAGAGGCGGACCGGCATGCCGCCCTCTGGGGCAAGGCGCTGGAGCCGCTGGCGCGCGCCTTCGCCGCGCGCTTCGCCGCTTACCTGCCCAAGCTGACCTATGCGGTGCGCGTCGGCACGCACTTCAACACCAGCTTCGCGCTGGTGCTCGCGCGCGACTGGGCGCTCCGCTACGATCCCGCGCTGGTCGAGCTGATCGACGCGCGCGCGCGCGGCTGGTTCGGCGAGGACCGTGCCTGCCAGGCATGGGAGCCGTCGGGGGACGACTTCCTCTCCTCCGCGCTGTGCGAGGCGCTGCTGATGAGCCGCGTGCTGCCCGCGGGCGCGTTCGCGACCTGGTTCGACGCCTTCCTGCCCGACGTCGCGCGCGGTGAGCCGGCCAGCCTGTTCAGGCCGGCGCACGTGTCCGACCGAAGCGACGGCAAGATCGCGCATCTCGACGGGCTGAATCTCAGCCGCGCCTGGTGCTGGCGCCAGCTCGCCGCCGCGCTCGGCCCGCGTCACCCCGGTGCGGCGGCGATGCGCCACGTCGCGGAGGCGCATCTCGCCGCCAGCCTGCCGCACCTCGACGACGATTACATGGGCGGCCACTGGCTCGCGACCTTCGCGCTGCTGGCGGTGCTGTCGGGTTAGGAAGGGGTTACGCGCGAGACGAGCGCGGATCCTCCATGGCAACGGGAGGATCGATGGTTATCCAGCTAGCCTGTTCAACTATGTCGACCGCAACCAGCGGGCGCGCCGGCGGTTCACTGCGCATCATCGCAGGAGGCGCTATGCTCGAACATGTTCCCCACTGGCTCGGCAGCCTGTTGCACAACGTTCGTGCGGGCCATGCCAAGCTGGTGATCGTGCAGGACGGGATGGTGCCCCCTGGCGGCGCGCAGCTGACGCTCTCCAGCCCTGCCTTCACCGACGGCGCGCGGCTGCCAGAGCGCTTTACCGCCGACGGCGACGGCGTGTCGCCGCCGCTGACCTGGAGCGGCGTGCCCGCCGGCGCGGTCGCGCTGGCGCTGTTGGTCGAGGATCCCGACGCGCCCGCCCCCAACCCGCTCGTCCACGCGGTGGTGTGGAACCTGCCGCCCGACGCGGCGGGGCTCGAGGAGGGCGCGATCGCCGCCGACGGGCGCGGCGCGTTCGACGGGTCGGACGTCGGCCGCAACAGCTACCAGCAGGAGGGCTGGCTGCCGCCCGACCCGCCGACCGGCCACGGCAGCCATGACTATGTCTTCCAGCTGTTCGCGCTGAGCGAGGCGGTCGCGCTCGACGTCAGTCCGGGGCGCAGCGCGGTGCTGGAAGCGCTGCGCGGGCGCGTGCTCGCCGCAGGGATGCTGAGCGGCACCTACTCGCGCGGCGAGCCGGCCGAGATTGGGCCGGTCGGCGCGGCGCAGCCCGCCTGAGCCTCGTGCGCGACCCGACCCCCCGCCCGCTCCCCGCGGCGCCGCGCTGGCTCGGCCTCGCCGGGCTCTTGCCGCCGGCGGGCTGTGTCACGGTAGCGCTCGCCCTGCCGCCGCTACAACCCGCGGCGACGCTGGTGGGAGGACTCTATGCCGGCGTGATCCTGTCGTTTCTCGGCGGTCTGTGGTGGATGGACTCGCTCGAGCGCCGCGTCACTGCCGCCGCGCCGTACGTGCTGGCGGTGGCGCCGAGCCTGGTCGCCTGGGCGGCGCTGATGGCGTGGTTGCTTGGCGGCGCGCCGCCGGCGTCATCGCTTCTCGCGCTCGGTGCCGCAGTGCTGGTCTCGCCGCTCGCCGATCGCGCTGCCTCCCGCACCGTGCGCGAGCTGCCCGGCTGGTGGAGCTTGCGGCTGACGCTCTCGGGCGGGCTCGGCGTGCTGACGCTCCTGCTGGCGCTGCTGGCGCGATGACCTCGGGCCTTAGGGCTGAGCCGCTCCTCACCCCTCCGGATCGGGCGCGGTGAAGGGCGAGCAGCACGGCTCGATGACCGCGTGGAACTCCATCAGCTCGACTCGCGTGCCGTCGGGATCGTAGAGGTTGGCCTGCCACTTGCCGTCCAACCCCATCTGCGGGCCGTCGTGACGGCCCGTCATCTTCTTGCCGCGATATAGGCTCGTCACCGCAGTTTGCATGTTGGGCACGCCGAGCGAGAGATGGTTGAGCACGCCGAGCTGGCGCGCGTCGAGCGATGCCTCGCTCACGCGCGAGCCTTGGCCGACCATCATATATTCGAGCCAATCGCGCCCGTCGGGGGTCTGCTGCGACACCCAATCGATCTTGGGCGGCTCGAACGAGCCGAACCAATACGGGCGGAAGCCGAGCAAGGCACGGTAGAAGCCGTCCTCCTTGGCGCGGTCGCGCACGGCATGGCCGATATGGATGATCCGGCCGCTCACCGCGCCGGGCACCGCCGCGGCGCTGGCCTTCGATTCGACGAACTGCACCTCGTTGCCCTCGGCGTCGCGCGCGGCGAAGCGGCGCTCGCCCGCGCCCTGCTCGAGCGCGCCAACACGGTCGGCGCCGTGCGCGAGCAGCCAGGAGCGCAGCGCGGCGGCGTCCGGGGTGCGGTAGGCGGCATGCGCGAACAGGCTGGCGCCGAGATCAGCGGGCGCGGGCAGTACCTCGACGAACTGCGTGCCGCTGAACTCGAAGCGCGCGCCGGCGGCATTCTCCGGGTCCGCCACCTTCCGGGCGCCGAGGACGCCGGCGTAGAAGCGCTCGGACGCGGCAAGGTCGCGGCTGTATACTGCGAGGTGCGACACGCCCGTGATCGGCGGTCGCTCGGGCGCGCGCGCGCCGACCGAGAAGAAGGCCGCGACGACCATCGCCGCCCGCGTGAGACGCATGTGAGACCCTCCCCTGTCGCGCCGACGAAATGGCGTTGAGCCGGTAGGTTAGCGGGCACCGAGGCGAGTGTCACGAGACAAGGCGCGGACGCGAGAGGGTGCTGAACGTGGCGGCGTGCGGTGTCGAGATGTCCGGAGCCGCGCTCGCGGCAGCGCTTCGAGACGAGGCTTCGACAAGCTCAGCCTCTCCTCAGCGTGAACGACAGGGGAACGACTCGCCCGCGCGCGAACTCTGCTTTTCCCAGATGAAGCCGAAGGGCGACCTCCGTTCGTGCTGAGGAGGCACTGAGCTCGTCGAAGTGCCGTCTCGAAGCACTTCGCGAGCTGCTCCCCCGCCGCCCTGCCGCCCACGGGGGGTCGAGCGTCCAGGACAGGGAGACAAAGGCGCTTACTTCACCAGTGAAAGCCCGCTTCATGCCCGTTGCGCCCGCCCCTCCACCCGTTGTAGCGTCACGACAGGAGCGCTGCCCGACAGAGCGGCCGCGTCGGGCGAGGGAGAGGAAGCGTTGCGCGCATCGATCAGCTGGGCGGCCGCGGCGCTGCTCGCCAGCGCCACCGTCGCGACGGCGCAGACCAAGGTACAAGGTGATCCGTACGCCGACGATCCCTCCGGAATCGTCGCCGACCCCTGCCCCGCGCACCCCAGGCCGGCGGACAAGGCGGCGGGGACGATGGCGAACCTGCATATGCTCACGCGCGACCATGGCCAGCTGTGTCGCTATGCCGCGGCTAACCGCGCGCTCACCGAGAAACCGCGCGTCGTCTTCATGGGCGATTCGATCACCGACAATTGGATCAACCTCGCGCCCGATTTCTGGCGCGACGGCCGGGTCGACCGCGGCATCAGCGGCCAAACCACGTCGCAGATGCTGTTGCGCTTCCGCCAGGACGTAATCGACCTCCACCCGCAGGCGGTCCACATTATGGCGGGCACCAACGACGTCGCGGGCAACACCGGCGCGGCCACGATCGAGACGGTCGAAGGCCATATCCAGAGCATGGCCGAGCTCGCGCGTGCCAACGGGATCAAGGTGATCCTCGCCTCCGTCCCGCCCGCCGCGGCCTTCCCGTGGAGCCCCGACAAGCGCCCCGCCCCGCAGATCGCCGCGCTCAACGCCTGGCTCAAGGCCTATGCGCGCCGCAGCGGCGCGACCTGGGTCGACTATCACCCGGTGCTCGCCACACCCGAGGGCGCAATGCGGGAGGGGCTGGCGAGCGACGGCGTCCACCCGACCGTTGCGGGCTATGCCGCAATGGCGCCGGTCGCGCTCGACTCGATCCGCCGCGCGCTCGGGCGCTGAGCGTGGCCGCGATCCAGCGCCGCGCCTTCCTGGCCGGTTCGACCGCGGTGCTCGCCGCGCGGGCGGGCCTCGCCGCCAGCCCGACCGGAACGGCGGGCGGCCCGGTCCAGCCGACGTGGGAGTCGCTGCGCTCGCACTATCGCGTGCCCGAGTGGTTCCGCGACGCCAAGCTGGGCCTGTGGTCGCACTGGGGGCCGCAGGCGGTGCCCGAGCAGGGCGACTGGTACGGCCGCTTCCTCTACATGCAGGGGCACCCGGTCTACGAGCACCACCTGCGCACCTACGGCCATCCGACGCAGGTCGGGATGAAGGACATCCAGAACCTGTGGAAGGCCGAGCGCTGGGACCCGCAGGCGCTGGTCGACCGCTACAAGCGGGTCGGCGCCAGATATTTCATGGCGCTCGCCTGCCACCACGACAATCTCGACTGCTATGACAGCCGCTACCACGCCTGGAACTCGCTGCGCGTCGGGCCGAAGCGCGACGTCGTCGGCACGTGGGAGCGCGCGGCGCGACGGGCGGGGCTCAAGTTCGGCGTGTCGAACCATGCCGCGCACGCCTGGCATTGGTACCAGACCGCCTACGCCTATGACCCGGAGGGGCCGCGCGCGGGCGAGCGTTACGATGCCTATCACCTCACTCGCGCGGAGGGCCGCGGCACCTGGTGGAACGGGCTCGACCCGCAGCAGCTCTATACCGGCCGTCACATGGTCGCGCCCGACGGCATCCGCACCGCCGCGGCGATGGGCAAGTGGCACGAGGCGCACGACGGCCAGTGGATCGAGACGCCGCCCCCGGCCGACCCGCGCTACGCCGCGCGGTGGCTGCTGCGCCAGGCCGATCTGATGGCCAAATACAAGCCCGACCTCTGCTACATGGACGATACCGCGCTGCCGTTCGGCGCGATCGGGCTGGAGGCGGCGGCGGACTATTACAATCGCGCGATCCAGTGGCACGGCGCCCCCGAGGTGGTGCTCACCGGCAAGAAGCTGGAGCCGCACCAGCTCGGCGGGATCGTCGAGGACGTCGAGCGCGGCTTCAGCGACCGGCTGCGCGCCGAGCCGTGGCAGACCGACACCTGCATCGGCGACTGGTTCTACAATGTCGCCAGGCTCAACGACCGCAGCTACAAGACCGCCGAGGACGTGGTGCAGCGGCTCGCCGACGTCGTCTCGAAGAACGGCAACCTGCTGCTCTCGATCCCCCAGCCGGGTCACGGCGCGATCGACGCCGAGGAGGAGAAGATCCTGGACGCGATGGAGCGCTGGATGGCGATCAACGGCGAGGCGATCTTCGCCTCGCGCCCGTGGCGGATCCACGGCGAGGGGCCGACCCAGGTCGCCGCCGGCGCGCAGAACGAGGAGGGCGCCAAGCCCTTCACCGCCGAGGACGTGCGCTTCACCACGCGCGCCGGCGCGCTCTACGCTTTGTTCCTCAAGCCGCCCGCCGGCACCGCGCGCGTCGCCGCATTGGCCGCGGGGCCGAACGCGCCGGTGGTCGAGCGCGTCACGCTGCTGGGCGGCGGCACGGTCGCGCACCGGCAGACGTCGCGCGGGCTCGAGCTCGATATCGGCGGACGCGCGCCGGGCGGGTTCGTCCCCGCGGTGCGCGTCGAGGGGCACGGGCTGGCATGAGCGGCGCATCGATGCGGCGGCTGCCGCTGGTGCTCATCGTCGCGCTCTTCTTCCTGTGGGGAGTCGCCAACAACCTCAACGACGTGCTGATCGCGCATTTCAAGAAGCTGTTCGTGCTGAGCGATCTCGGCGCGGGGCTGGTGCAGTCGGCCTTCTACCTCGGCTATTTCTGCCTCGCCATCCCGGCGGCGCTGACGATGCGGCGCTTCGGCTACCGTGCCGCGGTGCTGCTCGGGCTGCTGCTGTACGGCGCGGGCGCGCTGATGTTCTGGCCCGCCGCGGCGTGGCAGAGCTATCCCGCCTTCCTGCTCGCGCTGTTCGTGATCGCGAGTGGGCTCGGCTTCCTCGAAACCTCGGCCAACCCGCTGATGGCGAAGCTGGGCAGCGAGGACAGCGCGGCGCGGCGGCTCAACCTGGCGCAGGCGTTCAACCCGCTCGGCTCGATCACGGGCGTACTGATCGGCAGCCAGTTCATCCTCTCGGGCCAGTCCGGGCCGGTCACCGGCGAGGCCGCACGCGCGGCCGAGGCGGCGGCGGTGCAGCTGCCCTATCTCGTCATCGGCGTGGGCGTGCTGGTCTGGGCGGTACTGATCCGGCTGACGCCTTTCCCCCCGGTAGCGACCGAGCGCGACGTCGAGGAAGGCGTCGGCGCCGCGGGCGACTTCGCCGCAGTGGTGCGCTCGGCGCGGGTGCGTGGCGGGGTGGCGGCGCAGTTCTTCTACGTCGGCGCGCAGGTCGGCATCTGGAGCTTCCTGATCCGCTACAGCGAGGTGGCGGTCCCCGGCACGGGCGAGCGCACCGCGGCGCATTACCTGACGCTCTCGCTGGTGCTGTTCATGGCGGGGCGGTTCGCGGGCACGGCGCTGATGACGCGCGTCGCGCCGACGCGGCTGCTCGCCGCCTTCTCCGCCCTCGCGGGCGCGCTGACGCTCGCGGCGGCGCTGCTCGGCGGCGGGATCGGCATCGTCGCGCTGGTGGCGACCAGCTTCTTCATGTCGATCATGTACCCGACGATCTTCGCCGAGGCCGTGCGCGACTTGGGCCCGCTGACCAAGTCCGCCGCGGCGCTGCTGGTGATGGCGATCGTCGGCGGCGCGGTGTTCCCGGCGCTGATGGGGCTGGTGTCGGACCGCAGCGGCTCGATCGTCGTCGCCATGGTCGTGCCCGCGGCGTGCTTCGCGGTGGTGCTGCTCTACGCGTTGTCGCTGCGGCGGGGGCGCGCGTGATCGACACGCACGTCCATCTCTGGCGCATCGGCGCCAACGGCCACCGCTGGCCGACGCCCGACCTCCCCGCGATCCACCGCGACTTCCTGATGGACGACTGGCGCACGCTGCCCGGCGCGGCGGCGGTCGCGGGCGTGGTGCTGGTGCAGTCGCAGCCCGACGCGCGCGACACCGAGTGGCTGCTCGAGGTGGCTTCCAGGGAGCCGCAGGTGCTGGCGGTGACGGGCTGGGCCGACGTGGACGCGCCCGACGCGGTCGCCGCGGTCGAGCGGCTCGCGCGCGCGCCCAAGCTGCGCGCGCTGCGCCCGATGGTGCAGGACCTCGCCGCCGACTGGTACGACGATCCCGCGCGCGACCCGGTGTGGGCGGCGATGGCGCGCGCCGGGCTGGTCCTGGAGGCGCTGGTGCGCCCGCGTCACCTGCCGAGCCTCGCGCGGCTCGCGGCGCGGCATCCCGCGCTCACGATCGTGATCGACCACGGCGCCAAGCCGGTGCTCGGCGATCTCGCCGCGTGGCAGGCCGACATGGCCGCGCTCGCCGCGCTGCCGCAGGTGCGCTGCAAGCTCTCCGGCCTACTCACCGAGCGCGGCCCCGCCGACCCGCCCGAGGCGATCGCGCCCGCCGCCGCCGCGCTGGTCGCGCTGTTCGCGCCCGACCGACTGATGTGGGGCAGCGACTGGCCCGTGCTCGCGCTCGCGGGCGACTATGCCGGCTGGCAGGCGCAGGCGCGCGCGCTGGTGCCGGCCGAGCATCACGCCGCCGTGTTCGATGGCACGGCGCGCGCCACCTACGGGATCGCCGCATGACGCTGACGCTGCCGCCGCTCGGCATGGGCTGTGCCGGGATCGGCAACCTTTACCGCGAAGTCGACGAGGCCACCGCCGACGCCACCGTCGCCGCCGCGCTCGCCGCCGGGATCGGCTATTTCGACGTCGCCCCGCACTACGGCTTCGGGCTGGCGGAGGAGCGGCTCGGCCGCGCGCTGGCGCGCCACGATCCGGACGCACGCGCGATCGTCTCGACCAAGGTCGGCCGGCTGCTGGTGCCGACCGATAGCGACGCGCCCGAGCGCCACGGCTTCGTCGCCGCGCCGCCGCTCGAGCCGGTGTTCGACTATGGCCGCGACGCAATCCTGCGGAGCCACGAGGCGAGCCTCACCCGGCTGCGCCGCGATCGCGTCGAGCTGCTCTTCGCGCACGACCTCGGCGAGGCGACCCACGGTGCCGAAGCCGAGCGGCACCTGCGCGCCTTCCTCGATGGCGGCTATCGCGCGTTGCGCGACCTGCGTGACGCCGGCGCGATCGACGCGATCGGATTGGGCGTCAACGAGATCGCGGTGTGCGAGCGGCTGCTGGACGCGGTCGAGCTCGACGTGATCCTGCTCGCCGGCCGCTACACGCTGTTGGAGCCCAACGCCGCCGCCGCGCTGCTCGATCGCTGCGTGCGGACCGGCACGCGCGTGGTGATCGGCGGCCCGTACAACAGCGGGATACTGGTCGAGGGCAGCGCCGCGCAGGGCCATTTCAACTACGCCCCCGCCCCCGCCGACGTGATCGCGCGCGTCGCCGCGCTGGAGCGGGCCTGCGCGCACCACGGCGTGCCGCTGCCCGCCGCTGCGCTGCAATTTCCCACCCGCGGGCCGGCGGTGGCGAGCGTCATCCCAGGCCTGGTCGGTGAGGCACAGGTGGCGGACACGCTGCGCTACGCGCGCCACGTCATTCCCGAGCAACTGTGGGACGATTGTCACGCCGCGCTCGATCTATCTTCAACGGAGACATCTGCGTGAGCGACCGTCTGGCGGGCAAGACCGCCTTCATCACCGCGGCAGGCCAGGGCATCGGCCGCGCCACCGCCGAGCTGTTCGCGCGCGAGGGCGCGCGCGTCATCGCCAGCGACATCGACCTCGCCAAGCTCGACGGGCTCGACGCCGAGACGCTGGCGCTCGACGTGCGCGACGCCGCCGCGGTCGCCGCGGCGCCCGAGCGGATCGGGCCGGTCGACGTGCTCGTCAACTGCGCCGGCTTCGTCCACAGCGGCACGATCCTCGACTGCAACGAGGACGCCTGGGCCTTCTCCAACGAGCTCAACGTCACTGCGATGTATCGCACGGTGCGCGCCTTCCTGCCGGCGATGCTGGAGCGCGATGGCGGCAGTATCGTCAACATCTCCTCGATCGCCAGCTCGATCAAGGGCATCCCCAATCGCTTCGCTTATGGCGCGACCAAGGCGGCGGTGATCGGGCTGACCAAGTCGGTAGCGGCGGACTTCGTCGCGCGCGGCATCCGCTGCAACGCGATCTGCCCGGGCACGGTCGACTCCCCCTCGCTCCAGCAGCGGCTCCACGACACTGGCGACTATGCCAAGGCGCGCGCCGACTTCACCGCGCGCCAGCCGATGGGGCGGCTCGGGCGACCTGAGGAGGTCGCCGCGCTCGCGCTGTACCTTGCGAGCGACGAGTCGGGCTTCACCACCGGGCAGGCGCACATCATCGACGGCGGCTGGATCAATTGACCCAGCGCCACGTCCTGCTGCTCGACCTCGTCGACGAGCCTGAGTCGATCGCGCGCTACGAGGCGTGGCATGCCGCCGGTGCCGTGCCGAAACCCGTGGTAGCCAGCATCCGAGCGGCGGGGATCGCGGCGATGCAGATCTTCCGTAGCGGCAACCGGCTGGTGATGGTGATGGACGTCACCGCGGCGTTCGATCCTGCGGCGAAGG
>Ga0265798_10004349_pt1 | contig 19629 bp, 18 predicted proteins | sample P3T30metagenome_FD_192430 | JGI IMG/M metagenome (GOLD analysis project Ga0265798, IMG submission 192430) | Plant litter microbial communities from East Loma Ridge, Irvine, California - P3 T30 | ecosystem: Environmental > Terrestrial > Plant litter > Unclassified | place: USA: California... | reverse complement strand
CGCCCAACACGTTTCAGACACCCGGCGTGAGGTAGCAACCTGTGTGGCGATGAAGTGTGAAAGTCAATTTAACCGCGCCGCCCGGTTCGCGCCGCTGCGGTAAAGCGTTCGGCACGTGAGACGGTGATGTCGATTAACCAAATAGCACAAGCATTCGAAACGGTTAGCGCGTACCACCCCCTAAGGGCTTTCCGAAGCCGCCGACGACGTGCTTGCGAAATCCGCATTGCATGAGGCCGGGATGGGGTTGCGCATCGGCATCGGCAGGGCGATGTTGGGGGTGTCATGTCACGCGCCGATCACCGGGTCACCGCCGTTCTCGGCCCGACCAACACCGGCAAGACGCATCTCGCGGTCGAGCGGATGTGCGGCCATTCGAGCGGCATGATCGGCTTTCCGCTGCGACTGCTCGCGCGCGAGGTCTATGACCGCGTCGTCAAGATCAAGGGCGCCAGCCAGGTCGCGCTCATCACCGGCGAAGAGAAGATCGTCCCGAAGGACGCGCGCTGGTTCCTGTGCACCGCCGAAAGCATGCCGATCGACCGCGATGTCGCCTTCGTTGCGGTGGACGAGGCGCAGTTAGGCGCGGACCCCGAGCGCGGCCATGTTTTTACCGATCGGATCTTGCGCGCGCGCGGGCGCGAGGAAACCATGCTGCTCGGCTCCGAGGCGCTGCGCCCGATGGTCAAGGCGCTGGTCAAGGATGCCGAGATCATCACCCGCCCGCGCTTCTCGACGCTGAGTTATGCGGGCGCGCGCAAGATCAGCCGGCTGCCGAAACGCTCGGCGATCGTCGCCTTCTCGGCGGAGGAGGTCTACGCGGTCGCCGAAATGCTGCGCCGGCTGCGCGGTGGCGCGGCGGTGGTGATGGGCGCGCTTTCCCCGCGCACCCGCAACGCGCAGGTCGCGATGTTCCAGGCGGGTGAGGTCGATTACCTCGTCGCCACCGACGCGATCGGGATGGGGCTCAACATGGACGTCAGCCATGTCGCCTTCGCCTCGCTCCACAAGTTCGACGGCCACCGTCAGCGTCGCCTCACCGTGGCGGAGATGGCGCAGATCGCCGGTCGGGCCGGGCGGCACCAGCGCGACGGCACGTTCGGCGCTTTGGTCGACGACGGGCCGAGCGCGTTCGGCCCGGAGGAAGTGCTGGCGATCGAGGAGCATCGCTTCGCCCCGCTCGACCACCTCTACTGGCGCGAGGGTGCGCCCGATCTGTCCAGCATCGACGCGCTGATCACCAGCCTCGAACTGCGCCCCGATTTTCGCGTGCTGCGCGCCGCGCCCGAGGCGACCGACCTCGCCGTGCTGAAACGGCTGGCGGGGGAGGATTGGGTGCGGCAGCGTGTGCGCGGGCAGCGGATGGTGACGCGGCTGTGGGCGGCGTGCGGTCTGCCCGATTTCCGCAAGCTCGGCGTGGATCCGCACGCGCGCTTCGTGGGCCGCGTGTTCGGCTATCTCAGCGACGGCAACGGCCATGTTCCGCACGAATGGTTCGCCAACGAGATCGCCCGGCTCGACAATGTCGCGGGCGATGTCGAGACACTCGCGGGGCGGATCGCGGCGGCGCGAAGCTGGGCGTATATCGCCAACCGCATCGACTGGCTTGCCGACCCCGCGCACTGGAGCGCGCGCGCCGGCGCGGTCGAGGAGCGGCTGTCCGACGCGCTCCACCTCAGCCTGACGCAGCGTTTCGTCGACAAGCGCACCACGCTGCTGATGCGCCAGATCGGTGCGGACCCGCGCGCGCTGCCGGTGACGGTCGGACCGGAGGGCGAGGTGAGCGTCGAGGATCACCCGATCGGCACGTTGCAGGGCTTCCGCTTCGTCGTCGCGCCGGAGGCGGGCCATGCCGACAAACGCATGCTGCTCGCCGCCGCCGAACGCCGCCTGGGCGCCGAACGCGCGCGCCGGGCCAAGGCGCTCGCCGAGGCGGTGGACGCGGACCTGACCCTTGCCGACGATGCCCCGGCGATCCGCTGGGGCGGACACGAGGTCGCGCGGCTCGCGGCGGGGCCGTCGCTTGCCCGCCCGCGTGTGGTGCTCGATCGCGGGCTCGACTGTCTCGACAAAGCGGCGCAGGGCGCGGTGCGCGAGCGGATCGAACGCTGGACCACTGAACAGATCGCTCGCCGCCTGCCGGTGGTCGCCGCGCTCGACGCGGCGCAGCGCGACCCCGCCGCCACCGCGCCGCTGCGTGCGGTGGCGGCGGCGCTGATCGACGCGGGCGGCATCGCCGCGCGGATCGGCATCGGCAATGCGGTCGATGCGCTCGATCCGCCCGCGCGCAAACGGCTGCGCGGCGCGGGCGTGACGATCGGTGCGCTCGACCTGTTCGATGCGCGGCTGCTCAAGCCCGAACCGGCGCGGTGGCGGCGCGCGCTACTCGCCGCGCGCGGCGTTGCGGTGCCGCCACCGCCGCCCGCCGGGCCGACCGTGTTGGGGCGCGGCGCGGCGGGCGCGTGCCTCCAGCACGGCTTCCGCCCGCTCGGCAGCCAGGCGGTGCGCGTCGATCTTGCGGAACGCATCGCCCGCGCGGTGCACGACAAGCGCGACGGCCACCGCCCGCTGGCACCCGATCCCGCGCTCGCCACCTCGATCGGCATGACTGCCGACACGCTCGCGCGGCTGATGGTGGCGTTGGGTTTCCGCGCCGCGAAGCCCGAGGGCGGCGAACCGCGCTGGGCATGGCGCGGCCTCACCCGCGCGGTCGAGACCCGGCCGACCCACGACAACGCGTTTGCGGCGCTCGCCGATCTGGGGGCGCGGCTTGGCTGAGGCGGTGGGCGAGACGATGCGGCTCGACCGCTTCCTCTGGTTCGCGCGGCTGGTGAAGACGCGCACCGTCGCGCAAGCGCTCGCCAGTGCCGGTCACCTCCGCCTCAATGGCCGCCCGGTCGATCGCGCCGCCGCCCCCGTGCGCGTCGGCGCGGTGATCGCCTTCGCAACGCCCGCCGGCCGGGTCCGCGCGATCCGCGTCGCACTGCTCCCCGCCCGGCGCGGGCCGCCGGCGGAAGGCCGCGCCTGCTACACCGATCTGCTCGAAAACGGCTCGCAGCAAGCACCCGGCGATTGACGGAGCAGTCCCACACGCATAGCAGGGCGCGCTAAAGCGGCCCCCGGAGTGAGTACAATGACCTACGTCGTCACCGATGCCTGCATCCGCTGCAAGTATATGGACTGCGTCGAGGTGTGTCCGGTGGACTGCTTCTACGAGGGCGAGAACATGCTCGTCATCAACCCGAGCGAGTGCATCGACTGCGGCGTGTGCGAGCCGGAATGCCCGGCCGAGGCGATCCTGCCCGATACCGAGAGCAATCTCGAACAGTGGCTCGAGCTCAACACCACGTTCTCGGCGCAATGGCCCAACGTGACCCGCAAGCTCGACCAGACGCCCGCCGACGCCGATGCGATGAAGGGCGAATCCGGCAAGTTTGACAAATACTTCTCGGCCGAACCCGGCAAGGGCGACTGACCGCCTGGGTCGCTGCCGTAACGATCGCCGGTACTGATGGCACCCGCGCGTCCGCGACGGCGGGCTGGTAATTTTGTTGCAAGTCTGTTATAGGATCGGTGACGGGAGCGCGGTTGCGCGCTTTCCTGCTGGAGACGTTACCACCAATCACCCGTAGCACCCCTGCTTTCCCCTCGCACGCGGTGCTGTCGCACGGGATCACCGGTCCACAGAAAGGCTAACGGAATGGCTGCCAAGGCGCTGTCCTTCGACGTCGGCGATTATGTCGTTTACCCCAAGCACGGCGTTGGCCGTGTCATTGAACTGCAGCGGCAGGAAATCGCCGGCATGCAACTCGAACTCTATGTGCTGCGCTTCGAGAAAGAGCGCATGACGCTGCGTGTCCCCACCAACAAGGCCGAAAGCGTCGGCATGCGCAAGCTGTCGAGCGACAAGACGTTGCGTGAGGCGCTCGAAACGCTGACCGGCAAGCCGCGCGTGAAGCGGACGATGTGGTCGCGCCGTGCGCAGGAGTATGAGGCGAAGATCAATTCCGGCGATCTTGTCTCGATCGCAGAAGTGGTGCGCGATCTGTTCCGGGCCGACGACCAGCCCGAGCAGAGCTATTCGGAACGCCAGATCTTCGAAGCGGCGACCAGCCGCCTCGCGCGCGAACTCGCCGCGATGGAGCAGATCGACGAGCCGGCCGCGCAGGAGAAGATCCTGGAGATCCTGCGGAAAGCCGCTGCGATCCACAACAAGGACAAGGTCGCGGCCTGATCCAGGCATCGCGATCGACATGAAAGGGGCGGCCGGCAACGGCCGCCCCTTTTCATTTGTGCGCGGCGCGGTTGTGTATTATGCGAACAATACACGAGGGAGGGTTTGATGCGCCGTTTAGTCATGATCGCGTTGCTGCCGCTGATCGCCTGCTCACAACCCTCGCGCGGGTCCGATGCCGCTGGCGAAGCGTCCGGGGCTGCCAAGGGCACGTCGCGCCTGTACGACCTCGCCGGCTTCACCGCCGTCGCGGTGCGCGGGCCGGACGACGTCGACGTTCGTACCGGCAGCGGCTTCTCGGTTCGTGCCGAGGGGCCGAGCGCGCAGCTCGATCGGCTGCGCATCACCCGCGACGGAGACTTCGTGCGGATCGACCGCAAGCCGGACACCGGGCTGCACTGGGGTGACAGCGGGCACGTCAAGATCTTCGTGACGATGCCGCGCATCACCGCCGCCGATCTGGTCGGCTCGGGCGATCTCGCGATCGACCGGATCGACGGCGAACGCTTCCGGCTCAGCAGCCGGGGCTCGGGCGACGTGGCGATCGGCACGCTCGGTGCCGACGCGGCGGACCTGTCGCTCGCGGGGTCGGGCGCACTCACCGCCAGGGGCAGCGTGCGGCGCCTGTCGCTCCAGCTTTCCGGCACCGGCAACGTGGATGCTGCCGGATTGCGGGCATCCGCCGCCACCGTGGCGGTCGTCGGCACCGGCGACGTCCACGTTGCCGTCGATGGCGCAGCGCAGGTCACCGCATCCGGTACCGGCGACATCGATCTCGGCCCCAAGGCGCGTTGCACGACCCGCAAGAGCGGCACTGGCGACGTGCGCTGCGGCTGAACCCCTTGCGCCCCGCCGTAAAGCGGGCGATGCCTGCGGCGTGACCCGATGTCTCCTCGCCATGCCGCTGCTTGTCCTTGCCGTTCCCGCGCATGCGGAGGAGCGGACGTTCGCGATCGGCAGCTTCGACCGGGTGCGGGTCGAGGGGCCGTTCCGCGTGATCGTTACGGTCGGCGCGTCGCCCGCCGGTTCCGCAACCGGTGATGCGCGCACGATCGGCAATCTCGACGTGCGAGTCGACGGTACCACGCTCAGTGTCCGCGCCGGCACCAGAGGCTGGGGCGAGCAGGGCGGCGCGGGCGGCTCGGCCGCACCGGTAATCCGGGTCGCGACGCCGGCGCTGCGCAGCATCGTCACGATCGGCGCGGCGCAGGTGCGTGTGGCCGGCAGTGCATGGCGTGGGCAGCGGCTCGACGTCTCGCTCACCGGCAGCGGCACCTTCGCCGCGCCGTCGATCGACGCGGACCAACTCGTCGCCACGGTGCTCGGTTCGGGTACGATGACGCTCGGCGGCCGCGCGGCGCGGGTGCGGCTGACCACCAGCGGCACCGCCAGCGTCGCGGCGGCCGCGTTGATGGCGAACGACCTGATCGTTCGCCTCGACGGCAACGGCACGATCGACGCGCAGGCGCGCTACACCGCCGCCGTCACCAGCACCGGGCTTGGCGAGGTCACGGTGTACGGCAAGCCGGCCTGCACGGTGCGGGCGGACGCGGGCGGTCCGGTGGTGTGCGGCAAGCAGGACGCGCCGGCGGGTTGACGCGGCACGCGGTAGGCGTGGTCTAAAGCAGCGCCAGTGCGCTCAGCTTCGCCAGCAGCGCGGACGGCATCGCGTCGGCCTCATAATCGCCTTCGCCGAAGTCGAGCGGCGCATCGTCCGCCTCCAGATAGCGCCAACCCTGATGCGCGCGTTTCGGCCGGGGCTGCACCCGCACCAGCGCCGGCGCCAGCAGGATCGCCACACGCCCGTCCTCCGCCTCGCCGAAACCGGTGATGGTCGATCGCGCCACCAGCGTATGCTTGATGATCCAGAACAGCGAACCCTGGCCCGCAATCTCCTCGTGCCGTTTGGGCAGATAGCGCGTGGTGAGGAACAGCGGCCCCGCCGCGACACGCGCCGCCAGCCGTTCGTCGAGCATGTCGAAACTGGTGGACCCGAACGCGACCTTGGTGAGGTGGAGTGCCATCCACCCCATCTGGGCGCGGGGTGGCTAAGCGCCAAGCCCCCACAGCGTCGCCAGCCCGAGAAACGAGAAAAACCCCATCACGTCGGTCATCGTCGTGACGAACACCGCCGATGATACGGCGGGATCGACGTCGAGCCGGTCGAGCGTCACCGGGATCAGCACGCCCGACAGGCCCGCGACCAGGTTGTTGATGATCATCGCCAGCGCGATGACGACGGCGAGATGCGCGTTGCCGAAGATCAGGAACGTACCCACGCCGATCAGCACCCCCAGCATCGCGCCATTGGCGGCGGCGATGCGGAATTCGCGGAAGATCATGCGGGCGGTATTCGAACTGGTCAGCTGGTTGGTGGCGAGTGCGCGCACCACCACCGCCAGCGTCTGCGTGCCGGCGTTGCCGCCCATCCCCGACACGATCGGCATCAGCACCGCGAGCAGCGCGAACCGCCCGATCTCGCCCTGGAACAGCCCGACCACGGAGGCGGCGAGCATCGCCGTGCCGAGATTGACCACCAGCCACAGGATGCGCGTGCGCACCGTCAGCAGCAGCGGTTCGTTGATATCGCCTTCACCCGCGCCCGACAGGCGCAGGATGTCCTCGCCGGCCTCCTGCTGGATGATGTGCACCACGTCGTCGACGGTAATCATGCCGACCAGCCGCCCGTTCATGTCGATCACCGCGGCGGAGATCAGCGCGTATTTCTGGAAGCGCAGCGCGACTTCCTCCTGGTCCATGTCGACCGGGATCAGGGTCTGCTCGCGCTGCATCACATCGGCGATGGCGATGTTGCGTGGCGTGCGCAGGATCCACGACAGTTTGCACGTCCCGAGCGGCTTGTGCGCGGGATCGACCACGTAGATTTCCCAGAAATCGGTGGTCAGCGCCTCGTGCGTGCGCAGGTAATCGAGCACGTCGCCGACGCGCCAATGTTCCGGCACCGCGATCAGCTCGCGCTGCATCAGGCGACCGGCGGATTCCTCGGGGTAGGACAGCGCCTCCTCGATCGCGGCGCGATCGTCGGGGTCGAGCGCGCGCAGCACCTCGCGCTGATCCTCGAAGTCCATGTCCTCGATGATCGCGACGGCATCGTCGGTGTCGAGTTCGGCGGCGATATCGGCGATCTGGTGCGGTTCGAGCGCGTCGATCAAATCCTCGCGGACGTAATCGTTCATCTCGGCGAACACGTCGGCATCGAGCAGGTCGGTCACCGCCTTGGCGAGATCGGCGCGGTCCTCGTGCGGGGTCAGCTCGAACAGATCGGCGATGTCGGCGGGGTGGAGCGGCTCGACCAGCGCGCGTGCGCCCTCGGCATCGCCCGCGTACACCGCGTCGAGCACCGCACGGACGAACTCGGGCTTGAGCCGGTCGTCCTCGTCGAGCTGGGCGCCGGCCTCCTCGTCGGTCTCGTCTTCGGCTTCGAGCGGGGGGAGTTCGGTGTCGCTCATGGATTTCGCCTCCCTGCCAACCGGCGATGCCTCGCGGCCTCTAACGCTGCACGGACACAAAGCCAACGCTTGTGCTTTACGCATGACGTGATTGTCAGCGTGGGCGATACTCCCTACGTGGCGGACATCTCATCAGGACAAGGATAGCAGGATGGCTGATACCCCCGAAACGCTGACGCTGACGCTGGAAACCGGCGACGTCGTGATCAAGCTGCGCCCCGATCTCGCGCCCCAGCACGTCGCGCGCATCGCCGAGCTCGCCAACGAAGGCTTTTACGACGGCGTGGTGTTCCACCGCGTGATCCCGGGCTTCATGGCACAGGGAGGTGATCCCTCGGGCACCGGTATGCGCGGCTCGGACAAGCCGAACCTGCCGGCCGAATTCTCGAAGGAGCCGCACGTGCGCGGCGTCGCGTCGATGGCGCGCACCAACGATCCGAACTCGGCGAACAGCCAGTTCTTCATCGTGTTCGACGACGCGCGCTTCCTCGACGGCCAGTATACCGTGTGGGGCGAAGTGACGTCGGGCATGGAGCATGTCGACGCGCTGCCCAAGGGCGAGCCGCCGCGTTCGCCCGGCAAGATCGTCAAGGCGACCGCTGCCTGAACCGTACCGGCCCTCTCCCCGTTCGCGGGGAGGGGGCATCTGCTAGACGCTGGGGTCCGCGATCGCCGTGACCAGCCAGTCGTGGAATACCTTTACCGGCCGTTGCAGCATCGCGCGAGGCCGACACGCGAACCAGTAGGAATACGGACTCTCGATCTCGATATCTAACAGCCGCACCAGCCGCGGGTCGCGCGCATCCTCGAAATGGCTTTCGTGCATGAACGCGACGCCAAGCCCCTGCGCGGCCGCCTCCAGCATCAGCGGCCCCGAATCGAAATGGTCGATCGCCAGCGGCGCGGTATCCTGCAAGCCCGCCGCCGCCCAGAATTCGGTGAACAGATCGGGCATGTCCTTGTGGACCAAGGCGGTGATGCCGGCGAGCTGCTCGGGCTTGGTGATCGGCTTCGGCCCCTCCGCCATCGCCCTCGCGCCGATCACGTAGATCGAATTGCGGTCGAGCCGCTTGCCGTACAGCGCCGGGTCCATCTCGCGCGCCAGCGCGATCACCGCGTCCAATCCCTCGCCCAGCCGCGCGAAGCCGTGACTGGCGGTGTCGATATCGAGATGCAGTTCGGGGTGCTTGCTGCGCAGGTCGCCGAGATGCGGGAACAGCCGCTGCGAGGCATACAGCGGCATGATCCCCAGCCGCAGCCGCAGCATTTCGGTGCCGCTGGTCATCACTTCCACCGCGTCGGACAGGCTGTCGAGCGCGGGCGCGATCTGCTGCAACAGCCGCTCGCCATCACCGTTCAGCACCACCGCCTGATGCCGCCGCTCGAACAGCGGCTTGCCGATGAACCGCTCCAGCGCCTGCACGCGGCGGCTCAGCGCCGGCGCCGACAGCGCCAGTTCCTGCGAGGCAGCCTTGATCGAGCCGAGCCGCGCGACTTGGACAAAGGCTTCGATCGCCGTCAACGGGGGCAGTCTGCGCATCGAACTCCCGGTTCCTTGTGCACTGCAACATAAGCGCGCTGGGTGAAGCTAACCAGCTTTAAGATGCAGAAAGTGAAGTGCGATTGCAATATACGCATCTTTGCGGAAACCTTTCGCACTTGCACAAGTTTCCGCCGCGCTGCACAACGCACGTGCCTTTCAGGCATCCTCTCCTAAAACTTTCACGGCCGGCCCTTCGGGGCTGGCCTTTTTTTGTTTCGGATGCGTGCCGTTCCTTGGGGCTGCACCCTAGCCGCAATGGAACCACCTTCCTATCTCTCGCGCTTGAACGTGGAATTTGGGAGCGGGTGATGGCGGACAGCGAGCCGGGAAAGAAGTTGCAGGTCGCCAATGCGCGGCCGGAGGATAGCGGTCGCGGTCTTGCCCATGTCCCGCGCGCGATCATGGCGGCGCTTGGCCTGACCGAGGGCGACGTGATCGAGATCGAGGGCAAATCGACCACGCCGGCGCGCGCGGTCGCGCCGTATCCGGAGGACGAAGGCCTCGAGATCATCCGCATCGACGGTCTCCAGCGTGCCAATGCCGGCGTCGGCTCGGGCGATTTCGTCGAGGTGCGCCGGGTCGAATCGAAGCCTGCGACGCGCGTCGTGTTCGCACCTGCACAACAGAATCTGCGGCTTCAGGGTTCGTCGAACGCGCTGAAACGCACGTTCCTCGGCCGGCCGCTGACACAGGGCGATATCGTCGCCACCGCCGGGCAGCAGCGTGTCGAGAACATGCCGCCGGGCGTGCAGCAGTTCCTGCGCTCGCCCGCTTATGCGCTTCAGGAGATCCGGCTCGCCGTCATCACCACCACGCCGAAGGGCGTCGTGCATGTCGACGAGAACACCGAGATCGAGCTGCGCCCCGAATACGAGGAGCCAAAGGAAGCGCGCCGCGCCGACGTCACCTACGACGATATCGGCGGCATGGGGCCGACCATCGACCAGTTGCGCGAGATGGTCGAACTGCCCTTGCGCTATCCCGAACTGTTCCAGCGTCTCGGCGTCGATCCGCCCAAGGGCGTCTTGCTGCATGGGCCGCCCGGCACCGGCAAGACCCGGCTCGCGCGCGCGGTGGCGAACGAATCGGCGGCCGAGTTCTTCCTCATCAACGGACCCGAGATCATGGGCTCGGCGTATGGCGAATCGGAAAAGCGTCTGCGCGACGTGTTCGAGGAAGCCGCCGCCAACGCCCCCTCGATCGTGTTCATCGACGAGATCGACTCGATCGCGCCGAAACGCGGTCAGGTCTCGGGCGAGGCAGAGAAGCGCCTCGTCGCGCAGTTGCTGACGCTGATGGACGGGCTGGAGGCGCGCGCCAACGTGGTGGTGATCGCCGCCACCAACCGCCCCGAGGCGATCGACGAGGCCTTGCGCCGTCCCGGCCGGTTCGACCGCGAGATCGTCGTCGGCGTACCGGACGAGCGCGGCCGCCGCGAGATCCTCGGCATCCACACGCGCGGTATGCCGCTCGGCGAGAAGGTCGACCTCGCCGAACTCGCGCGGACCACCTACGGCTTCGTCGGCGCCGATCTTTCCGCGCTCGCGCGGGAAGCGGCGATCGAGGCGGTGCGGCGCATTATGCCGCGCCTCAACCTCGCCGAGGGGACGATCCCGCCCGACGTGCTCGATACGCTGGCGGTGACGCGCGAGGACTTCCTGGGTGCGCTCAAGCGCGTCCAGCCGAGCGCGATGCGTGAGGTAATGGTCGAGGCGCCACGCGTCCGCTGGGAGGATGTCGGCGGGCTGGACGACGCGCAGATGCGCCTCAAGGAGGGCGTCGAGCTGCCCTTGAAGGACCCTGACGCGTTCCGCCGCATCGGCATCCGCCCGGCCAAGGGCTTCCTGCTCTACGGCCCGCCCGGCACCGGCAAGACGCTGCTGGCGAAGGCGGTCGCGCGCGAGGCGGAGGCGAACTTCATCGCCACCAAATCGTCCGACCTGCTCAGTAAATGGTACGGTGAAAGCGAACAGCAGATCACCAAGCTGTTCGCCCGCGCGCGGCAGGTCGCGCCGTGCGTGATCTTCATCGACGAACTCGATTCGCTGGTGCCGGCGCGCGGCGGCGGCATGGGCGAGCCGCAAGTGACCGAGCGCGTGGTCAACACCATCCTTGCCGAGATGGACGGGCTGGAGGAATTGCAGGCGGTCATCGTGATCGGCGCGACCAACCGGCCCAATCTGATCGATCCGGCGCTGCTCCGCCCCGGTCGGTTCGACGAGCTGATCTACGTCGGTGTGCCGGATCGCGAGGGCCGCGAGCGCATCCTGCGCATCCAGTCGGCGAAGATGCCGCTCGCGGGCGATGTCGACCTCGCCGATCTGGCTGCGCGGACCGATCGCTTCACCGGTGCCGATCTCGGCGATCTGGTGCGGCGCGCAGGGTTGGTGGCGCTCCGCCAGTCGCTATCGATCGGTCAGGTGACGCAGGCGCACTTCGACGAGGCGCTGAAGGAATCGCGCGCCTCGGTCACGCCCGAGCTGGAGCGCGAGTACGAACAGATGTCGACCCGGCTGAAACAGGACGCGTCGTCGCTCCAGCCGATCGGCTTCGTTTCGCCCGGCCAGCTTCGTCCGCGCGAAGGCTGAGGATCAGGGTGTCGCGGCGGCATGTTTGCCGGCGCGACACCCGCCTTTGCCGCTACTTCTGCCAGCCGTAGCCGCGCGTAGCCTCGGCGATGATCACCTCGTATCGCGCATACCAGCGCCCGCGTCCGGCCTCGCGGATTTCGGTGTGGCGCGGGTCCGCCCGCCACGCCCGTGCGCTCGCCTCGTCCGCCCAGAAGCTGACCGTGATGCCGAAGCGGTCGTCGCCGCGCGCGCTTTCGATGCCGCGATAGCCCGGTTGCGTGGCCGCCAATGTCGCCATTTCTGCCGCGGCCAATGCGTAGCCAGCGTCGTCCTCGCCGGTGCGCAGCGACAGAAAGACGACGAGCGTCTGGCCGGTACGGTCCTGATCCACAATTTGGCGATGCGCCGCGCACGTCGGGCTTGCAACCGATTTGCGATCGTGTTGGTTACGCCGATGTGACAACCACGACAGGATGCGCCGTTGCCTCTTTCCAGCCTTAGTGACCGCGCGCCGGCGCGCTCGCGCAAATGGCAGAACTCCGCGCAGGCGATGTTTCTGCGTGGCTTCCTCAAACATCCGGTGATGGTGGGGTCGATCGTGCCCTCGTCGCAGCGGCTCATCGCGAAGATGCTGGCGCGGGTGGACTGGGGCAAGACCAGGCTGTTCGTCGAATATGGCCCCGGCGTCGGCACGTTCTGCCAGCCGATCCTCGACCGGCTCGCGCCCGATGCGACGCTGCTGGTGATCGACACCAACTCCGATTTCATCCAGCATCTGCGCCGGGAAATCCGCGATTCGCGCTTTATCGCGGTCGAGGGATCGGCGGCGGATGTGGCGGCGATCATCGCCGAGCATGGTTTTGCGTCGGCGGATTACGTGCTGTCCGGCCTGCCGTTTTCGACGCTGCCGCCTGGCGTCGGAGACGCGATCGCGGCCGCCACGCACGCGGTGCTGCGCCCGGGCGGCGCATTCCTGGTTTACCAGTTCCGCGCCCGCGTGCGCGATTTCCTGGCGCCGCATTTCACCCGCATCGACCCCGGCTTCGAATGGTGGAACGTGCCGCCCGCGCACCTGTTCTGGGCGTGGAAGGACTAGGCCGCGATCGGAAAGCGCAACAGCCGGTCCTGCACCGGCACCAGCGCCTCGGCGCCGACGCCCACCGCCCGGACGATCTCCGGGTGGCCGGCGTCGAGCCCACCGGTCAACGAGCCGAACGCCGGCAGCACCAGCTTGCGCGCGGTCGCGACGAAGCACCGCCGGGAGATGTTCTGCCCACGCACACGCAGTCGTAGTTTCGGGTGGTAATGCCCGGACAACTCCGGCCGCACCTCGCCCGCAGCGGCTTCGTGGCGGAGCACCAGCCCGTCGACCACCGCTTCGTCCACCACGTCGCCACCGCACCGGTCGACCAGCGCCCCCCCGGTATAGGGGTCGTGGTTGCCGGTGATCCACGTCCAGCGCCGCGTCTGCGTCAGATCGCGCAACATCGCCTGCGCCGCCTCGGGCAGGCGGTTGCAGCCGGCGCTGTCGTGAAAACTGTCGCCAAGACACCAGATTTCCGCCGCCTCGGTCGCGGTGGCGAGCGCGGTCAGATCCGCCAGCGTCGCCAGCGAGTCGTAGGGCGGCAGCATCTGCCCGCGCATCGCGAACCAGCTCGCCTTTTCGAAATGCAGGTCGGCGACGATCAACGCCGAGCGCGCCGGCCAGAACAGCGCGCCCTGCGTCAGCGCGATCAGATCGTAGCCTGCGAACGAAAAGCGAACCATGCCCCGGCTATGACGGTAAAATTGGTGCTGGATCAAGTCCGGATTAGGACATGGCGCGCCGCAACAATTCCCTTTGCACGCCCGTTCAGCAAGCGTACAGCGCCCCGTCTTTCAAGCCGCCCACATTGACAGGTCTGCCCATGTCCTCCGTGCCTGAAACGACAGGTCAGCCCGCGTCAGCGCACTCGGCCCATCCGCATCCGGCAATGGCGGCGTTGACCGTGGGCGCGATCGGCGTGGTGTTCGGCGATATCGGCACCAGCCCGATCTATGCGTTCCGTGCCGCGCTCGCGCTCACCACCGCAGACGGTGCCGAGGTGAACGAGGTGCTCGGCGTGCTGAGCCTCGCCTTGTGGTCGCTGATTTTCGTCGTCACCATCAAATACGTCGTGTTCCTGATGCGCGCCGACAATCACGGTGAGGGCGGCGTGCTCGCGCTGACCGCGCTCGCCCGGCGCGCGCTCGGCAAACGCTCGGTGATCGCCCTGGTGCTGGGGGCCTCGGGCGCGGCGCTGTTCTACGGCGACGCGATCATCACGCCGGCCTTGTCGGTGCTGTCGGCGGTCGAGGGGCTGAAGACGCTGCCCGGCGCGGGCGGGATGTTCGGCGACGATCTTATCCTGTTCCTCACTATCGCCATTCTGATCGGCCTGTTTGCGATCCAGTCGCGCGGCACCGCCAGCGTGTCGCGGCTGTTCGGGCCGGTCTGCATCCTTTGGTTCCTGTGCCTCGGCGCGCTTGGCCTGTGGCACATCTCCGACGAAGTCTCGATCGTGCGCGCGTTCCTGCCCTCGTACGGCGTGATGTTCCTCGCGACGCATGGCGTGACCGGGCTGTTCGTCCTCGGCGCGGTGTTCCTGACGGTGACCGGCGCGGAGGCGCTGACCGCCGACATGGGTCATTTCGGGGTGCGACCGATCCGTATCGGCTGGTTCAGCCTGGTGCTGCCGTGTCTGTTCCTCAACTATCTGGGGCAGGGTGCGTTCGTCCTCAACGCCCTGGAGACGGCGCACGCCGCCGGTCGCGACATCGGCGATCAGGACTGGTTCTTCCTGATGGCGCCGGAAGCGTTGCGGCCGTTCCTGATCGTGCTGTCCTTGCTGGCGACGATCATCGCCAGCCAGGCGGTCATCACCGGCGCCTTCTCGCTCACGCAACAGGCGATCCAGCTCGGGCTGCTGCCACGGCTGCGCATCCGCCAGACCTCGGCATCGCAGGCCGGGCAGATCTACCTGCCGTCGATCAACTGGCTGCTGCTCGCCGGCGTGCTGATCCTGGTGGTGCAGTTCCGCAGTTCCTCGGCAATGGCGGCGGCATACGGCATCGCGGTGACCGGCACGATGGTCGTCACTACCTGCCTCGCCTACATCGTCGTGCGCTACACCTGGGGCTGGTCGCGATTGCAGGCGATCCCGCTGATCCTGCCGTTCCTCGCGCTCGATCTGGTGTTCTTCGGCGCCAATATCCTGCGGGTGGTCGAGGGTGGCTGGGTGCCGCTGCTGGTGGCGGCGGTGATCGGGTTCCTCGTTGCCACCTGGGTGCGCGGGCGCGGCATCGTACGCGCGTTCGAGAAGCGGCAGAGCGTCCCGCTCGCGGATCTCGCCGCCGCCTTGTCACGCCGCCCGCCGGAGCGGGTGGAGGGAACGGCGGTGTTCCTGACCGCGAACGCAGATGGTGCACCCGGCGCGTTGCTGCACAATCTCAAACACAACAAGGTGCTGCACGAGCGTAACCTGATCGTCAGCATCCGCACGGCCGACCGTCCCTTCGTCGAGGCGGAGGAGCGGATCCAGACCAAGCCGATCGACGAGAACTTCAGTTCGATCGTACTGACCTATGGTTTCATGGAATCGCCGGACGTGCCGCACGATCTCGGTCTGGTGAACACGGGCGAGCGCAAGGTCCTCAATCCGGCCAAGACGAGCTATTTCATCGGCCGTAACACGATCAAGCCGGCGGCGGACCAGGGCATGCCGATCTGGCAGGATCGCGTGTTCATGTTCCTCCAGCGCAACGCCAGCGATCCGACCGACTTCTTCCACATCCCGCCCGGCAAGGTGCTGGAACTGGGCGAGCAGGTCACGGTTTAAGGCGCGCTTCCGCGTTTCTCGACCGCTGTAGCCGGGAAAGCGTCAGATCACATATTCGACCGTCTTCGCCTGATCGGTCGCCTGCGCGGTGGCGGCGCGCTTGGCGGCGATCTCACGGTGAAGGCGGACGATCGTGCGGCTGCCGGTGGTCTTGAACGCGAACGGCAGCACGCCGTGCAGCACCGCTGCGACTCCTGCACCGATCATGATGACGCCGAAGCGCGTCGCCACGCCGAAATGCGCGGCATAGCTTTCGCCGACCGAAGCGGGGTGATCGAGGAACAGGCGGCGGAACATCGGCTTACTCCTTTGCCGGTATGTTAAGCGTGCGACGTCTTGGCCGCAATTTGTGTCAGCATGTCGGCGGCAAGCGCGCTCAGCGTGTCGTCGCGCGCACCCATCACCACCACCCGGTCACCCGGCCGCGCTTCCGCGACCAGCGCAGCGGCGGCCTCAGCGCGGTCGGAGATATGGCGCGCGTTTCCACCAATGTCCGCGATCAGGTCCGCACTGGTCACCTCGCGCGTTACAGTGCCGCCCTGATAGACCGGATCGGGCATCACCAGCAGGTCGTCCACCCCGAGCGTCTCGCGGAACATCTCGACCAGCGCGTGCCGCATCACCTTGAGCGGCCCGTAACCGTGCGGCTGGAACAGCACCAGCAGCCGCCCAGGGAAGGCGTGCAGCGTATCGAGCGTCGCAGCGATCTTGTCCGGATTGTGCCCGAAGTCGTCGATCACCGCCACGCCGCCCGCCTCACCGACCAGCTCGAAGCGGCGCTTGAGGCCGACGAACCCCTCGATCGCATCAATCGCGTCGGCAAGCGGAACTCCCGCCGCGCGCGCCGCACCGATCGCGGCGAGCGCGTTGGACACGTTGTGCCGCCCCGGCACCTTCAGCCGCACCGGATGGCGCGCGCCCTCGGCCAGCAGGTCGAACGCACAGGCGAATGGCTCAGGCACGAGGTTCTCGGCGACGAGATCGGCCGCGCCCTCGACTGCGAAGGTGATCGGCGGCGCAGGCAGCGACGCGGCCAGCGCCGCCGTCTCGGCATCGCCGATGTTGAGCACCACCGTCTCGGCGCCCCGCGCAAAATCGCCGAACAGCACGCGCAACTCGTCGAGCGACTTGTGGTCGAGGCTGACGTTGTTGAGCACCGCGATGCGCGGCCGGTACAGCGCGATCGAGCCGTCGCTCTCGTCCACCTCGCTGACGAACGCCGCGCCGCTGCCGACCAGCGCGCTGGCGAACGGCGCTTGCGGGGCGGCGAAGTTCTTCATCACCGCGCCGTTCATCACCGTCGGGTCGCGGCCGCATGCGTGCAGGATCCAGCCGATCATGCCCGTCACCGTCGATTTGCCGCTGGTACCGGCGATGCCGATCGGCAAACGACTCGCGTTGAACAGATCGGCAAGCAGTTGCGCGCGGGTGAGCCGTGCCGCGCCGACCGCTTCGGCCGCGACGATGTCGGCCACCGTCGGCTCGATCGCGGCGGAGGCCACCACGATCTGCTCGGCCGACGTGATGCCGCTGCCGTCCTGCGCGAACAGATCAATGCCGAGCGCGCCGAGCGCCTCGAACTTGGCGGGCAGCCGCGCCTGATCGAGCGCGCGGTCCGATCCCGCCACGCGGCTCCCGCGCCCGGCGAGGATCATCGCCAGCGGCATCATGCCGCTACCGCCGATACCGACGAAGAAATAAGGATTGGCTGTGGTGGCATTGGCGAACTGCATCGCATCACGCTATCGGGATTTTCGCGGAACGGGGCAACCTACACCGTTCGTGTCGGGCGAAGTCGCGACACGGGCGTAGCGGGCGAACGGAAGGTTGGAACAATCGCATGAAAATCGCCGTCTGCGCGCCAGCCCGCCCGATCGACCCGGTCGTCGAACCGCGTATCAAGGCGCTGGCGGCGATCACGTTCCCGGAGGTCGAGATCGTCTTCCACCCGCAATGCTATCTCGAGGATGGGCATTTCGCCGGCAGCGACACGGTGCGTGCGGCCGCGTTTCTCGAAATGGCCAACGATGCCGCGTTCGACGCGATCTGGTTCGCGCGCGGCGGTTATGGCTCGAATCGCATCCTCCATACCGTCATGCCGCAGCTTGGGCCGGCAGCGCAGCACAAACACTATCTCGGCTATTCGGACATGGGCTTCATGCTCGGCGCGCTCTACGCGCGGCGGATCGGGCGGCCGGCGCATGGGCCGATGCCGTCCGAGGTCAGCCGCAAGGACGATCAGGCGCACGACGTGATGCGCTCGCTCGGCTGGCTGGTGCGCGGTGACCGCGCGGGCCTCGAACCGAGCCTCGACGGGCGCCCCGCCGCGGCGTTCAACCTGTCGATTCTGAGCGCGCTGATCGGCACGCACTGGTTGCCCGACCTGACCGACCACGTGCTGATGATCGAGGAAGTGTCCGAACCGCTCTACCGGATCGACCGGATGCTGTCGCAGATGGCGCACGCCACGCAGTTGAAGGGCATCGCCGGCATCCGATTGGGCCGCATCACCGACATACAGGCCAACGTGCCCGCGTTCGCCGAGACGCCCGAACAGATGATCGTGCGCTGGTGTGGCGAGATGGGTGTGCCCTATCTCGGCCCGGCCGACATCGCGCATGACGCGCAGAACAAGGTCGTGCCGTTCGGCGTGGCGTGATCCGCCGCGCTTGCCTATATAGCATACGCCCGCATAAGCGGCGCCTTTCCATTCACTAGCCGAGCGAACCCCTAATGTCCGAGATGTTCCGAATCACGCTGCCCGACGGTTCCGTCCGTGAGGTAGCCCCGGGGACTACCCCGGCGGACATCGCCGCCGCGATCGGCCCCGGCCTCGCTAAGGCGGCGATCGGCGCGCGTGTCGACGGTGAGCTGCGCGACATCCTGCGGCCGTTCGAGCAGGACTCGCAACTCGCGCTGGTGACGAAACGCGACGAAGCAGACGCGCTGGAATTCGCCCGCCACGATTACGCGCACATCCTCGCGGAGGCGGTGCAGCAGCTTTTCCCGGGGACGCAGATCACCTTCGGCCCGTCGACCGACGACGGCTTCTATTACGACTTCGCGCCGAAGGATCGTCCCTTCACCGAGGAAGACCTGCCCGCGATCGAGGCGGAGATGCGCGCCATCATCCGCGCCGACAAGCCGCTGAAGCGCGAAGTGTGGGAGCGCGAGGCGCTGATCGCGCGCTGGCGTGAGCAGGGTGAGACGTTCAAGGCGGAATGGGCCGCCGAACTGCCCGGCGACGAGCCGATCACGGTCTATTGGTCGGGCGAGGACTGGCTCGACATGTGCCGCGGGCCGCATCTGGCGTCCACCGGCAAGCTCGACCCGGATGCGTTTAAGCTCACGCGCGTGTCCGGCGCCTATTGGCGTGGCGACCAGAACAACGCGATGCTGAGCCGTATCTACGGCACCGGCTGGCTCAACAAGAAGCAGCTTGCCGAGCATCTCACGCGGCAGGAGGAAGCCGCCAAACGCGACCACCGCCGCATCGGCGCGGACATGGACCTGTTCCACCTCCAGAGCGAGGCGCAGGGCTCGGTGTTCTGGCACCCCAAAGGCTTTATCCTATGGCGCGCGCTGGAGGCGTATATGCGCCGCCGGCTCGACGCGGCCGGCTATGCCGAGGTCAAGACGCCGCAGTTGATGGACGCGCGCCAGTGGGAGCAGTCCGGGCACTGGGGCAAGTATCGCGAGAACATGTTCGTGGTGCCGGACGAAATCCCCAATGCCGAGGAAGAGGGGCCGATCCTGTCGGGCAAGGCCGATCTCATGGCCTTGAAGCCGATGAACTGCCCGGCGCATGTGCTGATCTTCCGGCAGGGCATCAAATCGTACCGCGACCTGCCGATCCGCATGGCCGAATTCGGCTGCTGCCACCGCAACGAGCCGCACGGCGCGCTGCACGGCATCATGCGCGTCCGCCAGTTCACGCAGGACGACGCGCATATCT
>Ga0265798_10004348_pt1 | contig 19645 bp, 20 predicted proteins | sample P3T30metagenome_FD_192430 | JGI IMG/M metagenome (GOLD analysis project Ga0265798, IMG submission 192430) | Plant litter microbial communities from East Loma Ridge, Irvine, California - P3 T30 | ecosystem: Environmental > Terrestrial > Plant litter > Unclassified | place: USA: California... | reverse complement strand
TGCTCAACAGCACCTTCGGCACCACCGCGGTCACCGACCAGCTCGTCGTCGGCATCGCCAAGATCACCGTCAACACCAAGTAGCACACACCCGGGGCTCGACCCCCGGCGCAGCACGAGGAACGGCCCGGCCCACGACGCCGGGCCGTTCCTCGTGCGCCCGGCGGTCGTGGATCCGGCGGTCGTGGATCCGGTCGCCGCGCAGGGAAGCCCCCTCGCATGCGCAGCGAGGGGGCCCCTGCCGGGCGACTCGGGACCCGGTCCTCGGACTTCGGAACGGACGGGCGATCCGGCGGGGCGGCTATCCGCCCACGGCCCGCCCGCCGGGAGAGCACCCGGATCGTGTAACAGGAGATCCCGATCAGCGTGCCATCCATGCACATCGGAGCTTCCCAGCCACCCGCGCCATCGTTGATGCATGAGCATTCAACGAAACTCCGTGTCCCTGCTCGCGCGCGGCACCGCCGCGATCGCCGGCGTCGTCGTCCTCGCCGGCTGCCAGGCCGCCGGATCCTCCGCGGCCTCCGCCGACCCCACCCATCCCGCCGCCGACGCCTCCACCGTCGTCGCCGCCGCGCCCGCGGGTGACGGCGGCACCACCGCCGACCGCGCCGACTCCGCGGCCGAGTCCGCCAACGCCGACGCCGTCTCGAAGCTGATCGCGGCCGCGTTCCCGGATCCGACCAGCGACGCCGCCCAGTCCGCGGTCATCGCGGCGGTCGCCCCCGACGCCACCTCGCACGGCTCGAAGGCGGGCCCCGGCGGCCTCCTCGATGAGTTCGTGCAGGCGCACGCCCGCATCCCCGGCGCCAAGGCCGTCGTGAAGCACATCGGCGCCGACGGCGACCTCGTGGCCGTGCACTGGCAGATCACCGGGAACCCGGACGACGAGCGCACCGGCGAGGCCGCGGTCGACGTGTTCCGCTTCGCGCCGAACGGCCAGGTGAACGAGCACTGGTCGTTCGACCAGCCGGTGCCGCAGGGCACGCCCGCCAGCGGCAACACGAACACGATGTTCAGCGACCTGTACCAGGGATCGGCCGGGAAGCCCGCGCCCACCGAGGAGCAGGAGGAGGCGAACCGCCAGCTGGCCGTGAGCGCCTACGACACGCTCTTCAAGGACCACGACCCGAGCGTGCTCGACCGCTCGTTCGACCCGGCGTACCTCCAGCACAACTCGGTCGCCGCCAACGGCACGGCCGCGCTCAAGGCGTTCTTCTCCGGCGGCGCGCAGTTCCCGGCGCAGCAGGCGGTGGTCTCGATCTCCGACGGCGACCTGGTCTGGATCCTCTCGCAGCCGGTCGGCGCGAAGGCGGACGACCCGTACCTCGCAGCCGACGTCTTCCGCGTCGACGGCGGCCTCATCCGCGAGCACTGGGACGTGGTGCCCTCGAACTGATCCACGCACGCACGCACGCACGAGGAGGGACGGCCCGACGGCCGTCCCTCCTCTGGCGTCCGGGCGGGTCAGCGGCCGGCGTCGTAGTGGGCCTTGACCTGCGTGGCCGTGAGGGCCGTCTTGTACAGCGCCGCGAAGCGCATGCTGCCGGTGAAGTAGTTGTTGCCCGGGTTCGGCCAGCCCGACGTGTTGTCGTAGCCGATCCGCCAGTAGCCGGTGTTGCTCTCCGGCGCCGTGAACGCCGTGTTTCCCGCGACGCGCTGGCCGTCGACGTAGAGGGTCATGCCCGTGCTCGGCGACATGGTGGAGACCACGTGGTGCCAGGCGCCGTCGGCGACGTTCGCCGGGCTCGTGAGCGTCTGGTACCCGTTGTTGTAGGTGCCGAAGACGAGCTGGCCGGTCGTGGACACGTAGGTGTGGCGGTCGTAGGCCGACGAGGATCCGGTGGCCGAGTTGCCGAAGCCGATGAGCTTGCCGCCCTTCACCGCCGTCTTGAACCAGAGCTCGGTGCTGAAGGTCGAGGGGCCCTGCGCCATGAGCGAGTTGGTGAGCTGGCTCGTGGATCCGTTCAGCGTGTAGGCGCCGCCGGCGTCGCGCGGGCAGGCGGTCGGGGAGTCCGACGTGCTGACCATGCTGCCGCGGTAGGTGCCCGGGTAGGTGCCGGCCGCCGCGTCGACGGCACGCGTGGATCCGCTCGCCTCGTTCAGCGCGTAGGCGAAGACGGCGTTGGCCCTGTCGGCGGCGAACGCGCTGGAGCAGGTGAAGAACGCGGCGGACGACGCGGCGGTGTTGTTCGTGTTGGCGATCGCGGCCGTGTAGGCGCCGTTCGTGCCGGGCGCGAGGAGCAGCACGGCGCCGAGGGCGGCGGCGGCGAGCGACGCGGTGATCCCGGCGAGGCGCGGGGCGCGACGCGGTCGGGGGCGGGCATCCACGTCGGGTGCGCGGCCGAGGAGACGGGCGACGACGCTCATGCGCGGCGCTCCTCCTCCGTCGGCAGGCCGACGATCAGCGTCCAGAGCAGGGGGACGGCGCAGAGGCCGAAGAAGACGACCCAGCCCCAGAGCGGCAGGTCGAGCGTGGACGAGATGTCGTGGAAGTGGCCGGCCTCGGCCGCCGGGGCGGTGACGTCGCCGACCGCGCCGGAGACGACGGAGGTGGCGGTGCCGCCCTCGGCCGCGACCCGGATGGGCAGCAGGCCGGTGTTGACGATGGTGGCGCGGACGTCGTCGCCGACGGTCGCGGCGTCGAGCACCACGAGGCCGACGAACGGCTTCAGCAGGAAGACGGTGAAGGCGGCCACGAGGGATCCGCCGAGCATGCGCATCGAGGCGCGGTGCGTGGGCGAGGAGATGAGGCGGGTGAGGATCATCACGATCACGAGGCCTGCGAGCATCAGCGGCAGGCCCTTCGCGAGCCAGCCGAAGCCCGGGAGGATCGTCGTGGCCTCGCCGATGAGGTGCTCCTGGTCGGTCTTCCACGGATCCACCGCGCCGTTGATGTCGCCCTGCGTGGTGAGGCCGTCGGCGTCGACCGCGATGACGCGGTGCGTGTAGGTCTCGTCGGGCGTGGTGGACGGGTGGAAGCTCACGACGTCGCCGGGCTCCACGTCCTCGACGAGGACCGGAGTGGTGAGCAGCAGCGTGCCGACGGGGGCGGTGGTGCCCATCGACGGCGTCTGCACGACGAACCAGCGGCCGCCCGCCGCCTGGAAGAGGAGCGTCGCGGCGACGAGGAGGGTGAGGAGGACGGTGGCCGTCCACATCACCGCGGTGCGGCGGCGGGTGCGCGCGGCCCGGCGGGCGGCGCCGCGCGCGGGGAGGGCGGAGGAGGCGGGGTCGAGGTCCGCCTCCTCCACGACGGGGTGCCGCTCGACGGACGCCGGCTCGGTGGCGGCGGGCTCGAGGCGGGCGGGCTGGACGGGCGCCGGCTCGACGAGGTCCAGCTCGGCGGGCGCCAGCTCGAGGAGGTCCAGCTCGGCGGGCGCCAGCTCGAGGAGGTCCAGCTCCAGGAGGTCGAGCTCGAGGGCGTCGATCGCGGAGGCGGTCGTGGGAAGGGGAGCGGGAAGGGGAGCGGGAACGGTCGCGGGGGCGGTCGCGCGGTCCTGGATGTCGGTCATGGGGCACCTCCCGGGTCAGGGGCTCATGGGGATGGGGCGCGCGGGGGATGCGCGGATGGGCGGGGCCGCCGTGGCGGCCCCGCCCGGTCGAGCGGGTGCTAGCTGGCGAAGGTCCAGGTGAGGGGCAGCGAGGCGCCGAGGCCCTGGTACGTGTTGCCGGCGGAGGAGTCGAGCGTGACGGCGAACGTGAAGTCCGTGCTGCCGTTCGCGGCGAGGGCGGTCAGCGTCTTGGCGGAGGATCCGGCGAGGGTCGCGGCGGTGCCGGAGAAGACGGGCGCGGTGGCGCCGGCGGCCGTGATCACGACGTTGAGCTTGGAGCAGAAGTCGGTGGCGGAGCCGTTGACCGTGCCGTTCTTGGTCTGCGTGCAGGCGGCGCCCGGGGTCAGCGTGAAGGTGGAGGCCTTCGAGGTGCCGACGTTCTTGATGTTGACGACGCTCGTGACCGTCTGGCCGGGGATCATCGTGGTCGAGCCGCCGAACTTGTTGATGGTGGAGCAGGTGGCGGCGTTGGAGTCGACACCGGTCGCGGCGCTCGTGCTGAGGCAGGTGACCGTGCTGGCGCCGTTGGCGCCGGCCTGCGACTCCTGCATGACGAGCGAGCCGGACGCCGCGGTGTTGGTGTCGTTGGTGATGGAGGCGACGAAGCCCGACAGCGTGCCGGACATCGAGACGGAGAGGAGGACGGCGGCGGCGACGCCGGTCGCGATGGCGAGGGGGGCGAAGCGGACGCGCTTGGTCTTGGCGGCGGCGGCGATGTGGTTCGACATGGTCTGGCTCCTGGTGGATCGGGGTGGGACGGGCGGGGGCCCGAGGAGGAAGTTTGACTCGCTTTGCAAGTAGCTCGAATGTACAGCTACTCGGATTCCGTGCAATCCCCCCACTGCGGGGGACATCCCCTTCGCGGAGCGGATGAGCCCCCTGCCGCCGCGTTACAGTCGCTGGACCGCACTCGGATCCGCACGGATCCCCGACGCAGGGACACCGCCCATGACCCCGGAGAGAACCGCGCCGCGACGCCGCGACGCCGCCGCCGTGGACGCGCTCGCGAACGCGCTGCACATGATCGAGACGGCCCAGCGGCAGCTGCGCACGCGCATCGCCCACGACGTGGGGATCAACGCGACCGACCTGACGGTGATCAGCCTGGTCGGCGACCTCGGCCGCATCACGCCGAAGCTGCTCGCGTCCGAGATCTCCATGGGCACGGGCGCGGTGACCGCCGTGATCGACCGGCTGGTGGTCGCGGGGCTCCTCGGCCGCGTGCCCAACCCGCGCGACCGGCGCAGCGTCTTCCTCGAGCTCACCGACACCGGCCGCGCGACGCTCGCGCGCGTGGCGGCGGACTACCGGGAGGCGGCCGAGGTCGCGCTGCGGGCGTCGCCAGCGCTCGGATCCGCGGAGACCGCCGAGGACATCGCGCGCGCGGCGATCGCGATGACGGCGCACACGATGGACGGGCCCGACGCGGCCGCGACCGCGTGACCTATGCGGCGGGAGCGGGCGCAGGCGCGTCGGCGGGCGAGGGCGAGGGCTGCCAGGTGGTGCTCGTCGACGCGGGTGGGCGGATCCTCCTGCAGCTGCGCGACGACATCCCGACGATCCCGTTCCCCGGCATGTGGGCGCTGCCCGGCGGGATGCTCGAGCCGCCCGAGACGCCGCTCGCGTGCATCGTGCGGGAGGTCGAGGAGGAGCTGGGCGCGCGGATCCCGGCCGCGGAGGTCACGCACCTCATGACGCGGACGCGGTCGTACGGGGTCGAGCACACGTTCACGGCGAGGCTCGACGTGCCGGCGGAGGAGATCGCGCTCACGGAGGGGCAGCGCGTGGCGTGGTTCCCCGTCGACGAGGCGATCGGCCTCGGGCTCGCCTACGAGGACGCGGACGTGCTGCGGGAGGTCGCGGGGCTCCTGCCGCGCGGGTGAGGGCGGCGCTCGGGCGGCCCGCTCGCCGTGCGGCTCGCGGCCGACGCGCGCCGCGGATCGGCGGTCAGGCGCCGGCGGCCCGGTCCGCGGCGAGGATCCCGCGGAGGTGCGCGGCGTCGGCCCGGTAGCCCACGGCCTCGTCGCGGAGGTACGGCTTGCCGAGCTCGTCGGCCTTGTCGTCGGACATCTCGGCGAGGTCGTGGAGGCGCAGCATGGCGACGCGGATCACGTCGGTCCAGGTCGCATCGGATCCGTACACGTCGAGGAGCAGGGCCACCCGGCGGCGCGCGTCGTCCATGCCGGGGGCGCCCTCCGGGGTCGATCCGGTGAGCGGCACCGCGCGCGTGGCGAGGTACGCGATGTCCCAGATGCGCGGGCCGGGCGAGCACATGTCGACGTCGATCACGCCGACGAGGCGGCCGTCGGCGAAGACCAGGTTGTGCGGCGCGAAGTCGTTGTGGCAGATCACCTCGCTCGGCACCTTGACCTCCGACTGCCAGACGGCGCCGCCCAGGAGGAAGCCGACGCTCGCGTCGTGCAGCTCGCGGAGGCGGCGGCCGGCCTGGACGAGCACGTCGTCGGCCCAGATCCAGTCGGGCAGCGGGTAGACGGGCACGTCGCCGTGCATGAAGGTGAGTCGCTCGCGGCCGCCCTCGACGCCGAGCGGCTGCGGGATCCCGTCGACGCCCGCGAGCGCCAGGTGCCGCAGGTAGCGGTGCACGGTCGGGGTCCAGGGTCCGGCGTCGCGGAGCACAGTGTCGCCCTCGCGCTCGACGCGGTTCATGTTGCCGCCTTCGAGGGGTCCGTCCATCGGGCCAGCGTAGGGGGATCCCGTTCGCCCCGCGGCCCTGCCGCGACACGTCCACCGACTAGGTTGCGACCATGAGCACCACCGCGCCCGCCGCCGAGCACGCGCCCGACCCGACCGCACCGCCCCGCCGACGCGTCGCCGCCTGGGCGCTCTGGGACTGGGGATCCGCGGCCTTCAACGCGGTCGTCACCACCTTCGTCTTCAGCACGTACCTCGCCAGCAGCCTGTTCGTGGATCCCGCGATCGTGGCGGCCGCGGGCGACGACGACCGGAACCCCGCGCTGGTCGCCGCGAAGGCCGACACCTCCGGCGTCATCTCGCTCGCGCTCACGCTCGCGGGCCTCCTCATCGCGGTGCTCGCGCCCGTGCTCGGGCAGCGCTCGGACGGGTCCGGCCGCCGCCGGCTGTGGCTCGGGATCAACACCGGCATCGTGGTGCTCGCGATGCTCGGCATGGTGTTCGTGGAGCCCGTGCCGTCGTACCTGTGGGTCGGCGCCGTGCTGCTCGCCACCGGCAACGTGTTCTTCGAGTTCGCGAGCGTGAACTACAACGCGATGCTCGTGCAGGTGAGCACGCCGCGCACGGTCGGCCGCGTGTCCGGCCTCGGCTGGGGCATGGGCTACGTGGGCGGCATCGTGCTGCTCGCGCTGCTGCTCGGCCTCTTCCTCTTCGACTTCGGGACGCCCGGCGCGTCCGGCCTCCTCGGCCTGCCCTCGGGGGCCGAGGGCGGCGCGCTCGACGTGCGCATCGCGATCCTCGTGGCCGCGATCTGGTGCGCCGTGTTCTCGATCCCCGTGCTCGTGGGCGTGCCCGAGATCCCGGCGGCGCCGGGGCGCGAGCGGCAGGGCATCGTCGCGTCGTACGGCACGCTGTTCCGCCGGATCGCGGAGCTCTACCGCGAGTCGCCGCGCGTCATCGTGTTCCTCGTTGCGAGCGCCGTGTTCCGAGACGGGCTGGCGGCCGTGTTCACGTTCGGGGCGATCATCGCGGCCCAGGTCTTCGGCTTCTCGACCACCGAGGTGCTGCTGTTCGGCGTCGCGGCGAACGTGGTCGCGGGCATCGGCACGTTCGCGGCGGGCTGGTTCGACGACCGGTTCGGCGCGAAGCCCGTCATCCTCGTGTCGCTCGCGTGCCTCATCCTCGGCGGATCCGCGGTGCTCGCCGTCGGCGACGCCAAGGCCGGATTCTGGGCGACGGGCCTCTTCCTCTGCCTGTTCGTGGGGCCGGTGCAGTCGTCGAGCCGCACGTTCCTCGCGCGCATCTCCCCCGCGGGCCGCGAGGGCGAGATGTTCGGCCTCTACACGACCACCGGACGCGCGGTCTCGTTCCTCGCGCCGGGCCTCTTCGGCATCGCGGTGGCCATCACGGGCGACACGCGCTTCGGGATCATCGGCATCGTGATCGTGCTCGCCGCGGGGCTCGTGCTCATGCTGCGGGTGCGCGGGGCGGACGCGCGGGTGGCGTGACGCGCTCCCGCCGTCAGGCGAGCACGAAGTCGTAGAGCTCGGCTCCGGCCCCGGTGCCGCCGCGCGCGGACCGGCGGTCGGCGAGCGGCATGATCACCCGGTCGCGCAGCGCGGCGCCCGCCGGCCCGAGCAGCTTGATGCCGTCAAGCCACCGCCCCTGCTGGATCACGTACGCGACCCGCTCCTGGCGCCGCCGGGCGAGCTGCGCCGCGACGTCGGCCGGATCCGCGCCCCCGCCCAGGATGCGCCCGAGCACGGCCGCATCCTCGAGCGCGAGGGACGCGCCCTGGCCGGAGGACGGGGAGAGGGCGTGCGCGGCGTCGCCGACCAGGACCACCCGGCCCGAGCCCCACTCCGTCGGCGCCTCCCGGGGCGGGAGCCGGGCATCCAGATCCGGGGACGCCGGGACCAGGTGCTCGAGCGGCAGCCCGTCGCGGGCGGAGAGCCGCAGCAGCAGCGGTGCCCAGCCCTCCGGCGCGAGCGGCGCGGCCGGGGCGGCGCCGCGCCTCCGGGCGGGCACGCGGGGGTTGGCGAACCACGCCGTGGTGCCGTCCTCCAGCGGGACGTGCGCGACGAAGCAGTCGCGGCCGAAGCGGAACTGCAGCGTGCCCGGCGGGGAGTCGGCGGCGGGCAGGGCGCCCGGCCGTGCCGTGCCGCCGACGTAGACCAGGCCGGCGGCGCGATCCGGGGAGCCCGGCGCCCGCGCGGCCACACCCGCCCGGACCGCCGAGCCCACTCCGTCCGCGCCCACGACGAGGTCGCCCGCATGCCGCTCCCCGTACTCCGTCGCGAGGGTCGCTCCCCGCCCGTCCTGCGCGACGGAGGTCACGCGGGCCGCGTGCGCGGTCTGCGCGCCGACGCGCGCCGCCTCGTCCCGCAGCATCGCGTGGAGCTCGGATCGACGCAGCGAGCGGGTGACGCGGCCCTCCCCCGGCTTCGGGCCGAGCGGCAGGTCGGCCGTGCGGCGCCCGTCGGCCGCGCGGATGAGGACCCGCGGGGTCGCCTCGCCGAGCGCGCTCGCGGCGTCCCCCAGCCCGAGGGCGTCGAGCGCGACCATGCCGTTGCTCGCGACCTGGAGCCACGATCCCGGCTCCTCCGTCGCGTTCCGGCGCTCGAGGACCGTGGCCGCGTGCCCGGCGCGACGGACGGCGATGGCCGTGGCGAGGCCCGCGATGCCGCCGCCGGCGATCACGACGTGCATGCGGGTGTCCCGGATCCGACCATGGTGAGTCCCTCATCCGCCCCGGATGCGCGGTCGGCGTGCGGCACCGCGGTGCGCGACGCCCTCGTCACGGGACGGTCGCGGTCGGACGACCGCGACCTGTCGGACGGACCGCGGGACGATGCCGAGAGGGTACGCGGCGCCCCCCGGGATCCGCCGCGCCGGTCCCCAGGCGCGGACGGCGGAGGCGCGGACGGCGGGGGCGCGGCGCCGTGCCCGCTCCGCGGATCAGTCGAGCGACCCGCCGCCGACCTTCACGTCGGTCGCGTTCGCGAGCGTCGCCGTCACGACGGCGGTGAGGGCCGTCGCGATCCGGTCCATGCGCATGTAGGGGCGGTCGGTGCCGATCGCCTCCTCCGTGGAGTACGGGATGTGGACGAAGCCGCCGCGGGTGCCGGGGCGGTCGCGCAGCTCGTGCATCAGCAGGTAGAAGACGTGGTTGCAGGTGTACGTGCCCGCGGTCTGCGAGACGACCGCGGGGATGCCCTTCGTGCGCACGGCCGCGACGGCCGCCTTGATCGGCAGGGTGCTGAAGTACGCCGCCGGGCCGCCGTCGACGACCGGCTCGTCGATGGGCTGGGAGCCGGTGTTGTCGGGGATGCGGGCGTCGTCGACGTTGATCGCGATGCGCTCCACCTCCAGCGTCTCGATGCCGCCGGCGAGGCCCACGGAGATGACGACGTCCGGATCCACCTCGGCGAGCGCCGTCCGCAGCGCGTTGTCGACCCTCGCGAAGTCGACCGGCAGCTGCCGCACCTGGATCTCGGCGTCGCCGTCCCAGCGGTCGCGCACCTCCTGCACGGCCGTCCACGACGGGTTGCTGGTGTCGCCGTCGAAGGGCTCGAATCCGGTGAGGAGGACGGTGGGCATACGGGGGCTCCTGACGGTGCGCAGCGGGGGCGCGGCGTCGATGGACGCCGCCCGGACCACGCTACGCGAGCCCGGACGGGGGTGATGTGCTCAGGCAGGCCGCGGAGAAGGATGCGCCGTGAGGGTCGCTGGGGCCCCGGGACGGAGCGCACCACCATGAACCGCACGACACGGAGAAGACGTCTCCCCCTCACGGCGCTGGCCATCGCGCTCGTCGCCGGCACGGCCCTCGCGGGGGCGGTGCCCGCGCAGGCAGCGGACGCCCCGGCGGGCGGCGGCACGCCGATCGCGGCCGCCGCGGCCGCCGCCACCATCCCCGCGCCGACCTTCTTCGCCGACGGCGCGTTCGGGCTCGGGCACGACGTCGCGCCGTCCATCCGCGGGATCCTCCGTCCCCCGACGGGCACGCCGGACACCACGGGGCTGTATTACGAGTACCAGCTCGACGGCGCACCCTGGCAGGAGATCGGCCGGGTCGTCGACTTCGACATCGAGCTGGACTTCCCCGCACCGGCCGGGGACCACCGCCTCGCGTTCCGGATCACGGGCGTCCGGGACGGCGTCCCGGTGATCGGCCCGGCCTCCCCGACGCAGACCGTGCGCTCCTACGGCGCAGCGTTGGCCTACACGCCGGAGGTCGTCGTGGACGGCCCGCGCATCACCGTCAGCTGGGACCTGCGGGCCGCGCTCAACGGGATACCGGAAACCGCCGCCTACTACACCGTGGGCGACGAATTCGTCGACGTGGACGTCGTGGACTCGGTGACCTTCGAACCGGGCTACGACGCCAGCGTCGACTTCACGCTGACCTACGGCCCGAACAGCGACGCCGCCCGCTCCTTCAACCAGGTGTACTACACGGGCAGCGCGCCGGGCGGCGCGGCGCTCACCTCGGTGCCCACCCCGGCGATCGTCGGCCGGCCGATCGTCGGCACGACCCTCTCCGTGCGCACGGGCCTCTGGCAGCCGGCGCCCGTGACGCTCTCCTACCAGTGGTACAGCGACGGCGAGCAGGTCTTCGGGGCGACCGGCCCCACCTACGAGGTCAGCAGCTCCGTGTCCCGCACGCGGATCACCGTGGCGGTGCGCGGGACGCGAGCGGGGTACACATCCCAGACGCGCACGTCGGCGCCCACCCCGCGCGTGCCCGTGCCCGTCGTCACCGCCGGCCGGCCGACGATCCGCGGGAAGGCCGTCGTGGGCGGCACGCTGACCGCGAACCCCGGATCGTGGAAGCCGGCGTTCCTGGAGCTCACGTACGAGTGGTTCCGCGACGGGGAGAGGATCACCGGAGCGACCGGCACCACCTACCGGCCGACGGAGGCCGATCGTGGACACGACATCACCGTGCTGGTCACCGCCTACCCGGACGGCTACCCCCGGACGACGGCGATGAGCGCGGGCCGACGCGTCGCTTGAGCCGCACGGCGGGGACGACGCCTGCGGCTCCCCGCGCCTCCACCGCCCGGCGGGCCCGGCTCCTCCTCAGGGGCCGGGCCCGTCGGCGTCCACCCCCGTCCGGGTGCGGATCCGCCGCGGGAGCGGTCCCGGCCGCTAGCGTCGGGAGATGATCTCCAACTCCGGCGCCGGGATCGGCATCCTCCTCTACGTCCTCGTGATCCTCGCCCTCGCGGTGCTGTCGATCGTCGCCACCGTCGTGCTCATCCGGCTCGCGCTCGTCGCGCGGCGCACGCTGCTCGTCACGACCTCGCTGCAGGAGGCCCGGCTCGAGCTCATCCGCGAGCAGACCGCGCGGCTGCAGGCGGACGACGACGGAGACGCGGACACCGGTCCGTACGCGCCCGGATCCGGCCCCGTCGGGCCGGCGGCCTGAGCATGGGCGGCTCGGACGACAGCATCCTGGTGCCGACCCCCTACGACGTCTGGTGGTCCATCCCCCTGCTGCTCGGCATCGCTCTGACGGTCCTCGCCGTCGTGGCGCTCGTGGCGCTCATCCGGGTCGCGCTCGCCGCTCGCCGCACGCTCGCCGCGACCGCGGCCCTCGGCGAGGCGCGCCTCGAGCTGGCGCGCGAGCGGGCGGCGCGGCTGCGCGCGGGGCTGCCGGACGCGGGCGGCGCGGACCCGGCCGGCTGACGCCGCGACGCCGCGACCAGCGGACTAGCCCACGGGCTCCGCGAACACGACCCGGTTGTCCTCGTAGTGGCCGACGCTGCGGTCGAAGACGCCGCCGCAGGTGATGAGGCGCAGCTGGTCGATGGGCTGCGCGCCGAACACGCGCGCGGTCGGGAAGTCGGCCTTGGCGAAGTCGGCGACCTCGGTCACGGCGTAGCGCGTGGTGCCGCCGTCGACGTCCTGCACGGCGACCTCGTCGCCCACGCCGAGCTCGGCGAGCCGGGCGAACGCGGCGGGCCCCACGCGCGAGTCGACGTGCGCGGCGATCACGGTGGGCCCACGTCCGCCGGGGCGGCCGCCGCCCGTGAACCAGCCGACGTCGTCGAAGTCGACGGGCACCTCCATCCGACCGTCGGGTGCGATGCCGAGATCGATGAGCGGCTCGTCGAGCGCGATGGCGGGGATCGCGACGCGCATCGGGACCACGCCGAGGCCCTGCACGACCTGGGGGTCGGCCGTGGCAGGGGCGCTCGGCGCGGCGTTCGGGGGCGCGGCCGCGGAGGCGGTCACGGGGGCGTCCGGCGGAGCGGCGGCGGGAGCAGGCGCGCATCCGGCCAGCACGGCCAGCGGGATCAGCGCACCCGCGAGCACCGCGGACCGGCGGGCGCGCCGCGCGTGCGGGGCCTCCGCCGGGCCGCGGTGCACGGGGATCAGGACTCCTGCGCGCGGTGGCGGCGCAGGAGCACGACGCCGGCCGCGGCGAGCGCGACGGCGCCACCGCCCGCGACGAGCGGGAGGGCCGAGGAGCCGGAGGTCGCGGATCCGCCCGCGCCCGTGTCGACGCCGCCGACCGGCACCTGGGTCAGCTGGCCGCGCACAGCGCCCGCGGTGAACGACGCCGTGTGGGTGTCGGCCGCGAAGGCGGACGGGTCGGCCTCGATCTGCGCGACGGTGAAGCCCGCGCCGGTGTCGGCGTTCTGGGCGCTCATGATCCCGGTGGTGAACGGCCCCTGCATGCATCCCGAGCTGGTCCGCGTGCCGTTCCCCGCGTCGGTCGGGTTCGGGAACGCGATGCGCGGCGGGCCGGCCTTGCCGACGGCCGCCTGGTGGATGTGCGTGGCCGTCTTCGCCGGGCTCTGGTACTCGCCGGTGACGCCCGTGAGCGTGATGTCGTAGCAGATGGTGTTCGACGCGGAGTCGAGGCGGAGGTCGAAGCGGCCGGTCGCGCCAGGTGCGCCGGGGGTCGCGACGCCGTCGGCGTTCAGCACCTGGTCGGGCGTCGCCATCACGGTGAAGGCGCTCGTGAAGCGCTCCGGCTCGGGGACGGTCGTCTCGGCGGACGCGGGCGTCGCGGCGAGGAGGATGAGGGCGGCCGCGGCGGCGCCCCCGATGGTCGTGTTCCGGACGAGTCTCGTGTGCGTCATCGCGTGCAGCCTCTCGTGGTGGGGCGCCCGAGCGGGCACCGCTTCTGACAGGGCATACGCACGGCGGGCGGCATCCGTTCATCGGGTGCCGGAATCCGTTCGGAGACGGTCCCGCTCCTCCCCGGGCGGCGGATGAACGCGTCGCCCTCCCCCGACGTATCCCCCGGTGAGGGCGCGCACCTGCCGCCTAGGCTGGAGACCACGATGGCGCTCGTCCTGACGCGTCCGGCACCTGCATCCGAGCGGAGCACGATGAGCGCGTCCACGCCCGGCTTCGACGTGCGGCGCGCGTTCGCGGAGCACGGGAGCGCGCTGCTCGGCTTCGCGGTGAACGCCCTGCACGATCGCCAGCTCGCCGAGGACTGCGTGCAGGAGACGTTCCTCCGCGCCTGGCGCGCCCGCGACTCCTTCGACGGCGAGCGCGGCAGCGCGCGCACATGGCTGTTCGCGATCGAGCGGCGGGTGATCCTCGACGTGCACCGCGCCCGGGCCCGCACCCCGCGGATCGTGGCCGAGGAGGAGGCGCCCGAGCAGGCGACGACGGAGGCGGATCCGCTCGAGCGGCTCGGGATCGTCGAGGGACTCGCGCGCCTCAGCGATGCCCATCGCGAGGCCGTCGTCGCCGTGCACCTCACCGGGCTCAGCTACCAGGAGCTCTCCACCGCGACGGGCGTGCCCGTCCCCACCTTGCGCACGCGCGTCTTCCACGCGCTCCGCGCCCTCCGCATGCACCTCGACGAACAGGATCCCCGCCCATGACCGACGACCGCGCACCCGGGCCGCACGCCGAGGAGCCGGACGACCGCCGCGCCGAGCTCATCGCCGCGGCCCTCGCCGGCGAGCTCTCGCCGGCCGAGGGCGCCGAGCTCGACGCCCGTCGGGCCGCGGACCCCACGATCGACGAGGAGATCGCGCTGCTCGGCGGGCTGCCGTCCGCGATCCGCGGGATCGGGGCGTGGGAGGAGGCGGCGCCGAGCCCGGAGCTGGCGCGACGGATCGGGCTCATCGCGGACGGGCGCGGCGAGTCCGCCGAGCCGGGCGGTGCGCATGCGGCGGCCGTGGAGGCGGGCTCGCCGACGGACCCCGGCGGGCCGACGCATGCCGATGCCGCTGGGCCGGCCGCGCCCGCCGACCTCGACGCCCACCGCGCGCGACGCGGATCGCGCGCCCGCCGCACGGTCCTCCTCCTCGCGGGCGCCGCCGCCTGCCTGGCGCTGGGCGCCGCGGGCGGCGCGTTCCTCACGGCCCCGCGCGCCGACGTCGCGACGGGCCCGGCCGGCACGCTCGGCGCGCTCGAGGACGTCACCTTCGCGGGCGCGCCCGCCGGCGTCGTCGTGGAGGGCGAGGTCGTCGCGCACACGTGGGGCACCGAGACCGTGCTGTCGGTCGACGGTCTGCCCGCGGGCGACGCGTTCTCCGTCGTGGTCGTCGACGCCGGCGGAGGCGAGCACCCCTCCGGCACCATGCTGGGATCGGCCGTGCGCATCGACTGCCGCCTCAACGCCGACGTGCTGCGCGAGGACGCCGCATCCGTGGAGATCCGCGACGCCGCGGGCGATCGGGTGGCCGTGGCGGACCTTCCCCCCGTCCGCGCCTGAGGGGCCGGTCGCGCCTGTACGGCCGTCCGCGCCCGACGCGCCCGCCGGGATGCCCTACGCCTGCGAGGGCTGCCCGTTGCTCGCCGTGGTGCCGCCGTCGACGGGCAGGATCGCGCCCGTGATGAACGACGCGTCGTCGCTCGCGAGGAACGCGATCGCCGCGGCCACCTCGTCGGCCTCGCCGCCGCGACCCAGGGAGATGCGCTTCGCGAACTCGGCCTTCAGCTCCTCGTCGTCCTCCTTGCCGGCGACCAGCTCGGTCCAGATGAGGCCCGGCGCGACCGCGTTCACGCGCACCCCGTCGACGCCGTGGTCGAGCGCGGCGGCCCGGGTGAAGTTGCTCACGCCGCCCTTCGCCGCGTCGTAGGCGCTCATGTGGTGGTCCGCCGCCATGCCCGACACCGAGGAGACGTTGACGATGGATCCGCGGGTCTCGACCAGGTGCGGGAGCGCCGCGCGCGTGCCGTAGAAGACGCCCGAGAGGTCGGTGTCGATCACGCGGCGCCACTCGTCGTCGGTGATGCCCGAGATCGGGCCGGCCTGGAACGTGCCCGCGTTGTTGACGAGCACGTCGAGGCGGCCGTGGGCGTCGAGAGCGGCGGCGACCGCGCGGTCGGCGTCGGCCGAGACGGCGGCGTCCGCGACGAGCGCGATTGCGCTGCCCGCGGGGAGCGAGTCGGCGACCGCGCGGACCTTGTCCTCGACGCTGTCGGTGATCACGACCTTCGCGCCCTCGGCCACGAAGCGGCGGGCCGTGGCCTCGCCGATGCCCGATCCTGCGCCCGTGATGATGACGACCCTGCCGTCGAAGCGTCCAGCCATGGTGATCCTCCTGAGGGGTTCGCGGGGACGGCGGGCACCGTCGCCGTGAGGCGCGCGCACCGCCGTCGGGAGCATCCAGCCGACTCCGCGCGGCCGCGATCGTCAAGGGACGGGGAGGCGATTCGGAGGCGCCGGACGGCGCGGATCCACCGCTCGCGCCCCGGCCCCCGCCCGACCGGCGGCGCAGTCTAGCGCGCCGCCCGGGACCCGGGAACCTCGGAGGAACCGCCGGTTTAGTTGTGTCAGTGCAACTACTGTCGCGGTCCCCCTGGGAGGCCCTCCTCCCGGGATCCGTGGTCGTGGCGACGGCGGAGCACGACGTGGACGGGATCCTCACGGACGACGAGAGCGACGCCGTCGCGGCGGCGCTCCCGGCCCGTCGCGCGGAGTTCGCGACCGGTCGCGTGCTCGGACACAGGGCGCTCGACGCCCTGGGCGTCCGATGCGGATCGATCCCCGTCGCGCGGAGCGGAGCGCCGGTGTGGCCGGCGGGGGTCGTCGGCAGCATCACGCACTGCGTGGGGCTCCGAGCGTGCGCCGTGGGGCGACGCGACGCGCACGCCGGGATCGGCATCGACGCGACGCCCGCCCGCCCCCTGCCCGGGGGCGTGCTGGCGCGCATCGCGGATCTCGGCAGCGCACCCGTCGCCGCCGGCCTCGACGCGCTCCGGGCCGCCGGGATCGCGGCGCCGGACAGCGTGCTGTTCGCCGCGGCCGAGGCCGTCGCGAAGGCGCGGACGTCGGCGCACGACGGCTGGCACGGCATCGACGGCGCGCACGTCGCGCTCCATCCGGACGGCTCCTTCGCCGTCCGCGCCCGACGGGGACCGGCGTTCACCGGGGCCGGGAGGTGGACGGTGACCGGGGGGCTGGCGCTGGCGGGGATCGCGCTCGACGAGCACTGACACCGGTGCGCACGCGCGCGCCGGGACGAACGAGGAGAGGACGAGAACGTGGGGAACGAGCAGATGGGGAACGAGCAGATGGGGACTGAGAACGTGGGGACTGAGAACGTGGGGGACGAGAGCACCCGGGCCGCGAGCACCGGGCACGAGCACGACGACACGTCGATCGAGGCGGTCTTCGCGGAGCACGCCGGGCGGACGGCGCTGCGGCAGCGGTCCGGGGCGGAGATCACGGACACGAGCTTCCGGGAGCTGTGGGACCGCGCGAGCGCGCTGGCGGCGGCGCTCGGGGAGACCGTGTCGGCCGGCGACCGCATCGCGGTGCTCGGCACCGCGACCGCGGACGCCGTCACCCTCGACGTCGCCGCGTGGATCCTCGGCGCCGTGAGCGTGCCTCTGCAGGCGAGCGCGCCGGCCGCGGCCCTGGACGCGATCGTCGAGGAGACGACGCCGGTCTGGATCGCCGCCACGGTGGAGCAGGCCGCGACGGCCCGCGCGGTCGTCGCGGCCTCGGACGACGGGATCCGGACGATGCTGCTCGACACCGCGGCCGACACCGACACCGCCGCCGCCGTGACCTTGGAGGGGCTCGTCGCCCGCGGGGCCGGCCTGCCGCGCCCGACCCCGTGGCACCCGGCGCCCGGCGAGGACCCGCTCGCGCTCCTGCTCTACACGTCGGGCAGCACCGGCACGCCGAAGGGCGCGATGTACACGCGCTCCATGGTCGAGCGGATGTGGCACGCCCTGCGGCAGGCACCCGCCGACCCCGACGCGGCCGACGGCATCGTCGGATACGCGTACCTCCCCATGAGCCACCTCACCGGCCGCTCCACCCTGCTCGCCACGCTCGGCCGCGGCGGCACGGTCGCGCTCGCGACCTCGACCGACCTGTCGGCGCTCTTCGATGACCTCCGGGCCTTCGCGCCGACCGAGTTCGTCTTCGTGCCGCGCGTCGCGGAGATGGTCCGGCAGGAGGGCGACCGCGAGGAGCAGCGGCTCCTCGCCGCCGGCGCCACGGATCCGGATGCGGTCCGCGCCCGGGTGCAGGCCGACCTCCGCGTCCGGGCGTTCGGCGGGCGCATCGGCCAGGCGATCTGCACCAGCGCCCCGCTGACGCCCGAGCTCCGCGCCTACATCGAGGGGTGCCTCGGGCTGACGCTGCACGACCTGTACGGGTCGACCGAGGCCGGCGGCGTCCTCCACGACGGGGTGATCCAGCAGCCCCCCGTCCTCGAGCACAAGCTCATCGACGTCCCCGAGCTCGGGTACCTCACCACCGACCTCCCGCACCCGCGCGGCGAGCTGCTCGTCAAGAGCACCTCCGTGATCGCGGGGTACTTCCGTCGGCCGGACGTGACCGCCGCGGTGTTCGACGAGGACGGCTTCTACCGCACCGGCGACGTCATGGCCCTGACCGGACCCGGCACGTACGAGTACCTCGACCGGCGGAACAACGTGATCAAGCTGTCGCAGGGCGAGTTCGTCGCGGTGGCATCCCTCGAGGCGACCTACGGCGGGACGCCCGAGGTGCACCAGATCGCGCTGCACGGCGACAGCAGGCACGCGTTCCTCGTCGCGGTCGTGGTGCCGGCGGCCGAGGGGGCGTCGGAGCGCGACATCCTCGCGGCCCTCCAGCGCACCGCCCGCGAGCAGGGCCTCGCGCCCTACGAGGTGCCCCGCGGCGTGATCGTCGAGCCGCGGCCCTTCACGGTCCGCGACGGCATGCTCTCCGACGCGGGCAAGCTCCTGCGCCTGCGCCTCACGCAGCGGTACGGCGAGCGCTTCGCCGCCCTCTACGACGCGCTCGCGGAGCAGCAGACCGGCACCCTGGTGGCCGCCCTCCGCGAACGCGCCGGCGACGAGCCGACGGTCGACACGGTGGTGCGCGCCGCCCTCCAGCTCCTCGGGGCCGAGGTGCCGCCCGCGACCGCCGCCGCCACCAGGTTCCAGGACCTCGGCGGGGACTCGCTGTCCGCGCTGACGTTCTCCGCGATCCTGGAGGACGTGTTCGACACGGAGGTGCCCGTCGGCGTCATCACCGACCCGACCAACGACCTCGCCGCCGTCGCCGCGTTCGTGGAGCGCTCCGCCTCCGACGACCGGCCGACGGTCACCCGCGTGCACGGCACCGGCGCCTCCACCCTGCGCGTGGGCGACCTGCGTCTCGAGCGGATGCTCGGCAGCATCCCGACGCCGGTCCGCCGCGCGTCGGCCGCCCGGCCCGGAGCCCGGACCGTGTTGCTCACCGGCGCGAACGGCTACCTCGGCCGGTTCCTGGCCATCGACTGGCTCGAGCGCCTCGCCCCCGCGGGCGGCACGCTGGTGTGCGTCGTGCGCGGCGCCGACGACGCCGACGCCCGGCGCCGCCTCGACGCCGCGTTCGCCGCGGATCCCGCGTTCGCCGAGCGCTTCGCCGAGCTGGCGGGCGCGCTCGAGGTGCGGGCCGGCGACGTCAGCGAGCACCGCCTCGGCCTCGACGAGGAGCGGTGGATCGACCTGGCCGCCCGGGTCGACCTCGTCGCGCACGCGGCGGCCCTCGTGAACCACGTGCTGCCGTACACGGCGCTGTTCGGCCCGAACGTCGTCGGCACCGCCGAGGTGATCCGGCTGGCGATCGCCGCCGGCAGCGTGCCCGTCACCTTCGTGTCGAGCGTCGCCGTCGCGGGCGGCGCGCGCCCGAGCGCCGCCGCCGACGCGGCCCCGTCGGCGCCCGGCGCGCTCGACGAGGACGCCGACATCCGCGCCACGATCCCCGAGTGGGCCGTCGGCGACGAGTACGCCAACGGGTACGGCGCGAGCAAGTGGGCGAGCGAGGTGCTGCTCCGCGAGGCGCACGAGCACCACGGCGTCCCCGTGGCCGTGTTCCGCTCCGACATGATCCTGGCGCACCCGCGCTGGCGCGGCCAGGTGAACCTCCCCGACGTCTTCACCCGGCTGATGTGGAGCGTGCTCACCACCGGGCTCGCCCCGGCCTCGTTCGTGCGGCGCGGCCCCGACGGCGAGCGGCAGCGCTCCCAC
>Ga0265798_10004347_pt1 | contig 19647 bp, 15 predicted proteins | sample P3T30metagenome_FD_192430 | JGI IMG/M metagenome (GOLD analysis project Ga0265798, IMG submission 192430) | Plant litter microbial communities from East Loma Ridge, Irvine, California - P3 T30 | ecosystem: Environmental > Terrestrial > Plant litter > Unclassified | place: USA: California... | reverse complement strand
CGGCAAGCTGTTCAAGGACATCAGCGAACTCGTGGCCGGGATCGGTCGGCATGCCGGTCGGGGTCGAGGTGTCACTGACGGTGTAGGTCTGCCCGTTGTAGCTATTGCTGTTCGCCGCCGGTGCCCCACCGAGCGCGGCGAACATGTTGTCATAGGAGTGATTCTCTAACATCAGCACGAATACATGTTGTATGGCCGAGTAATCGCCGGTGTGAATCATGCTCGCACCGCAATGCCCGGATTTGAGGTTGATCGCGAAATTGTCCCAATCGACGGTGAAGGTTGGTGATGATCCGTCGTCCTTGAGCCCCCATTCGCCGATCAGCATGCATTCCTTCCAATAGGGCAGCAACACATCATCGGGAACGTTGCTGACATAGACACCGGGACGGCTGCCGCCTGAAGGTGCGACCGACGCATACCAAAAATCGGCCGGCGTCGCGGTATTCCAGTCGACCGTGACTGGTCCAATCTTGCCCCCGGGCGGCACGTTACCCTGGGTGATTCCCGTCGAGCCATGGCTCGTACTATAGTGATAGAGCGAAAGAACGGCGTAAGAGTCAGTATTATTTTGGAGATATATTTTGGCGCTGCCCATGATCTTTTCCCCAGTAGAATACTTTCAAGACTTGAGGTGGATGATATCATCTCAGGAGTAACTCCGAGAAAAACATGATCCATCGTGGTTTGATCTCTTTCAGTATTAACGCCTGTATGAAGGCTATCGCTTAGGCGGCAATCAATCTGCGGACTCGGATTCGGAAATAAGCGACATTTTGGAGCTTTTAGTAAGAGCAGGTCATCATCAATTCTGTACAATAGTTGTCAGAATCGAGCGAATAACTATTCAGCGGTCGGCGGGTGCTGAGAAAGATGGGCGAGATCGGGAAGTGGCGATCTGGTTCCGGATGTCCGGCGATGGGTCTTACCGGGATTTCGTCGGCTATGGATCGTGGGTGACTGACGTTATCGCTCCAGTCTTCGTCCAGCATTATCGATCGCGGACATCAGCAATAGTGACGTGATTGGGACGCGGTTTTCAAAAACTAAAGCAGGTTTGTAACATATTGCGTGACATTGTGCCGACACGCAGGGCCGAAATCGGCAAGGCGGAACTTGCATACTTCCGGATGCTGGTCGGTTTGGCACACCGGACAGTAATTGCGAAAACCGAGTCTTCCTCGAACGTCTTGTTCGTGGCCTTGATCCTTCCCGTCGCAAAGCCGACGGCCAGGACCCGGTCGCCCTGCGCGATGAACTCGCGCGGTTCCGTGGACGTTTCGATCGACCTTGCTGCCGTCTCGAGCAGATATGCCAATCCCGGATTCCCCGGTAGGTGCCGGCCAGCGGCCAGTCCTTTCCCGGGATGATCCAATCGATTTTCTCGGCGACCAGTGTCAGCAGGCTCTTCTTGTCGCCGCGACCGATCGCGGCGAAGAAGTCCTTCACGGTTGCAGCGTCCGTCAGCCGAACCTGACCAGGTCCTTGAAGATCAGCCGGCCCCAGCTCTTGTTGTGCGCCTGAACGAGCAGCCCACCTTCCGAAAGTCCGCCGAGCTGGATCGGCGCAAAGCCGAGATCTTCCGCCAGTGCGCCGACCTGTGCTGCAGCATCCTCGTTGTCGCTCGACAGGAACACGACGCGCCTGCCACCCTGTAGGGCCGGATCCTGGTCGAGCACGGCAGCGACCAGATGGTTGAAGCCCTTGACCACCCTGCCGCCGGCGAACGCGTCCGCGACGATTTTGGCCGAGGGCCGTCCGTCCATGTCCTCCGTGGACACGCCGTACGCATTGGTTACGTCGACGATGATCTTGCCCTGCCAGTCCGGCAGCACCTTCGCGACATCCGGGTGCGATTGGAAACGGACGGCCAGGAAGATGACGTCCGCCTCGACCGCCTCGGCGAGCGTCGTGGGCGTGATGCCGGGACCGATCGCTACCGCGGTCGATGCGAAGCTTTCCGGATCGCGCGTCGTTGCGACGGATACCGCGATCCCCTTGCGGGCGAACGTCTTGGCGAGGGTCTGGCCGATCTCGCCGAACCCGATGATTGCATAGGTCATGATAGTCTCCTTGGGGTTTCGGACGGTCACAGCTTGTAGCCGCCGCTTGCTTCGATCGTCTGGCCGGTCACCCAGTGGCCATCGTCGGATGCCAGGAACGCCACGACGGCGGCGATTTCCGAAGGCTCGCCAAAGCGTCCCAGCGCGATGTCGGCCTCGACCGCCTTCACGAGTGCCGGATTCTCCCGGAAGGCCGCGTTCGCGTCGGTCCGCGTGAAGCCTGGCGCGACGGCGTTCGCGGTGATCCCGCGCGGCCCCAGTTCGGACGCGAGCGCATGCGTCAGCGTGTTGATCGCGGCCTTGGCCATCGAGTAGATCGGCGCCGTCGTTACCGGCTTCGTCGCGGCGGCGGACGAGATGTTGATGATCCGCCCGCCATCGGCGAGGCGATCCATCGCTGCCTGGACGATGAAGAACGGTGCGCGCAGGTAGACCGCCATCAGCGTGTCCCAGCTTGCGGGCGTCGCGTCCTTGAAGCCGATCCAGCCGGCATTGCCCGCGTTGTTGACCAGGATGTCGAGTGTTTTGCTGCCGTTACGCTTGGTAAACTCGTGGTCGAGCGTGTCGAACAAGACTGGCACGGTTGCCGGATCCACCAGGTCCGCTTGGATCGCAAACGCAGTGCCACCGGCTTTCTCGATGGCTGCGACCGCTTCGTCGACACCGGATTTGCTGGCGTTGTAGGTCAGCGCGACCGTCGCGCCGTCGCGTGCGAGACGTTCGGCGATCGCGCGGCCGATGCCACGCGATGCCCCGGTAACGAGGGCGGTCTTTTCTTTGAGAGGATGGTCCACAGGATGTTCCTTCGTGCTTGGGTGCAGGTGCCGATCACGCGAGCGATCGGCGGGTGGGATGCGTCAGAGCTGTGCGAGGCCACCGTCGACGGCGAGTTCGCTGGCCGTCATGAAGCTGCTGTCTGACGATGCGAGAAAGGCGGCCGCTGCCGCGATCTCGGCCGGGTCGGCCATGCGCAGCAGCGGGGTCATCGCGCCGTAGGCCTTCTGGCCCTCCTCGCCGAGCGCCGCCTTGGCGAGTTCCGTCGCCGTCGCGCCGGGGGACAGGACGTTCACGCGGACCCCGGTACCCTTCAGGTCTTCGGCCCAGCTTCGCGCGAGGTTGCGCACGGCCGCCTTGCTGGCGCTGTAGGCGGTGAACCCCGGGGCACCCGTGGTGCCCGCGCTCGATCCGGTCAGGATGATCGAACCGCCCTCGCGCATCAGCGGCAACGCCTTCTGGACGGTGAAGATCGTCCCCTTCACATTGGTGTCGAAGGTCTCGTCGATGTGTTCGGCGGTGATCTGGCCGAGCGGAAGCGGACTTCCCGCGCCTGCATTGGCAAAGACGATGTCGAGCGTTCCGCGCTCGGCCTTCACCGCGGCGTAGAGCCGGTCGAGGTCGGACTCGTCGGCGACCGAGCCCTTCACCGCGCGGGCATGCGACCCGAGCTCCGCCATCGCGGCATCGAGCGCATCCTGTCGCCTCCCATAGATGAAGACGAAGGCGCCTTCCGCGATGAACCGCTTTGCCGAGGCGAGGCCGATACCGGTCGCGCCGCCGGTGATCACGGCGGTCTTTCCGTCTAATCTGGTCATGTCGTGCATCCTTGTTCGCCGACCGGGTGTCCGGCCGTCCGGGGATGTTCCCCCCGCGAGCCTCAACATGGGCTCGGCAAAGTCAGTCAGGGACTGTGGAATTCCGCACTTCGGTGGTGCGGAAACGATCCGCCGAACACGTCATGCGCAGATCCCGGCCCCTCGTGCTATGAGGAGCGTGCAGCTTGCGGCGCGGGAATGCACCATGATCGACTGGGACGACGTTCGCTACTTTCTGGCCGCTGCGCGCGAGGGGTCGGTGCGCGCGGCGGCCAAGCGCCTCGCGGTGAACCACGCGACCGTGCTGCGACGCATCGCGCAGCTAGAGCAGCGGCTTGGCACGCAGATGTTCGAAAAGCTGCCTTCGGGCTACCGCCTGACGACGGCGGGCGAGGAGGTTCTCGAATTCGCGCTGCAAATGGAATCCTCGTCACACCAGTTGGAGACGAGGGTCTTCGGACGCGACCAGAGCGTGCGCGGGCTCTTGCGAGTGACGCTGACCCCGATCCTTGCAACGCACCTTCTGCTGCCGGATTTCGCCGATTTCGCGCGCCGGCATCCGGACATCGAAATGGAAATCCAGTCCTCCGGCGACCTCGCAAATTTGACCAACCGGGAGGCCGACGTCGCGGTCCGCGTCGTCTACGATCGCAAGACCCTGCCGCTCAATCTGCACGGATTGAAGGGACCGGAGCTGTTCGGCGGCGTCTACATCGCCCGCGATCGGCTGGTTGCATGGCGCGGGGGCGCGTCCGACCCCCTTCGCTGGATCGTCATCAGCACGCACGGTATTCCCGATTGGGCGAGTGAGGGCGATGTCCGCACCACCGCGGTTCCCTTCAGGGTCACCGACGCAGGCGCGGAGATCGCCGCCGTCCGGCAAGGGCTCGGCATCACGACGCTGCCATGCTTCGTCGGCGATGCCGACCCGCTGCTCGAAAGAGTGCCGGGCACCGACCTGCACCCGTACGGAACGCTCTGGGTCCTGACGCAGGGGGACACGCGCAAAACAAAGCGCGTCCGGCTGTTCACGGACCACGTCTCCCGCAGGCTAGCCGCCTACGCGCCGCTCCTGGCGGGAATGTCAGTATCGGGCGATTGATGCCCGACGGTCCTCAGGCCGGAGCAAGCAATTCCATAGAGGCGGCGGTTACAGTGTGCCTCCCTCGGCAAGCGTCTTGAGTTGATCGGCCATCGCGCCCCAGCCGCCTTCAAAGCCCATCGAGCGATGCTGCTCCAGCGCCTCGTCGGTCCAGTGGCGCGCCGTGGCGGTGAAGAGGGTGTCGCCGCCGTCCGGCGCGATCTCGAACAGGCCGACCATGAACGGTCCGCTGGGCTTCCAGCCGGCCGTGAAGGCGTCGGTGAACACGAAGCGGCGGTTCGGCTCATATTCTAGGACCACGCCTTCGTTAGGCATTTCCTCGCCATTGGGTCCGTGCATAACCACCAGACTGCGACCACCAGGGCGCCAGTCGATATCGCGTGCTTCTGCGCGCCAAGGTCGCGGACAGAACCACTCCTCGAAGCGGTTCGTCATAGTCCGCCAGACCGCCTCCACGGGGGCGGCGATGCGTCGCTCGACGCTGAGTTCGCGGCTATTGCTCATTGTTTGTCTCCTCGGCAAATCAGGATCACATAACGCTTGAGGCGCCGCCGACTATCGTGAGCGGTTGCGGGTCGCCGGCAGCCTCGGCAACGACGAAGCCGCTCTGCAGCACGGTCTGCAAGTGAAGCGTGACGCTCGTTACGTCGACGTCGGCAACACCGTGATCCGCCAAGGCCTCGGCGATGGCGCTTCGAGCCTCCGCGCGTGCCAAACGCTTACGCTATGACTTTAAACCGCTGGCATTGATCGCGCGCCGGGCAGAGATGACACGATCGCCATAGAGCAGCGCCAAGGATCGATGGACGGCTTTGGCGCACCTGTCGTTCGCCAGAGCCGACGCCTGTCGCTCGGCTTGTTCGCGCTTCTTGCTATAGGCGATGTCGTAATCTTGAACGTTTGGCATGGCAGGCACTCGGCACTGCGGGCGGAAGCTGATCCAGCTCTCTATCGTCACCGTGCTCGCGGCAAGGGTGATGGCGACGTCGCAGTATACGCCGATGCGGCGTGGGGAGATACAGCGGTCGCGCTGTCTGGCGCGCGCCATGTTCCGTCTGCCGCGTATCGGGCGGCCGGCCATGTTGGTGAAGCCCGCGAGGCCTACATCGGATACCAGTCTCATTGAGGTGCCTCAGCATGTCGCGATCGACCAGTCCCTTGTTCGTGGATGCCGTGATCGATTGCATGGGCGAGGGGAGGGCGCCTACGCATGAGGAGATGATGATCGTCGCGCAGCATATCTGGTCCGATGGCGCGGCATCCCGTTCCGCGTTCGCCTGGAACAGCTTGTCGATGTCCTCGCCCGATCGTCTCTGTTCGATGCGGGCGGCGGGGCTGGCCTTGCACGGCTCGCGGTAACCTGCCGATGGCGGCGCGGGTGTGTCTGCCGTGATGGACCGCGCGTACGGCAAATGAGCGGAGATGGTCACGCAGCGTGGTCGCTCGTCGCCGCCAAACCAGAATAGCTCCGTTTCTCGCCGTTGCCGCGACGTGGCGTCATCGAGACCCTATCTAGACGGTACGAAGCCAGCTCGCCGCGACCAGCCTCGACGGCGATGAACATCAGGATTGCGCCATGAAGAAGATCGGGTTCCTTTCGTTCGGTCATTGGTCATCATCGGCCCAATCCGCGACGCGGTCCGCCTCGGACGTGTTGCTGCAGTCGATCGACCTAGCCGTCGCTGCCGAGGAATTGGGCGCCGACGGCGCGTACTTCCGCGTGCACCATTTTGCCCAGCAACTCGCATCGCCATTCCCGTTGCTGGCCGCGGTTGGCGCCAGGACCAGCCGGATCGAGATAGGCACCGGCGTAATCGACATGCGCTACGAGAATCCGTTCTACATGGCGGAGGATGCGGGTTCGGCCGACCTGATCAGCGGTGGCCGCTTGCAGCTCGGGATCAGCCGCGGCTCCCCCGAGCAGGTGATCGAAGGGTGGCGTCACTTCGGCTACGCGCCCGCCGAAGGTGAGACCGACGCCGACATGGGCCGCCAGCATGCCGAGGTGCTGCTCGATCTGCTCAAGGGCGAGGGGTTCGCGCAGCCGAGCCCGAACCCGATGTTTCCCAATCCACCAGGGTTGTTGCGCCTCGAACCGCATGCGCCAGGCTTGCGGCGGCGCATCTGGTGGGGTTCGTCGTCGAACGCCACCGCGGTCTGGGCAGCGCAAAACGGCATGAACCTGCAAAGCTCGACGCTGAAGGCGGACGAGAGCGGCGAACCGCTCCACGTCCAGCAAGCCAAGCAGATCCGGCTATATCGCCAGGCCTGGAAGGATGCGGGGCATGATTGGGAGCCGCGCGTGTCGGTATCGCGCTCGATCTTCGCGCTGATGAACGATCGCGACCGTGCCTATTTTGGGCGCGGCGAGAGCAGCGACCAGATCGGGGTGATCGACAACATGCGTGCCGTGTTCGGCCGTTCCTATGCGGCTGAGCCAGACCAGCTGATCGAGCAGCTCCGCACCGACGAGGGCATTGCCGAAGCCGACACGGTGTTGCTGACGGTGCCGAACCAACTCGGTGTCGACTACAACGCGCATGTGCTCGAATCCATCCTGACCCACGTCGCGCCAGCGCTTGGGTGGCGTTGAGGTGCCGCGGGTCACCTCATGCGTGGCGGCCTGTTTAATGGTACACGTCGGAGGGCAATTCGAGCGTTAGCGATGACTGTCGAAACGGATTGTGCATGAGTGTCTGAAGTTGAGAAGCGGGGAAGGGCCCCCGGGCGACCGGGAATGTGTCTCAAGGTTGGCCAGATAGCAGACGCGACCTGCGGCTTCGCACTCAAATTCGGCTTCGATGAAAGTTGATATTCTGTGGATGTGTCACAGAACATCCACATGATGGAGATAGGAGGTCTTTAGCGACGCGGTTGTGCATGCCGCGCTCTTAAAAGGGGTTTCGATGCTTCGTTCCATGCGACTTTCGTCGCGCGCAGTTCTGCGCGCGCTGTTGATGCTCGGCTCCACCGCCCCGGCCTTGATGATCGGTGTGACATCGGTCGAAGCCCAGGACTATACGAACATCGCCGCGTCCGGTCGCGTGACAGGGCAGGACGGGACCCCGATCGCCGGAGCGCAGGTCAAGATCACCTCATCGGACCGAGGCGTCAGCCGCGTCGCCGCGACGGACTCGACGGGCAGCTATACCATCCCGCAGCTTCCGCCCGGCAATTACGACGTTGCCATCACCGCACCGGGTTTCACAACCTATGGCGAGCGGGGCATTCCGCTCACGCGCGAATCCGGCGGTGCCAACAGCTTCCGCCTGGTTTCCGCCGAGCAAAGCGGCGACATCGTCGTCGTCGGCACCCGCCAGCGCACGGCCGACTTCCAGGACACCACGGTCGGCAGCACGATCAATCTCGGTTCGCTGACGACGCGCGTGCCGATCGGGCGCACCTTGCGCGACGTGATGCTGCTGACTCCCGGCGCGGTCCAGGGCTCATCGCCGTCGAATGGCGGCTTCTCCAATCAGGTGTCGATCGGCGGCGCGGCGTTCACCGAGAACGCGTTCTATATCAACGGCCTGAACGTGACCGATTTCGTGTCGGGCGGACAGCCGGCCGAAGTGCCGTTCGACTTCTACCAGACGGTCGAAGTGAAGACCGGCGGCGCCCCCGCGGAATTCGGTCGCGCGACCGGCGGCTACGTCGTCGCCACCACCAAGTCCGGCACCAACGACTATCACGCGAGCGTCACCGGCATCTTCGAGTCCGACGACCTTCGCGGCAGCGCGCCGTCCACCCGTACCGTCGATTATCGCCACGCGACCGCGAGCCGCAAGGAACTGGTGTTCCAGGCAAGCGGCCCGATCATCAGGGACCATCTGTTCGTCTACGGCCTCTACAACATGCGTGAAATCCGTACGTTGACGCCGCAGGCCAACCAGAACAACGCGACGGGCGTGGCGAACACCAGCCCGTTCTGGGGCGGGAAGGTCGATGGCTACATCAATGGCGACCACCATTTCGAATTCACCTATTTCGACACCACGAACGAGACGCGCAACCGCAGCTACAATTGGGATCGTACCGACCACAAACTCGGTGACAAGACCGGCGGCACCAATGCGCGGGCGGGCGGGATCAACTATGTCGGTCGCTACACCGGTACCTTTACCCCGTGGCTGACGCTGTCGGGTGCGTACGGCGTGAACAAGCTGCGCTCGGGCAATGTCCCGCTCGACGTCACCAACCCTCAGGTAATCGATTACCGTACCGATCCGGCGGGTATCCAGATCGGCGCCAACAAGGTGACGGACGCGTTCAGCAGCACCGACAACGAGCGCGAATTCTACCGCGTCGACGCCGATCTCCAGTTCCAGTTGCTCGGCGCGCACCATGTCCGCTTCGGCTATGATCACGAGAAGAACACCCAGTCGCAGACGTTCGAGACGATCGGCGGCGGCGCCTACAAGATCTTCAACGTCACGGCGCAGTCCGCCGCAAGGATCGGTGCGCCGGTCGGCACGCAATATTACACGACGCGTGTCTATGAGCAGAGCGGCGTCGCGCACGTCCGCAACGAAGCCTTCTACGTGCAGGACCAGTGGTCGCTGCTCGACAACCGCCTCCGCCTCGATCTCGGCGTGCGCAACGATCGCTTCAGCAACCAGGGCGTGAACGGTAAATCGTTCTTCAAATCGGGCAACCAATGGGCGCCGCGCCTCGGTGCCGCGTTCGATCCGGTGGGCGACGGGCGTACAAAGATCTTCGGATCCTATTCGAAATATTTCCTGCCGATGGCGGGGGACATCAACCTGAACGTCGCAGGCAGCCTGGTCACGTACACCCGCTATAACCTTTTCAACGGCGTCAGCGGCGCGGGCAGCGTCCCTGTCGCGGGCACGCCGCTTCTGTCGGTCGTCAACACCACGAACTGCCCGGACACCGGCATCAAGAATTGCGAGGTCTCAGCGGACGGCTCGGCGTTCAACCCGGCGGGCGCGATCGCGAGCAACATCAAGCCCCAGTCGGATCGGGAGTTCATCATCGGCGCGGAGCACCAGTTCAGCGACCGCATCCGGATCGGTGCCTATTTCACGCACCGCGAACTGACCAACGTGATCGAGGACGTCTCGATCGATGCCGGCGCGCGCGCCTATTGCGTCGGCAAGGGCTTCACCGCGGCGGCGTGTCTATCGGCGTATCCGGGTGGCAGCCAGTTCGTTATCGGTAACCCGGGCAAGGACATCACGACGCAGATCAACAAGCTGCCCGACGGCTCGACCCCGACCGTGACGCTGAAGAAGGACGATCTCGGCTATCCCGCACCGAGCCGCAACTACAACGCGCTGACGCTCACCTTCGATCGCAGCTTCGACGAGAAGTGGAGCCTGTCCGCCTCCTACACGCTCGCGTTCGACAAGGGGAATTACGAAGGCGGCGTGCGGTCGGAGAACGGCCAGCTCGCGATCAACCGCACCGCGGACTTCGATTCACCCGGCTTCGTCAACGGCGCATACGGCTATTTGCCCAACGATCGCCGCCACAGCTTTAAGGCTTACGGCAGCTATCGCCTGTTCGAAGCCCTCGACCTCGGCGCCAACATGCTCGTGCAATCGGCGCCGCATTACAGCTGCATCGGCGCGGTGCCGCTCGCGGTCGACGCCTATGCCAACACCTATCACGGCTATGGCTATTACTGCCAAGGTCAGCTGATCCCGCGCGGTACGGCGTTCACTGGCGACTGGCTGGCACAGGTCGATGTCAGCGCTGTCGTCCACCTGCCGATCCCGCATCTCAAGGCGTCGCTCCGGCTCGACGTGTTCAACCTGTTCGCGAGTTCGGCGGTCACGTCGTACAACAATTTCGGCGAGTTGAGCGACGGATCGGCCAATTCGGACTACCGCGCACCAGTGAATTACCAGACGCCGCGCTCGGTGCGGTTGACGGCAGTGGTGGGCTTCTAGGCATCGCTTGCGCGTGGAGCGAGGCATGGAGCATGTCTCGCCCACGCGGGTTCACCGACGAAGCCTATGATGGAGGGCACGATAGAGAAACGATCACAGCGGCAGAGCGAGATCATGGCGCGGTTGCGCGGCGGCCGAACCCTGTCGGTAACCGCACTGGCCACCGATCTAGCGGTCTCGGACGAGACGATCCGCCGCGAGTTGCGCGCGCTCGAGGATCACGGCGTCATCATTCGCGAGCATGGCGGCGCGCGGATGACGACGCCCGTGCACGAGGGACCACTCCACCAGCGTATGGAGGAGAATGCCGATGCGAAGATCCGCGTCGCACGCGCGGCGGCCGAGTTCGTGCAGGACGGCGCGATCGTGTTCATCGACTCCGGTACGACGAGCTGCTTCATCGCGCGGCATCTGGCGGACCGGCGCTCGCTCACCGTCATCACCAACTCGCTGCGCGTCGCGAGCGATCTGGGCGGGATCAACAACAACCGCCTGTTCCTCGCCGGCGGGCAGATGGACTATGACTACCGCGCATTCTCCGATCATGTCGCGCAGGACTATGTCCGCGGTTTCACGCCGCATCTGGCGATCCTGTCGGTCGGCGGCATCAGCCTCGAGCGCGGGCTGATGGACTTTCATCCCGGAGAGGCGGCGATGAGCCGGATCGCCTATGCGACGTCGAAGCAGGTGCTGCTCGCGGCGGATGCTTCGAAGTTCGGACGGTACGCCTTGATCCAGACGGCGGCACTGAGCGATGTCGGCATATTGGTGACCGACAAGCCGCTCGAAGAGGACTACGCCCGCGCCTTCGCTCACGCAGAAGTGGTGATCGCCTGACGCCGCCGCGCCGCGCGGATCAGCGGTGGCGCGACGACGAGGATCAGGAGCGCGCCGGCGCCTGCGACGGCGGCGTGGAGCAACCAGAATTCCGGGCTCGCGATCCGCTCGTAGAAGACGCCGCTGAACCCGGCCCACAAGCTCGCGAAGACTCCGTGGAGGTAGAACAGCCCCATCCAGAAGCCGACGAGATGGCGCGGCGCGCTGCCCGCGATCAGGCTTAGCGCGGACGGCCAGATCAGCACGATCGCCCCATCGATGAGGACCAGATAGGCCAGCGTCCAGGGTAGCGCGAGCGGTGCGCCGCCACTGGTCGCGTCGCCAAGCGCAAGGACGAGATAGCCCGCCGAACATAGCATTCCGCCGAGGAATATTTGGGTCACGGCGCCGATCCGAATGCCCCGCCGTTGCAGCGCCCGCGATGCGACCTGCGACACCGTGATCAACGCCAGCGTGAAGACTCCGTCTAGCGACAGGAACCACGCCACCGGCATGGTCAAGCCGAAGACATGCCGGTCGGCGCGCGTCCGCGCCCACACCAGGAAGATGTTGCCGAGCTGATCATAGGCCGAATAGCAGAGGTACACGGCGGCCAGGGCAACGACGAGCAGCGCAGTCGAGCTAGCGGGGACGTGCGCCGATACCGCCGATGTCGCGGAGGTCGCCGTTGGTGCCGCGCGGCCGGTCATCGCGTAGATCGCCAGCCCCAGTGCGACGGCAGCGGCCGCTGCGCCAATCGCATAGTCCTGACCGGCAAACGCGGCGAGCGCTCCGCAGACCAGCGGTCCGCAGATCACGCCCGCATTGAGAAAGCCGAGATAGACCGCGTAGCCCCGTCGCCGTTGGGCTTCGTCCTGGAACAGCGCGCCGAGCTGTGCGGACAGATTGCCCTTCAGCACCCCCGCGCCGATCGCGAACGGGACTAGGCCGATAAGGAATGTCGGATCTCTAAGCATCAGTGTCAGGCCGAGCAGCATCCCGACACTACCTGCCGCGACCATCGTCCGCCGGCTTCCAATCACGTCGCCGATCAAGCCACCAATTGGTATCGCCAAATAGATCAGCGCATTGGCATAGCCGTAAAGCTGCGAGGCAAGTCCGGTGGCGGACAAGGGCCCGAACATCGCCGCGCTGGTCTCGCTGAAGGCAGTCACGCCGACGACGCGCGACACGTCGCCGACGAGCACCCGGTCCAGGAAGATCAGCACCAGGACCGACTTCACGCCTGAGACGGCGAAGCGTTCGAGAAACTCCATCGTCGCGAGCGACAGAAAGCCCGCGCTCAGCAAGCGCTCGCCTTCTACCGCGCCGTCTCTTCGCATTGCGTCCGCCCTCGCCAAGCGCCGCAACTAGGCGGGCTTCGCGACACGGCCATGACAGTAAGAGCGGCTCAGGCGGGGTGCGGAAACGCCGCGGCGGGCTCGCTGATGCCGGGCCGCCCAGTCTCGACATGCCCCGCCAGGCGCAGCTGAACGCCATTCGCGGAAGTCAGCAACAGGTCGTACCAGCGATGGTCGGCCAAGATGATCGGAACCTTTGCCGTGGCGTCGGCGGCGAGCGCGATCTCGCGTCGCTCGCCGCTATGCGCGCAATGCAGCGCCATCGTCACTGGCGCATGGCCGCTGTTGCGAAGCTGTACCGTGCCGGCCGTGCCGTCTTCACGCCATAGTGCCACTGCCTCGATCCCTGCGCTCCCCGCCTGGCCGCAATAGTCGCGCTGGAACCCGTTTGGTCCCCGAACGACCAGCGCGTGCGGCTGGTCCGCACGGATCGGCCAAGTCTCGCTCAGACGGGAGTTCGCCGCCACGGTGAAGTAGCGCCAACCCGGAAAATTCACTTCGTCCTGGACGCAGAAGACGATCCCGACCGGACCCTGGTTGACGAAATTCAGCGTAAGCGCCGCGTCCGACCAAACCGGCTGGACGGCGAAACGGTACGGCAGCGCTCGCGCAGGCCGGGTCCCCGGTTCCTGCACGGGTACGCCGTCCCCCTTGGCAATGATCGGGGCAGGTGCGGTCGCGCACAGTCGCTCGGTTTCCTCGACATAGCCGGCGACCGACGGAAGCGCCGCCGCCCAGCGTGTGTCGAGCCGTGCGCTGTGCGGCACGTCGAAGTCGAAGATCGAAGTGAGGTCGCCACACACCGCGCGCCGCCACGGCGAGATGTTCGGCTCGGCAACGCCGAAGCGCCTCTCCAGAAATCGCAACACCGACGTATGATCGAACAGCTGCGAATTGACCCATCCACCGCGCGTCCACGGCGAGATCACGGTCATCGGCACGCGCGGGCCCAGGCCGACCGGCTCGCCCCGATAGGTCTCGCTGCGGACGTCGACGTTGCTCGCACCGTAGCGCGGTGCGATTCCGGGAACGGGGGCGGGAACGTGATCGAAGAAGCCGTCATTCTCGTCGTAGTTGAGGATCAGCGCGGTCTTCGCCCAGACCTTTGGATTGGACGCGAGCGCCGCGATCACGCTGCTGATCAGCACCTCGCCGAACGGCACGGGCGCGTCGGGATGCTCGCTCATCTGCATCATCGGCACGATCCACGACACCGCGGGAAGCCGGTCGGCGGCGACGTCGGCGGTGAACGCGGCGATGAGGTGCCTGGCCTGCGTCTTCTCGGGATCTTCTGGTGCCACGCCGTCGATCCAGTCGACATAGGCCCGTCCACGCCGGTAATGCGGCGACGACCGGTCCAGCTTTCGGAACTCGCTGAAATAGCCGAGCGGATTGTCCGAATAATTGGCGAGCTCCTGGTACACGCGCCAGGGAATACCCGCCTCCTCGAGCCGGCCGGCATAGGTGCGCCATGGCAGGCCCCCAGTCGCGTCATCCTTGGCCATGTCCGCGCCGGGGTTGGCATCCGTGCCGCCGTTGGTGACGCAATAGGCGCCTTCCTGCCCGACGCTCAGGCCGTTCGTGCCGCTGAAGTGATAGAGCCGGTTGGGGCCGGTCGGGCCTTGCAACGAGCAGTGATAGCCGTCGCAGATCGTGAACTGGTCCGCCAGCGCATGGTAGTACGGAATGTCGGCGCGGGTCAGGTGCGCCATGGTCAGCGGGCCCTTCTGCTCCGCCCATACGTCCCAGTTGCGCCAGCGCGCCTGGCTGTCCTTCCAGCTATGGTCGAGCCCGGTGAAACAGCGCGCGTTGCTGCTGTTGTAGTCGAGCCGGAACGGCCAGGTGATCCGCCCGCCATCGCGGTCGGCGCCGCGTTGCGCCCAGACGGATCGGCCGCCGGGCAACGTCACAGGCCGTGGATCGGCAAAGCCGCGGACGCCGCGCAACGTACCGAAATAATGATCGAACGACCGGTTTTCCTGCATCAGGATCACGACGTGCTCGACGTCCATGATCGAGCCACGCGCAACCGAACGCCGTAAAGTGCTGGCTGCCCCTGGTGGTGCGGCGGCCGCGCTCGATGCACCGATTAGGAAGGCTCTTCGACCAATCGCCATTCTGCTACCCCAAAGCCATCGCGATGCGTCCCGTATAAGGCCGACAAACATCGCGTAGGCATACAGTGTACGATTCATGTGACAACGCCGAGGAAAATGTGAATCTTATGATGACCTCAATCAAAAGGCCCACACTTCAACCGGGGTGTTCGCGTCAGATCTCCGACATACCGAGGCAAAGCGATCATATTACGAAGTGAAGGAGCGTCGACGTAGAAACGTCGGGTAGGGCAGCCGAACGTCGGGAAGTGGGCAGGGCGTCATGCGGCCTCGATGTTGCGTGACAAACGATCTTATCTTAGACAGCCCGTGCTGCGAAAAACGATGGTGTGGTCAACACCCCCATCGCGCGCACGCCGGCTGATAGCTGGTTAGCGGCTCCATCAATGGCAGCGCAGGCTTGACCTGCGCCGGCTAGGAGCGCGAACAAATGCGAGAAGACGTTACCATCATTGGCGCGGGCCTGGGCGGCTTGGTGCTCGCCGGCGCCTTGCATCGCAGCGGCATCGGGGTCGTCGTCTATGAAGGCGAGCCGTCGCCGGACGCGCGGGCCCAGGGCGGCTTGCTCGACCTGCATGAGCATAGCGGTCAGCAGGCACTGCATACGCTCGGACTGTACCATGCATTCCTGAAGCTGGTCCGGCCGGGCGAGGATGCCAAGCGGGTCGTCGACCGGCATGGCACGGTGTTGCTCGATCGACCGGGCGATGCCGCCACCGCCCGCCCCGAGGTGGACCGTGGTGACTTGCGCCGGTTGCTGCTGGATGCCTTGCCGCCAGAGATTGTGCAGTGGGGCCGCAAGGTCGCGTCGGTTCAAGGTGCGGGACGTGGTCGCCACGCGGTCGCATTCACCGACGGCTCCGTGGTCGAAACGACACTGCTGATCGGGGCGGATGGTGCCTGGTCGCGCGTACGCCCACTCGTGACCGACGCCCAGCCTGCCTATACCGGCACCTGCTTTCTCGAGCTTCACTGCGACGCGGACGATCCGCGCGCGGCCCCCGCCGCGGCGGTTATCGGCTCGGGCACGTTGATGGCGGTCGCCCCTGGCCAAGGCATCCTCGCGCACCGGAACGCCGATGGCAGCATCCATATCTATGTGGCTGTCAATCGGCCCGAGGAGTGGCTGGCCGCAGCCCTGCCGATCACGGCCGCCCGAATCGAGGCCTTGTTCGACGGCTGGTCGCGATCGCTACGTGCCCTGATCACCGACGGGGAGAAGGTCCCGGTTGTGCGCCCCATTTACGCGCTGCCGCCTTTGCTGACCTGGCCGCGCGTAAAAGGCGCGACGCTGCTGGGCGACGCCGCGCACCTCATGTCGCCGTTCGCGGGGGAAGGCGCAAATCTGGCAATGCTCGATGGAGCGGAGCTCGCGCGTGCGTTGATCGACCATCACGGCGATAACGAAAGGGCCCTAGGCATTTACGAGCATGACCTGTTCGTACGCAGCCAACCGATTGCACAGCTCAGTGCGAGAAACCTGTCCCGCTTCTTCGGATCGGACGCGCCGACCAGCGTCGTGGATATGTTCAGAATCCCATGAACGAATGGCGGAAGTTGGGAGGTGGGCAGGCCGTTCGGGATGGCCGCTAATGGTTCAGACCTCCGTCCGCTTTCAAAGCCCCAACGCGTCTTCGACATCGACGCCAAGGTAGTGGCCCGTGCTCTCTTTCGCATGACCAAGGAAAATCTGCATTCCGCGTAGATTTCTTGTCAGCTTGTAAATGATTGATGCCATCGTGCGTCGAAGCGAGGGAGTGCCATATTATCGTTGCGGGTGGGGGAAGATGAAGTCGTTTAACGTGCCGCCGCGACGCTCTAGCCAGCGGGCGAGGTTTTGCGGGCTTGCTCGACGATTTCAAATTGCACGGGTCGTTTGGTTTTCTGCCGACTAAGACGGCACGATCCCGGACGCTGCTGCCGGTAACGATGTCGCCGATGCGAACCTTGACGACATCGCAGCCGTACAGTTTGCTGTCGATCGCGACGTCAAAGAGCGCCCGGTTCTGGAAGCGCCTGTGTTGGTCAAGCCAGAGCGAATGTCTCAAACCTGCTGTGGTGTGAGGGAGCGCTTTGCGACCTGCACACGGCCCTTTTCCGGGGGCGGAGTTCATGGATAGCTGGATCTAACGACGAGTAACTCATCGATTATCTCCACGGTGTAGAGTTGATGCTACGGCGTACATCAAAGAAGGTAACACGGCCGTTTCTATTTATCGTTGGTGACGATGCCGATGACCAAGCGGCAGAGATCGAAAAAGCCTTGTATCCGACGAATGTGCACACTTAGGTCTTTGCTTCAGTCATGGCGTTGAAGTAGCCACTGCAATCATAAAGCAAATCGGTGGTGGCAAAAATCTCAGCGGTGCTGCACCGCCCTCTGTTAGCATATCTTGCCTTGAAACTGCGATGCCGGCTCAACTATAGTTTTAATGGCAGCGTCCGGGCGGCGGCATCGGCACACTAGGGCCCTAGCATATGCCGCAACTAGATCCGCCGGCGAGATATTTACTAGTTTATAACTGTTGCAATGAATTAAGTTTCATTGATTACATCGTCAGTCGCGGTGTCATACCGTCAGCCCCTCGCGATTCACTGCGCCCCCAACGATCCGGGGTAAAAACTACTAATGTCAAACCAGAGCTCGCGCGGCTTTCCCGATTTGTCCAAGCAATTCAGTACATCGTAAGATCGATCCTGAGTCACCAACGACTGAGACAGCACGCGAAGTTTCATCTTTCGTGCAATCTTGTACTCTTCAGGAACGTTCGAAACCTTAATGGCGGTGATCGCAGATGCGCCAACCGCGCCCTCGGCGGCTCCTCTTGAAGCCTCCGCCTGCATCGGAGCCGCCTGAGCGTAGCCCGCCGCTGAGAGGAGGAAAATCAAACTACCGACGATCCGCATCACTTTACACCTTTTGCTGTAGGTTGCCGACAACACATCAAGCGTCAAGGAGCGGCCGCATCATCGTTCTGCGTTTAGTGCGCCTCCAACCGCAGACCTCAAACGACCTATATCGCCACGGCAGGCAGGCGATCTGCTCCTAAGCATCCTCAGCGCTTTACTCATCACGGATCAGATCGAACAGTTCCGATCGGACGATCGCGAGCGGGCAGGCCTATGCGGAGGGTCTTGCGCCCGGCTGCGATCTCGCCATCGAGCACAAACCGCTCGGTACCACGGACTCGATCTTCGAGCCGTTGCGTGCACGAGCGACGGCTTTCGACGCGCGCGCAGCAATTGCATCTATCAACCATGAGACGGGCGGCATGGCGGCACTCGTCCGACGTCACGGCGCTGCGCTCGCGCGCCTCGATCAAGTGCTTGGCTGCACGTCGGTGGAGCGGGGATGCGTCCCTGATAGCACGCCGGCGGTCAGCGCAAGCGCCGATGGCCACGATCTCGTGCTGGCGGGGCCGATCCGCGCCGCCTCCGGTATTGCGCAGGTACTGCTGCTGCAGGAGGTCGAGGGTCTGCCACGCGAGAGCATTGGCTGGGGCCGCGCGAATCCTGCGACTATCGAGCAAGTCGGCGCGCTGCATGCCGCCCTGTTCGCCGTGTACACGCACCCGCCCTATATGGCCGCGCATCAAGCCGCCGTGCTCGGCCGCGAGGTGCTGGCGTCCTTGTCCTCGACGGGACCGCGGCTGACGGTATTCATGGGACATGACACCAACGTCACGGCGCTCGCCGCCGCGCTTCGAGTCGATTTGAAAGCGCCGGGCTATGCCACTAACGACGTTCCGCCGGGCGGGGCGCTGCTGATCGAACGCCTGCGTGACGCAAGCACCGGTGTCCGGTTCATGCGGGTGTCGTACCGCACTCAGTCGCCCGAGACCCTCCGTGGGCTTGGGCAATCCGCTTCGCTCGTCGCGCTTAAGATTCCAGGTTGCGCGAGCCCATTGTGTCCCGCCACCACATTTTCCCGGCTGCTAGTTTCACACTTGGCGGCGCTGCAAACAGCTGGGTGACGCTCGAAGCAACCTTACCGCGTGTCCGGGGCGCCAACTAGAAACTCCGCACTCATGGAGATTTGAACACAGCCCTCAGCAGAAGCCGACCAATAAATTAAGACGGAACAGCGGCAGTGTCCTGCAAGGACCAGAACCGAAAATATAAAAATCAGCCGAAATTAGCAGCCGAGCGATGCCATTAGGATCGGATTGGGAAGTCGAAACCCGTAAGATCAGGCGGATCTTCTCAAATAGATTCATGATAAACTTGCGAAGCTAACAAATGGGATCGGTCGTGCAGCGCAACGGCCGACCCCAATGCCCTAAGCGCCATTTCGTCAGATCTGTGAAGAGCGAGCGATAATAGGTGATCGCCAGCGGGATGTTATCGATCGGGGTGCGTTCGTTAAGGCCGTGGCTGAAGTCATCTGATTGCTTGATGAAGATCGGGCTGACGCCGTAGCTCGGCACGCCGACCGAGCGATACCACATCGAATCGCTCGCACCGGCCGACATGCTCGGGAAGATCGGCACGCCTGGACGGATCTTGCCCATTGCCGTCTTGACTGCGCCGGTCAGGTCCGCGCGCAGCGGCGAGGCGTCGGTCGGGTTCGATCCTTCGGTGACGTCGCTGAACTTCACACCCGGATCGGCGGCGACCCTGGCGAGTTCGGCCATCACAGACGCGGGTTTCACGCCGGGAAAGATGCGGCAGTTGATGTTGG
>Ga0265798_10004346_pt1 | contig 19648 bp, 9 predicted proteins | sample P3T30metagenome_FD_192430 | JGI IMG/M metagenome (GOLD analysis project Ga0265798, IMG submission 192430) | Plant litter microbial communities from East Loma Ridge, Irvine, California - P3 T30 | ecosystem: Environmental > Terrestrial > Plant litter > Unclassified | place: USA: California... | reverse complement strand
AAGCAGCCCGCGCCCGGTGAGGCCAGCCTGAAGTGGTGGACGCCCGAGTGGCGCACCGCCGTAACCCAGGGCTTGTTTGTGCGGCGCGACTTTGCGCCCGGCCAAATGGCCCGCGACATGACCATCTTCGTCGACGACGATGGCAAGGCCTATAACATCCACTCGTCGGAGGAGAACCTGACCCTGCACGTAGCCGAGCTCACTGACGACTACCAGGGCTTTACGGGCAAGTGGAACACCATTGCGCCGGCCGGGCACAACGAGGCGCCCGCTATCTGCAAGCGCGGCGGCAAGTACTACCTCCTCACGTCGGGCTGCACGGGCTGGACCCCCAATGCGGCGCGCTCGTTCGTGGCCTCGTCTATCTGGGGGCCGTGGCAGCAACTCGATAACCCGGCCACCGGGCCCGACGCCGACTCCACTTATCACTCGCAGAGCACCTACCTGCTGCCGGTGGCGGGTAAGAAAGAGGCCTTCATCTTTATGGCCGACCGCTGGACACCTAAGAACCCCATCGACGGCGGCTACATCTGGCTGCCGCTCCGCTTCGAAGGCGACCAGCCCCGCCTGCGCTGGGCCGACCGCTGGGCCCTCAGTGCGTTTGACCAGCCTCAGCCCAGGGTAATAGCTACCCCCTAGGTATCCTTTTGGGCATGCTCATGGGGCATCTGGCTGGTTAATAAGTGCATAAGGCCGATAGGGGATAAGCAGGGCAGCATTGCAAAAAGCCAGTTTGGTTGAATTAGTCCCTGCTCTTTCCTGAAAATGCCCCTCTGCTCTGTCGTTTATTACCAATACTTTTGGGTAATCTCAGCATCATTAGTAGCCGCCACAGCAACTAATGCCACTGTGCTGATTACTCATGCGTTGCGGTGCTGCTTAGGTCGGCGCTGCGTCTGCTTTTGCGCTGCGATTATTTTTCTCCCACCCTGGCCGCTTCCGCGACCATTTAATTAACTCTATGCAGGCAAAGTCTATTCTGCTGTGCGGAGCCTTGCTGCCCCTAACGGTGGCAGCAGCCCCGCTTTCTCGCGTAGCCGGCCCCGACTGGGCGCTGCGCACCTTGCCCCACCCCACAGCTGATGTTACCATCAGCGGCACGGTAATCGATGAAAAAGGCGACGGCATGCCCGGCGCCACAATTGTGCTCAAAGGCACAACCCTAGGTACGAATACCGACGCCGACGGCAAGTTCACGCTGCGTATCCCCGACGGCACGGCCTCGCCCACACTCGTTATTTCCTCGGTTGGCTATGTGAAGCAGGAGATTCCGGTGGGCGACCGCACCACGTTTTCTATCAAGCTGGCCCCCAATACCCAAGACCTCAACGAGGTAGTGGTAGTGGGCTACGGTACCCAAAAACGCTCTGACGTGACGGGCTCCGTGATTTCGGTGCCGCAGGACCGCCTTGAGAAAATTCCGGTTTCGAACGTGGCCCAGGCACTGGCCGGCGCGGTGGCGGGTGTCAACATCACTACTACATCGAGCGTGCCGGGCGCGCAGCCCCGCATTCAGATACGCGGCGTGCGCTCGATTACGGCCAGCACCGACCCCTATATTATTGTGGACGGGCTGCCGTTTCCGGGCAACCTCAATGATATCAACTCCAACGATATCGCTTCGATTGAGATTTTGAAGGATGCCTCTTCAACTGCCATCTACGGTACGCGGGGTTCCAACGGGGTTATCCTCATCTCGACCAAGCGCGGCAAAACCGGCAAGCCAGAAATTCGCTACAACGGCTACGCTGGTCCCGAATACCTGATAAAGCGCCTGACCCCACTCAGCCCGGAAGCTTACGCCCAGAAGTACCTAGACTTCGCGGCTCAACGCGGCTTTACGCCTACCCAGCCGCTGCCCAACTCGGCGGAGGTGGTGAACCTGCAAGCCGGCCGTAGTGTGGACTGGATGAAGGAAATCGGCCAGCAGGGCGTCATTCAGGACCACAACGTGTCCATCTCGGGTGGTACCGACAACGTGAAGTACTTCGTGTCGGGCGAGTATTTCAACCAGAAGGGCACGCTCAAAGGCTTCCAGTTTCAGCGCGTTAGCTTCCGCTCCAACATCGATGCGACCCTGACACCCTGGCTGCGTGTGGGTACGTCGTCGTTTTTCTCAACCAACAACGATGGGGGCGGCCGGGCCGACCTCACGCTGGCTCAGGTTACCAGCCCCTACGGCAACCTCTACAACGCCGATGGCTCGTACGCCATCTACCCGCAGCTGCCCGAGCTGCTAATTAAGAACCCCTTGCTGGCCCTCACTACCAAGCGTGAGAACCGCGTGAACCAGCTCACTGGCACGGGCTACGTGGAGGTAGCGCCTACCTTCCTGGAAGGCCTCAAGTACCGCTTCAACGCCACGTACTCGTACCGGCCCTACCGCTACGCCTACTACGAAGGCCGGCCGTTTGGCAACCTGCTCGGCTACGCCGAACTCACCAACGATGAGCGGCACAACTACACGCTGGAGAACATCCTGACTTATAACAAGGACTTCGGCAAGCACCACCTCGACCTGACTGGCCTCTACAGCGCCCAGCAAAACCAGTACTTTACCACCAACGAGCGGGGCACGGGCTTCATCAACGACCAGAGCGGCTTCAATAGCATCGGCTCGGGTTCGTTGCCACCCGTTATCAGCTCCTACGACGAGCGCCGGGCGCTGCTCTCGCAGATGCTGCGCGTGAACTACAACTACGACAGCCGCTACCTGCTCACGCTGACGGCCCGTCGCGACGGCTCCACCGTATTCGGCGCTAATACGGACAAGTACAACGTCTTCCCATCGTTCGCGCTGGGTTGGAACGTGGCCAACGAGTCGTTTTTGAAAGACAATGACTTGCTGAACGTGCTGAAGCTGCGCTTTTCGTACGGCATCACCGGCAACGAGGCCATCAACCCCTACCAGACCATCACGGGCCTAGCCCAGTTGCAATACGCCTACGGCGGCGTGACCACGGTGGGCCTGCGGGCCGACCGCCTCGGCAACGCCGACCTGAAGTGGGAGCAGACGGGTAGCACCAACTACGCCGTGGATTTCGGCATTCTGAAAAACCGCATTACGGGTACCGTTGAGTACTACGACGCCAAAACCACTGACCTGCTGCTGAACCGCCAGATTCCGATTGTGACGGGCTACAACTCGGTGCTGTCTAACGTGGGTTCGGTGCGTAACCAGGGTATCGAAGTGGCCCTGACTACGGCCAACGTGCAGCTGCCAAACTTTACCTGGGAGACGACGCTCAACTTCACGGCCGTGCGCAACCGCGTGACGCAGATATATGGCACGGGCGGCGATGATATCGTCAACGGTCTCTTCATCAACCGGCCCCTAGGTGCCATTTACGACTACGTGAAGACGGGGGTGTGGCAGGTTGGCGAAGACGCCAGTAGCGTGGACCCAGGCGCAAAGCCCGGCGACCTCAAGTTTGCCGATGTCAACGGCGACGGCCGCATCACGAGCCTCGACCGCCAGTACCTAGGGTCGACGCTGCCGACCTGGCAGGGTGGTATCACCAACACCTTTACGTATAAGGGCCTGAGCCTGCGCGTATTCTTCCAGACGGTGCAGGGCGTACTGCGCAACAACGGAAACCTGAACTTTGTGGACCTAGGCGGCCGCTCCAACACGCCGCAGGAAGTAGGCTACTGGACGGCCCAGAACATGAGCCAGGACCGCCCCGGCCTCAACTACACTAACCCCCGCGGCTACGGCTACAACAGCAACGCCAGCTTTACGCGCCTCAAGGACGTGACGCTGAACTATGCCTTCCCGGCTGCCGCGCTCGAAAAGCTGCACCTAGGTGCGCTGTCGGTGTACCTGAGCGGCCGCAACCTCTACACCTGGACCAAGTGGGTAGGCTGGGACCCCGAGCAGAACTATACCGTGGGCAACGGCACCGGCAACGGCGGCACCAACTTCCCGCAAGTACGCAGCATTGTGGCGGGCGTCAACGTGAGCCTGCGCTAATCCTTCTCCCACCCGATTTTAGATACCTCGTTATATGAAACGTTTCACGTTAGCTGTTGTGGGCTTGTTGGGTACGGCCCAGCTGTTCAGCTCCTGCAAGAAGGATTACCTAGAAGAAACTCCACAATCGCTTTACACGCCCCAGACGGTACTCGTCGATTCGCTGGGTTTTGAAGCCGCCATGGCCGGCTTGCAGTCGGTGGTGCGCGACCAGTACACGGTCGACAACTTCAATATTACCACCACCCAAAACGTGGGGGTGCAAGGCCTGCTCGGCATCATGCAGGAAGGCACCGATGTGGCCATTCCGGGCCAGGTGCAGGGCATTGAGGTGCCGTACTACAATTACACCCTGCTCAACTCGCAGGACCAAGGCTCGGCTTATTTCTGGAGCTGGGCCTACCGCACCATCAACAACTGCAACCAGATTATTGCCGGGGCCGCTGCCGCGCCGGACACGTTGCGCCAAGGCTACAAAAACCGGATTTCGGCCGAAGCTCGCTTCTACCGGGCCTACGCCTACGACTTTCTGGTGACGCTCTATGGCGATGTGCCGCTGATTGAGACGCCCGTAGCATCGCCGCGCACCGACTTCACGCGGGCCCCTGCAGCGACAGTCAACGACTTTATCGTAAATGACCTGACGACGGCCCTGCCGAGCCTGTTCGATGCCAACAAGGCGGTGTCTGGGCGCATCACGCGGGGTGCGGCCCAGCAGCTGCTGGGGCAGGTGTACCTGCGCATGGGCAAGAACGACCTAGCCCAAGCACAGCTGCAAGCGCTCATCAATAGCAACGTTTACAAGTTGATTACGGCTCGCTACGGCGTGCGCAGCAACCAGCCCGGCGACTACTTCTCCGATATGTTTATCGTGGGTAACCAGCGCCGCAGCCAGGGCAACACGGAGCTTATCTGGGGTATCGAGCAGCAGCTCAACCTGCCGGGTGGCCAAACCAATGCCCAGCAGCGCCGCATGTGGGTGCCTGGCTACTACAACATCAAGGGCATGGCCATTGCCGACTCCCTAGGTGGGCGCGGCATTGGCCGCATGCGCCTCAGCAACTGGGTCGATTACCGCCTGTACCCGGCCAATGAGAACGCCGATATGCGCAACTCGCGCTACAACCTCAAGCGTCGCTTCTACTACAACGACCCCGCCCAAACGGCCCTCTACGGCAAGCGCGTGACGGGCCTTGTAGGCACCGATACCATCTTCTTCATCACGCCCTACACCACCAAGTGGAACCAGTATAACGCGGCCGACCCCTTCGGCTACGGCACCATCAAGGACCTGACTATGATGCGCCTGGGCGAAACCTACCTGCTGCTGGCCGAGGCCCAGTTGAAGCAAGGCAACGCGGCCGGGGCTGCTGCCAGCATCAACGTGCTGCGCACCCGCGCCAAAGCCGCCCAGGTGAGTGCCGGCGACATTACCCTCGACTTCATCCTCGACGAGCGCGTGCGCGAGCTGATAGGGGAGGAGCAGCGTCGCCTCACGCTGCTGCGTACCGGCACGCTTGTAGAGCGCACCCTGCGCCTCAACGGTGCCTCGGTGCAAGGGTTGACCAAGGAGAAAGCGCTGCTGCCCATTCCGCAAACGAGCATCGACCTGAATACCAATGGGTCGCTGACGCAAAACCCTGGTTACTAGCTGGTGGGCTAGTTGCCGGTCGAGCCGGGGCTGCCTTGTGGAGAGGGCGGGCTCCGGCTCATTTTGTGTATACGCTGTTACGTTACCAAAGCATCCATGAAAGTATTATTGCTGCTAGGGGGCGCGCTAGCTACCCTGCCGGCGAGCCTCGCCCTAGGTCAAGCCTCGCCGGCGCCCGCCTTCTTTGATACCCACGTAGCGCCGCCCGGCACCAAGCTGCCGCCTTTCGAGGTTAAGAACCCCGACAAGCAGCTCAGCCCCTACACTGGCCTCACGCGCCGGCACTGGCAAGACGCCGCCCGCTACCTGCTAAGCGGGGCCTTTAGCTACGTGCGGACCCTGGACGACCCCATGCAGTTTGTGAAGCAGCCTGGTAAGAGCTACCCCCGCTCAGCCAGCCAGGTGCCCACCGAAAAGCTGGAGGGCCTGTGCCGCACGCTGTTTATGGCCGCGCCGCTGCTCAAAGAGGACCCCGGCCTAACGCTGAACGGCGTGAAAGTGGGCGACTACTACCGCCACCAGCTGGCGCTGCTCGTGGACCCGGCCAGCCCCAGCTACATCGCGCCCCGCGCCAAGGATGGCGGCCCTAGTCAGAACCTGGTCGAGTTTGGCGGGCTGAGCGTGGCCTTGTTTGCCGCCCCCGAAATCTTGTGGGACCCGCTGCCCGCGGCTACCAAAAAGGCGCTGGCCGCCACCATGCTCAGCTACGGCGACGGGCCTACGGTGCCCCAAAACTGGCGCTACTTTAACATTTTCATTCTCAGCTTTTACAAGAGCCGGGGCTATCAGGTAAATGAAAAGCTACTGGAAGAATACCTGCAAAAGCAGCTGACCCACTACAAGGGTGAGGGCTGGTACGACGACGCGCCGAGCTTCGACTACTACAGCATGTGGGCCTTCCAGATGTATGGCCGGCTCTGGAGCGAGTACTACGGGCGCCAGCACTACCCGCAGGTAGCCAAGCAACTAGCTGAAAATTTTGCGCCGCTCAAGAACACCTACCCCTACCAGTTTGGGCGCGATGGCGCGATGATAATGTGGGGCCGCAGCATCACGTACCGCTTTGCGGCGGTGGTGCCGTTTCCGCTTATGGGCTTGCAGCCCGAGGCGGGCACCAACTTTGGCTGGATGCGGCGCATTGCCTCGGGAACCATGCTGCAATTCTTGCAGCGCCCCGACTTCTTGCAGGATAATATTCCGACCCTAGGTTTCTATGGGGCGTTCGAGCCGGCGATACAGCCCTACAGCTGCCGGGGTAGCGTGTTCTGGATGGCCAAGGCTTTTTTGGGCCTGCTGGTGCCAGCCGATAGCCCGTTCTGGACCGCCACCGAAAACGAAGGGCCGTGGAGCAGTGAGTTCAAGCCCGGTACAGTAGTCAACAAGTTTGAGTCTGGCCCCAACATGCTCGTGACCAACTACCCCGACCTAGGGGCGGCCGAAATCCGCGATGCGCCGCACCAGCCCGCCAGCGACCCCTACCGCGGCGACGAAAACTACAACCGCCTGAGCTACAACAGCGCCTTTCCGTGGCAGGCCGATGGCCCCCGCGGTGAGGTAGCCATGAACTACGTCTTCAAAAACAAGCAGGACAAGTGGGAGCCGCTGCGCTTGTACACCTTCCGAAAGTACGCCGACGGCGTGTACTACCGCGACGCCGAGCTGGAAACTAATAAGAACATCAAGCTGCACCTGGCCGAAATGCCCCTGCCCAACGGCATCCTGCGGGTAGACCAAAACGCCAGCACTGAGGCCACCGCCCTGCGCCTAGGGCACTACGCGCTGCCTACTCTCACGGGTGCCATCCGGCGCACTACGCGCAAGGTGAAAGGGCACCAGGTACAGCTTATTGACAATGGTACTTACCAGCTGGCCCTGGTGCCCCTAGGTGGCTGGGACCAGGTTGAGGCCGTGGAAGCCACCGGCCTGCACCCCGCCGCCCCCACCAGCACGGTACTCAATGCCCTAGGCAACACCGCGCCCGACGCCCGTCCTAAGCTCTATGCCACGCTGCTGCTCTGGAAAAAATCGGGTACTACCTTCGCCGATGCCGAGCTGCTGCCTGTGCGGCAGGTGCGGCCCGCCGCGGGCGGCACCGGGGCTACCGTAATAATGGCCGATGGCAGCCGCAAAGAATTGAAATACACCGAATAACCAAGTACATGCGCGTAACTGCTTTTCTGATGACCGCCCTAGTGGTTGGCGGAGCATCCCTCGCTAGCCAGGCCCAGGCTACCCTAGGCGCCGACACCCTGCATGCCCCGGCACCAGCTCTGCCCGGTCCCAATGCCGACCCGCACATTGCCGCCTTCGGCGACACTTACTACCTGTACCCCACCACCGACGGTATTGAGGGATGGGGCGCCAAGTCGTTTAGTGCCTGGTCGTCGAAGGACTTGAAAACTTGGAAGAACGAGGGCGTTATTCTGGACCTTCCGCGCGACCTTACCTGGGCCAACCGCAACGCCTGGGCCCCGGCCATGGCCACCAAAAACGGCAAGTATTACTTCTACTACACGGCCGCCCAGAGCGTGGGCGTGGCCGTGGCGCCTAGCCCCACTGGCCCCTTCAAAGACCCCCTAGGGCACGCCCTGGTGGCCAAAGACGCTTACCGCGGCCAGGCCATCGACCCCATGGTGTTCGTCGACGACGATGGCAGCGCCTACCTCTACTGGGGCCAAGGCCAGTGCCACGTGGTGAAGCTGAACGCCGACATGACCAGCTACGACCCCGCCGCGGTGGTCGAGTTTAAGCCTGAGGGCTACAACGAGGGCTCGTTTGTTCTCAAGCGCCAGGGCAAGTACTACCTCATGTGGAGCGAATTTGACACCCGCGACCCGCGCTACTCGGTGGCCTACGCTACCTCTAGCTCGCCGATGGGGCCGTGGGTGAAGGCCAGCGGCCCGCCTGTGCTGCACGGCCGCGGCCCGGTGAAGGGCGCCGGCCACCACTCGGTGGTGCAGGTGCCGGGCACCGACCAGTGGTTTATTGCCTACCACCGCTTTATTATTCCGGGCGGCGATGGCTTCAACCGCGAAACCTGCGTGTCGCCCATGCGCTTCGACGCAGCGGGCAACATCTTGCCGGTCAACGTATTTGAGCCGGTCAAGGCCACCAAGATTCGCCGGCCGGCGGCTAAGCGGCGGCCCTAGGTACGCTTAACAGGCGTTGTAGTCCGTAGGGTGGCGCATCTCAACGCGGACTGCAACGTCTATGTCCCACGCTACTGGCTATCAACTAGTACCAACAAGCGAGTTAATGATGCTATAAAAAGAACAATTATTTCTTTTTTAACTAGCAATGCACAAACGATTGTGTAAATTGCTGACCCTGTTGGGCTATTAGTGCCTTAGCCGGTGCTGCTCTTTCCTCTATCTCCCACCCACCTCTTCTATGCGTTACGCTTCTCTTAGTCAGCAGGTAAAGCATTTTGTTGCTGCTTCTTGCCTCCTAGGTGCCGCAGGCACGGCCCAAGCCCAGGCCGTGGCCGACTACCCCATCCGACCGGTGTCGTTTACACAGGTGAAGCTGACGGATAACTTCTGGCTGCCGCGCCTTAAGACGAATACCGATGTCACCATTCCGGCGTCGTTTCAGCGCTGTGAGGCCACTAATCGGGTGAAGAACTTCGAGATGGCCGCGGCGAAGTCGGGCAAGTTTGCAACGACCTACCCCTTCGACGACACCGACATCTACAAAACCATCGAGGGCGCGTCGTACTCCCTGAGTCTCTACCCCGACGAGCACCTGAAGGAGTACGTCGATGCGCTTATCAAGAAGGTGGCTGCCGCGCAGGAGCCTGATGGCTACCTCTACACAGCCCGCACCATTGACCCCGCCCACCCGCATAGCCAAGCCGGCAAGGAGCGCTGGGAAAAAGAGCGCGAGCATAGCCACGAGCTCTACAACGCCGGCCACCTCTACGAGGCGGCTGTGGCTCATTACCAAGCCACGGGACAGAAAAATCTGCTCAACATCGCCCTCAAAAATGCTGACCTTGTGTGCTCGGTGTTCGGCCCCGGCCGCCGCGCCGTGGCGCCCGGCCACGAGATAGTAGAGATGGGCCTGGTGAAACTCTACCGCGTGACCGGCCAGGCCAAGTACTTGAACACCGCCAAGTTCTTCCTGGACCAGCGCGGGCAGTACAAGGGCTACGACCCCAAGAGCACGGACGAGTGGAAAAACGGCCAGTACTGGCAAGATGACAAGCCCGTAGTGGCTCAAACGGAGGCCGAAGGCCACGCCGTGCGCGCCGGCTACCTGTATTCGGCTATGGCCGACGTGGCCGCCCTCACCGGCGACAAGCCGCTGCTGGCGGCCGTGGATACCATCTGGCACAACCTAGTGACCAAGAAGATGTATGTGCAGGGCGGCACCGGCGCGGTGGGCAACGGTGAGCGCTTCGGGGCCAACTACGAGCTGCCCAACGCCACGGCCTACAACGAAACCTGCGCCTCGATAGCCGATGTGTACTGGCAGCAGCGGATGTTTCAGCTGCACGGCGACGCCAAGTACGCCGATGTCATGGAGAAGGTGCTTTACAACGGCCTGATTTCGGGCGTGGGGCTCGATGGCAAGTCGTTTTTCTACACCAATGCCATGCAGATAAAAGGGGGCCTAGGGTCGGCTGACACCGAACCGGCGCGCTCGGGCTGGTTTGACTGCTCGTGCTGCCCCACCAACCTGGCGCGGCTCTTCCCGAGCCTGCCCGGCTACGTGTACGGTCAGCACGACAAAGACGTGTACGTGAATCTGTTCGTGAGCAGCACTGCCAACCTGACGGTGAATAAGAAGCCAGTGCAGCTGGTGCAGCAAAACAACTACCCCTGGGACGGCGGCCTCAAATTCGTGGTGAACCCGGCCGCCAGCGCCGACTTCAACCTGCTGGTGCGCGTGCCCGGCTGGGCGCGGGGCGAGGCCATGCCCTCCGACCTCTACACCTTCGCCACGCCCGCTAAGAGCGAGGTAGTTATCAAGATAAACTACAAGCCCACCGCCTACACCCTGCGCAACGGCTACGCCGTGCTGCCGCGTAAGTGGCGCAAGGGCGACGTGGTCGAAATGACGTTGCCCATGGAGGTGCGCCGCGTAGTGGCCAACCCCAATGTAAAAGACGACCTAGGGAAGGTGGCCTTGCAGCGCGGCCCGGTCATGTACTGCGCCGAGTGGACCGATAACAAGGGCAAAGCCAGCAACTTCGTGGTGCCGCCCACGGCCACCTTCACCGCCGCCTACCGCCCCGACCTGCTCAATGGCGTGACGACCCTCACCGCCACCGTGCCCACCGTGCAGGTCGATGCTGCTGCCAGCACCATCCAAACCGTGCCCCAGACCCTCACGGCCATTCCGTACTACGCCTGGGCCAACCGCGGCAAAGGTGAAATGACGGTGTGGTTTCCGGCCCAGGTGCTAGATGTGGACCTCGTGACGCGCCCCGCCGAACTACCCGGCAGCAGCAAATAACACCTACCTACCCGCCGTGCTTGGCCTGGCCGAGCACGGCGGGTAGGGGCACTCATTACCTACCATTTCTTTCCCCACCAGTTTTGACGCTTCTTACTCGTCTCCTGCCTTTGGCCGGCCTAGGCCTGCTATTTGCGCCCGCCGCCGCTCACGCCCAACAGTACCAACCCACTGCTACTGGCCTGCGGGTCAGTACCGATTCACTCACGGTGGAGGTGCAGTTTTACTCGCCCGAAATAGTGCGCGTATTCAAGCAGCCCAAGGATAAAGAGGCCGCTAAGAAGAGCCTGGTGGTGGTGCAGGCCCCCACGCCGGGCAAGCTGAAGTACAGCCAGAAAAACGGCCAAGTGACCATCAGCAGCCCCACTACCCAAGTAGTAGTGAATGAGAAAACCGGGCAGGTGAGCTTTCGCACGGCGAAGGGCCAGCCGCTACTAAGTGAGCAGGCCCTAGGGGCACGCTTTACCGCAAAGAAGGACCTAGGCACTGCCACTTACCGCGTGCGGCAGCTGTTTCAGCTGGCGCCGGGCGAAGCGGTGTATGGCCTGGGCCAGCACCAGGATGGCCACCTCAACTACCGGGGCCAAAAGGTGCTGATGAAGCAGAAAAGCCTGGACATTGCGGTGCCCGTGCTGCACTCGAGCAAGGGGTACGGCGTGCTCTGGGACAACTACTCGACCACTAATTTTAGCGACGCGGCCACCGGTACTGTCTTCGATTCGGAGATTGGCGACTGCGTCGATTACTACGTGCTCAATGGCCAGGGCACGGCCGATGGCGTGGTGGCCCGCTACCGCCAGCTGACGGGGCAGGCGCCCATGTTTCCGCGCTGGACCCTAGGCTTTTGGCAAAGTAAGGAGCGCTACAAAAGCCAGGATGAAACAGTGGGTGTGGTCGAAAAATTTCGCGCCCTGGGCGTGCCGCTCGATGGCATTGTGCAGGACTGGCAGTACTGGGGCGAGGACAACGACCTCTGGAACGATATGGCCTTCAACAACCCCAAGTTTCCTAATCCGCAGGCCATGGTAGACCGCGTGCACGCGCTGCACGCCCACCAGATGATTTCGATTTGGCCTTCGTTTGGCAAGAAAAGCAAGCCTTACCAGGAGCTGGCCAGCAAGGACATGCTCTTCGATTTTATCACGTGGCCGCGCACGCCGCACGTGAAGGTATACGATGCCTTTGACCCCGCCGCCCGCGACATCTACTGGAAGTACTTGAACCAGGGCATCTTCAAGCTCGGGATGGATGCCTGGTGGATGGATGCCACCGAGCCCGACCAGCTCCAGCCCTTCGACACCGACGACGACAACAAAACGGCCCTAGGAAGCTTCCGCCGCGTGCGCAACGCCTACCCGCTCGTAACGACGGGCGGCGTGTACGAGCATCAGCGCCAGGCTACTGCCGATAAGCGCGTGTTCATCCTCACGCGCTCGGCCTTTGCCGGGCAGCAACGCTACGGCACCATGGTGTGGTCGAGCGACGTAGACTCGCGCTGGGACGTGCTGGCCAAGCAAATCCCGGCCGCCCTCAACCTCAGCCTGACTGGCTTTCCGTACTGGAACAGCGACATCGGCGGCTTTTTCCCCAGCGGGCAGTACCCCAAAGGTGTGAAAGACCCGGCTTTTCAGGAGTTGTACACGCGCTGGCAGCAGTTTGCGGCCCTCACGCCCATGATGCGCAGCCACGGCGAATTTACGCCCCGCGAAATCTACCAGTTTGGCGAGCGCGGCACCTGGGCCTTCGATTCGCAAGCCAAGTTTATTGACTTGCGCTACCGCCTGCTACCCTACCTCTACTCGCTGATGTGGCAGGTGACGCACCAGGCCGGCACGCCCATGCGCGCCCTGGCGATGGACTTCGCCAACGACCCGAAGGTGAGTGACATGAGTACCGAGTACATGTTCGGTCCCGCCTTTTTGGTGCGCCCCGTCACAGAGGCACAGTACGTGAACCGGCCCGATAGAAACGTGCCCGTGCCGCCCGACTTCTCGCAAACGAAAGGGGTGGAGGTGTACCTGCCGGCTAGCGCCAGCTGGTTCGACTTCTGGACTGGCAAGCGCCAGACGGGCGGCAGCACCGTGCAGCGCGAAACGCCCATCGACGTCATGCCGCTCTACGTGCGCGCTGGCTCGGTGCTGCCCCTAGGTCCGCACCAGCAGTACACTGGCGAGAAGGAAGGCGCCCCGCTCGAAATCCGGGTGTACCCCGGCGCCAACGGCGAGTTCACGCTCTACGAAGACGAAAACGACAACTATAACTACGAAAAGGGTGCCTTTGCCACCATCCGCATGCGCTGGAATGATAAGGCCCGGCAGCTCACCTTTGAGAACCGCACCGGCAGCTTTCCGGGCATGCAGGCCGCGCGCACCTTCCGCGTGGTACTGGTCGATGAACAGCACGGCACCGGCATAGGGGCCGACGACGCCCCCGCCAAGGAAGTAAAATATGCCGGCCAGAAAACGACGGTAAAGCTTTAAGTAAAAGGCGTTAAAAGAAAACGTTGGTCATGCAGAGCGCAGCGAAGCATCTCGCGTGGCGCAGTAATCAATAACGTTCGCAAACGTCAACATGCGAGATGCTTCGCTTCGCTCTGCATGACCAACGGCCTTATAATGAAACATCTATGAGTTAAAGAACAGGCCCTGCAACCTGCTCTTACTTCAACCTATCCACTTGATGAAACGTCCCCTTTGCCTATTTTTCCTGTTGCTGAGTGCCCTAGCCGCGCCGGCCACCGCCCGCCCGCTTAAGGCTGGCCCGTACAGCGCCTACCTTTTTGCCTACTTCACGGGCAACGACATCAAGGAAGAAGCTATCCGCTTCGCGCTCAGCACTGATGGCTACCACTACCGCGCTCTCAATGGCAACCAACCAGTGGTTAGTTCGGCCGCCATCAGCGAGACGGGCGGCGTGCGCGACCCGCACATCGTGCGCGGGGCCGATGGCAAGACCTTCTACATGGTGGCCACCGACATGGTATCGGCCAAGGGCTGGAGCTCAAACCGCGGTATGGTGCTGCTCAAGTCCAAAGACTTGGTGAACTGGACGCACAGCGCCATCAACTTTCAGAAGCGCTACGCCGGCCAGGAAAACCTGAAGCGGGTGTGGGCGCCGCAAACCATCTATGACCCCCAAGCCAAAAAGTACCTGGTGTACTTCTCATTGCAGCACGGCTCGGAGCCCGACAAAATCTACTACGCCTACGCCAACAAGGATTTTACCGACCTAGAAGGCGAGCCCAAGCAGCTGTTCTTCTCGCCCACCAACGGCTCGTGCATCGACGGCGACATCGTGGCCAAAGACGGCCTTTACTATCTTTTCTTCAAGACCGAAGGCAACGGCAACGGCATCAAAATCGCCGTGTCGGATAAGCTCACCAGCGGCTACGTGCTGCGCGACAACTACGTGCAGCAAACCAAGGACCCGGTAGAAGGCGCGGGCACCTTCAAGCTCAACAACTCGAACGACTACATCCTGATGTACGACCTCTACACCAAGGGCAAGTACCAGTTTACCCGCACCAGCGACCTCCAGCACTTCGCGGTAGTAGACAAGGACATCAGTATGGATTTTCACCCGCGGCACGGCACCGTAATGCCCATTACGACCGCCGAGGCGGCGCGCCTCGCCAAGCGCTGGCCGAGCGGCGGCAACCTAGGGCTGGCCCCAACCAAGAAGGCCGACGTGCTGGCGCTCCTTACCAAAGTGAACGACCACTGGCAGGCCACGCACACGCCCCAGGTGCGCTCATTTTGGGATGAGGCCGCCTACCAGACCGGCAACATGGCCGCCTTCGCCGTGACCAAAAATAAGAAGTACCGCCAGTATGCCGAGGACTGGGCCGTGCACAACAAGTGGCAGGGCGCCACTTCGACCGACCGCGACGATTGGAAATACACCTACGGTGAAACGCCTGACCACGTGCTATTTGGCGATTGGCAGATTTGCTTTCAGACCTACGCCGACCTCTACAAGCTCAAGCGCGAGCCCATCCGCATTGCCCGGGCTCGCCAGGTGATGGAATACGAAATGAGCACCACGCGCAATGACTACTGGTGGTGGGCCGACGGCCTCTACATGGTGATGCCCGTGATGACCAAGCTCTACAACATCACCCAAAACCCGCAGTATCTCGACAAGTTGCACCAGTACTTCGGCTACGCCAACAGCATCATGTACGACGCCGAAACCGGCCTCTACTACCGCGACGCCAAGTACGTGTACCCCCAGCACAAGTCGGCCAACGGCCAGAAGGACTTTTGGGCGCGCGGCGACGGCTGGGTTTTCGCCGGCCTAGCCAAGGTGCTGGCCGACCTGCCCGCCACCGACCCGCACCGCGCCGAGTACCTCACCAAGTACCTAGGGCTGGCCGCCGCCCTCAAAAAAGCCCAGCAGCCCGAGGGCTACTGGACGCGCAGCCTGCTCGACCCCGCCCACGCCCCCGGCCCCGAAACCAGCGGCACCGCCTTCAACACCTACGCCTACCTGTGGGGCATCAACCACGGCGTGCTCGACAAAAGCGAGTACCTGCCCACGGCCATGAAAGGCTGGCAGTACCTCATTATCACCGCCGTGCAGCCCGATGGTACCGTGGGCTACGTGCAGCCCATCGGCGAGAAAGCCATTCCGGGTCAGGTTGTGGATAAGAACTCGACCTCCAACTTCGGGGTAGGAGCCTTTTTGCTGGCCGCCAGTGAGATGTACTATTACACCGCTAAAAACTAAGCCGTTGCCCTCTCTTCTCCCTTCCCTGCGGTCGCTGCTGTGCGCGGCCGTACTGGCCGCGCCGCTGCTGGCGGCAGGCCAGGCCAAACCTACCGCCAAAGCCATCAGCCCCGACTTGTTCGGCATCTTCTTCGAGGACATCAACTACGCCGCCGATGGTGGGCTGTACGGCGAGCTGGTGCAAAACCGCTCGTTTGAGTACTCGCCCAGCGACCACGGCGGTTGGCACCCGCTCACCAGCTGGGACTACCTGCACGAGGGCTACGCCATGGGCAGCGTGTCGGTAGAGAGCGCCGCGCCGCTGCACCCCAACAACCCGCACTACGTGCAGCTGCGCATCGAAAACCCCTTTCAGAAGGGCCTAGGGCTGAAAAACAACGGCTTCGATGGCATTGCGCTGAAGGCGGGCGAGAAGTACGATTTCTCGCTGTGGGCGCGGGTGAAGTCGGGCGCGGCCGTGCCACTGCTAGTACAGCTGCGCGATAAGAAAGACAAGGTGCTGGCCGAAACCACGCTATCGGCCCAAGCGGCTGAGTGGCAGCAGTACCGCGCCACCTTCACGGCCCCAGCCGCCGAGCCCGAGGCCAGCCTCGTGGTGCTGGCTACCGGCAAGGGCGTGGTAGACCTCGATATGGTGTCGCTGTTCCCGCAAAAGACTTTTCACAACCGCCCCAACGGCCTGCGCCCCGACCTGGCTCAGGTCATCGCTGACCTTAAACCCAAGTTTGTGCGCTTTCCGGGGGGCTGCCTGGCCCACGGCGACGGGCTGGATAACATGTACGACTGGAAAAAAACCGTGGGGCCGGTGGAGCAGCGCGTGGCTCAGCGCAACATCTGGAACTACCACCAAACGGCCGGCCTAGGGTACTTCGAGTACTTCCAGTTTTGCGAAGACATCGGGGCCAAGGCCCTGCCCGTGGTGCCGGCCGGCGTAAGCTGCCAGAACTCGGGTGGCTCGTGGCGCATCGGCAGCATCGGTCAGCAGTGCATCCCGCTAACCGACATGGCCGCCTACACCCAGGATGTGCTTGACCTGATAGAGTACGCCAACGGCCCGGCTACCTCGACCTGGGGTGCCAAGCGGGCCGCGGCCGGCCACCCCGCGCCATTCAACCTGGAGTATGTGGGCATCGGCAACGAGGACAAAATCACGCCCGGCTTTGAGGAGCGGTTTAAGATGCTGTACGCGGCAGTGCATGCCAAGTACCCCAAGGTGCAGGTAGTGGGCACCGCTGGGCCAGGCCCCAAGGGCGAAGACTACGACAAAGGCTGGGCGCTGGCTAACCAGCTCAACGTGCCGCTCGTGGACGAGCACTACTACGAGCAGCCCAAGTGGTTTTTGACCAACAATCGCCGCTACGACACCTACGACCGCGCCAAGCCTAAGGTGTACCTAGGCGAGTACGCCTCGTGGGGCAACACCCTCTTCAACGCCGTGGCCGAGGCCGCTTACATGACCTCCTTGGAGCGCAACGGCGACGTGGTGCACCTGGCCAGCTACGCGCCCTTGTTGGCCAAGGAAGGCCACACCCAGTGGAACCCCGACCTCATCTACTTCAACAACAGCACGGTAGTGCCTACCGTGAACTACTACGTGCAGCAGCTCTTCGGCCAAAACCAGGGCACCGAGTACGTGGCGGGCGTGGTAGCGCCGCCCGCCGGCGCTGTGGCCGACACCACCGTGGCCGCCTCCTGCGTGCGCGACGCCAAAACTGGCGACGTCATCTTGAAGCTGGTAAACGCGAGCGCCAGCGCCCAGCCGTTCCAAGTCGATTTATCGGGCCTGAAGGGGCTGAATTTGGCCGCTACGCGCACCATTTTTACCGGCGATAAGGAGGCGAAAAATACCTTCGCCAGCCCCCGCACAGTGCTGCCCAAAACTGCCCCTTACAAAGCGAATCCGCGCTTCGCCTACGAGGCGCAACCCTACTCGCTGACAGTAATTCGACTGCGCGGCAAGCGCTAGTAGCCAAGTTAATAGTTTTTCATCTCCCTCTCCACATCCACTCCCCACCTATGCCCACTTCTTCTTTTCGTCGGCTTACTCTAGCCGCGCTTGGCTTGGCCGCCCCGCTGGCCGCTGCCGCCCAAACCGTGCAGCTCACTGTGCAGCCCGGCGACCCTAAACTCATTGTTAGCAAGCACATTCAGGGGCAGTTTGCCGAGCACCTAGGGCGCTGCATCTACGGCGGCTTCTGGGTCGAGCCCGGCCTGAACGTGCCCAAGCAAGGCCGCATCCGCATGGATATCGTGGACGCGCTCAAGAAAATCCACGTGCCCAACCTGCGTTGGCCCGGCGGCTGCTTTGCTGATACCTACCACTGGCACGATGGGGTAGGCCCCGCCGCTCAGCGCCCCAAAATGCTAAATCTCTGGTGGGGCAACACGCTAGAAGACAATAGCTTCGGCACGCACGAATTTTTGGAGCTGTGCGGCCTGCTCGGCACCGAGCCCTACCTAGCGGCCAACGTAGGCAGCGGCACCGTGCAGGAAATGAGCAACTGGATGGAATACCTCAACTCGGATGAGGACACGCCCATGGTGCAAGAGCGCAAGAAAAACGGCCATGCCGAGCCCTACAAAGTATCGTGGTGGGGCATTGGCAATGAAAGCTGGGGCTGCGGCGGCAACATGACGCCCGACTACTACACCAGCGTGTATAAGCGCTATGCCACCTTCGCCCACGACTACCCCGGCACGCGCCTCAAGCGCATCGTGAGCGGCGCCAATGGCGACGACGCCAACTGGACCGAGACCTGCATGAAGAATATCCCGCTCAACCAGATGTGGGGCCTCACCCTGCACCAGTACACCCTGCCCACCGGCAGCTGGACCGGCAGCAAGGGCAAAGCCACCGGCTTTGGCGAGCAAGAGTACTTCAATACCATGCGCAACGGCTTGAAAATGGACGCGATAGTGACCAAGCACGCCGCCATCATGGACAAGTACGACAAGGACAAGAAGGTAGCGCTGCTCGTCGATGAGTGGGGCATCTGGACCGACGTGGAGCCCGGCACCAACCCCGGCTTTCTGTACCAGCAAAACACCCTGCGCGACGCCCTGCTGGCCGGCACCACCCTCAATATCTTCAACAATCACTGCGACCGGGTGCGCGGCGCCAACCTCGCCCAGGCCATCAACGTGCTGCAAGCCCTGGTGCTGACGGACAAGGAGAAGATGCTGCTCACGCCTACCTACCACGTCTTCGACCTGTACCAGGTGCACCAGGATGCGCAGTATCTGCCCATGCAGTTCAGCAGCCCCGACTACGTGCTGAACGGCGAAAAAATCCCAGCCCTGAACGCTTCGGCCTCCAAGGACAAGAACGGCGCGGTGCACATTTCGCTGGTCAATCTCGACCCTAAGAAGTCCCTGACCCTCGAAACTGCCCTGCCCGGCGTGAGCTACAAAACCGTGACTGGCCGCGTGCTCACTTCGGCCAGCGTGAGCGACTACAATACCTTTGACAAGCCCAACAACATCAAACTGGCCGCCTTCACCGGCGCTAAGAAAAAGGGCGACAAGCTGGCCGTGACTCTGCCGCCCAAGTCGGTAGTAGTGGTGGAGTTGAAGTAAAGGCTACCTAGGGCAGTTGAAAAACACATAGGTTCTTAACTGCCTGTCGCGTTTGTCATTGCGAGCATCGCGAAGCAATCGCACCCGAGCGGCTCGTCTTGGGCGATTGCTTCGCTGCGCTCGCAATGACATTAAGGTAGTAGGGTGGTGTAAAACTTAATTAATAGACCTGTTCCTGAATAAGTAGAAATGCAAAAACGGGTCATGCAGAGCGCAGCGAAGCATCTCGCGTGGTGCAGTAATCTCTAACGTCTGCAAGC
>Ga0265798_10004345_pt1 | contig 19653 bp, 16 predicted proteins | sample P3T30metagenome_FD_192430 | JGI IMG/M metagenome (GOLD analysis project Ga0265798, IMG submission 192430) | Plant litter microbial communities from East Loma Ridge, Irvine, California - P3 T30 | ecosystem: Environmental > Terrestrial > Plant litter > Unclassified | place: USA: California... | reverse complement strand
ACAGCCGTTTGAAGTAGTGGCTGGCGGCCAGTTCGTCGGTGACGCCCATGCCGCCATGCAGTTGCACCGCCTGCTGGCCGATGAAGCGGGCCGCCTGGCCGACCCGGTATTTGGCGGCCGAGACCACGCGGCGGCGCTCGGCAACATCAGTGCCGTCGAGCGTGACCGCCGCAAGCAGCGCCATCGAGCGCGCCTGCTCCAGGTGGATGAACATATCGGCCATGCGGTGCTGCAGGGTCTGGAACTTGCCGATCGGGACGCCGAACTGCTGGCGCGTCTTCAGGTAGTCGAGCGTGGCGTCGAACAGCACTTCCATCGCGCCCAGCGCCTCGGCGCACAGCAGGCCTGCGCCGTAGTCGGCGCCGGCCTCGAGGATGTCCCAGCCGGCGCCAGGCTGACCGATCAGGGCGTCGTCCGGCAGGGAAACGCCGTCGAAGCTGACGTCGGCGGCGCGCAGTCCGTCGAGGGTGCGATAGGCGCGCACCTGCACGCCGGGCGCATCGGGCGGCACTGCGAACAGGCTGATGCCGGCCTCGTCACACTGGGCGCCGCCGCTCCGTGCCGACACCACCAGCCCGCCGGCCTCGGCGCCATGGATCACCACCGTTTTCTCGCCCGTCAGGCGCCAGCCGTCGCCGGCACGCTCGGCGCGGGTGGCGATATCGCGCAGCTCGTGGCGCGACTGACGCTCGCCGAGCGCGCAAGCAAGCTTCAGTTCGCCGCTGGCGACCCGCTCGAGTAAATCCGCATGGCCGCCGCCGAGTTTGAGGAAATAGGCGCCCAGCACGGTAGCAAGATACGGTTCCACCACCAGGCCGCGGCCCAGCTCACGCATCACGACGAACATATCGACCGCGCCGCCATCGAAACCGCCCTGCTGCTCCGGCACCGGCAATGCCGTCATGCCGAGCTCTACAAGAGTGGCCCAGGCCGCATCCGACGTGCCATGGGGCGAAGCGACGATGGCGCGCCGCGCTTCGCTGCCGTAGTCGCGCGCGATCCAGCGCTTGAGGGCGTCGGCGAACTGTTGCTGCTCTTCCTTGTAATCGAAGTTCATGGTGTCGTCCTCACAGGCCCAGGATCATCTGGGAGATGATGTTGCGCTGGATCTCGTTCGAGCCCCCGTAGATGGAGGTCTTGCGGTAGTTGAAGTAATGCGAGGCGAGCGGCGCCGCCAGGTCGTCGCCGGCCACGCTGTGCTCGCTTTCGCCTTCGAGGAAGGCGGCATCGAAGGGCAGCGCCATCGGACCCGCCGCTTCCAGCATCAGCTCGGTGAGGGTCTGCTGGATCTCGGTGCCGCGCACCTTCAGCACCGAGGCTTCCGGCCCCGGCGCCCTGGCGGCCTGGGCAAGCACGCGCAGCACCGTCATCTCGAGCGCCATCAGTTCGATCTCGAGGTCGGCAACCTTCGCCGCGAACAGCGGATCTTCCAGCAGCGGGCGGCCGTTCTTCTGCTCGCGGCGCGCCACGCGCTTCAGGAAGGCCAGCTCGCGCTTGCTACGGCCGACCGCGGCGATGCCGGTGCGCTCATGGCCGAGCAGGTACTTGGCATAGGTCCAGCCACGGTTTTCCTGGCCCACCAGGTTGGCAACAGGAACCCGGACATTGTCGAAGAAGACTTCGTTCACCTCATGGTCTTCGTCGAGCATGATGATCGGGCGCACCGTGACGCCGGCCGCGTGCATGTCGACCAACAGGAAGGAAATGCCCTCCTGCTTGCGCACGCCGCTGTCGGTGCGAACCAGGCAGAAGATCATGTCGGCGTGCTGGGCCAGCGTGGTCCAGGTCTTTTGTCCGTTGACGATGTATTCGTCGCCATCCCTGACGGCGGTGGTCTTGAGCGAGGCAAGGTCGGAGCCGGCGCCCGGTTCCGAGTAGCCCTGGCACCACCAGTCCTCGCAGGACAGGATCCGCGGCAGGAAATAGTCCTTCTGCTGTTGCGAGCCGAAGGCCATGATCACCGGCGCCACCATGTCGATCCCGAACGGCATCACGCGCGGTGTGCCGGCGCGGGCGCACTCTTCCTCGAAGATATGGCGCTGCACCGGAGTCCAGCCGGGGCCGCCGTACTCGGCCGGCCAGCCGGGCGCGACCCAGCCCTGGCGGGCGAGGATGCGGTGCCAGCGGACGTAGTCGTCCTTGCTCAGGCGCAGGTGGCCCAGCACCTTGGCGCGCAGGTCTTCGGGTAGATGGGAATCGAGAAAGGCGCGGACCTGGTCGCGAAAGGCCAGGTCCTCGTCGGAATACCGCGGGTCCATGTAGTCTCCTTGTTATGCGGCGCCATAAAAGCACGACCGTTCACAAGGATTGTACAGGCATTGACAATGCTGCCAAGCTGTTCGCCGGACGGGCTGGGCCGTCCGGCGGAATGTGTTACTTGCGCGAACGGCGGCGGCTCAGCGCGCCTGCGCCCATCATGCCGGCCAGCATCAGTGCGATGCTCGACGGTTCAGGAACGGCAGCCGGGTCGACCGCCGATGGACCTTGCAGGCCACCCCCGCCGACGTTGCCGCCGATGTTGCCGTTTCCGCTGCCGTCGCCTGATGGAGCCGGAATCAGCGGTTCGGTTGCGTTGCCGGCGTTGCCGGTGCTGCCGCCCGACGTGTTACCTGGCGGCGTACCGGCGCTATCGCCGGTCGAGCCCGATGGCGCACCGCCGTTCCCACCGCCAGCGCCTGCGCCTGCGCCTGCGCCACCACCGAAGCCGCCGCCGGCGTCCAGGCCGCCACCGCCGCCGCCACCGACCGCACCGCCGACGCTACCGTCGATGATGACGGCGCCATTGGCCGAACCGATCACCGATTTACCGGCGCCGAGCGTCGCCGCCAGGATGCCGTTGCCTTGCGCCAGCAGGTAGCTGCCTTCGATGCCACGCGAGAGGACCAGCTGGGTCTGACCATTCACCTCGGTCATGTTGCTGCTCGACTTGTCGAGCAGCGCGCCGTCCAGACCGGCGCTGGAGTGCGAAACGCCGCCCACCAGGGTCATGCCACTGCCGAGAACGCCAGATGCCAGCACGTCGGTGCCGTTGCCGGTGGTCCAGTTATTGAGGAAACCCCCAGATGCGGTGGTACTCGCGATCGGGTCGGCGTGGGCAACACCTGCGCAGACGAACATGGCGGCAGCTGCAACGTGACGGATTGACATAGCGTTAACTCCTTGAAGGATGTGAAATTGTTGTTCTTACAACCGTAGCGTTATGCTATCACAAGTAAAAAAAACACAAGGTTCAAGGCAGCTCAACCGTGCGCGGGGTACAAAAGAGAGATATTTCATACAAAACGAGTAGATTCCAACTTTTGCTATGTGCGCCATTTAACATAGCGATGGCGGTTCGGAGCAGCCGGATATTGATCTCTCGTTGTCTGGTTAGCACCACTCCAAACTAGCGCCAATAAAAAAAAAGCCAGGTCTGCATTCGCAGTACCTGGCTTTTTTACGCACGGGCATGAACCCGGTGCAAATGCTGCTTAATTACCCTGGCGCGGCACCGTCATGTAGGGCATCGCACGCGACGCCATGCGCGCATCCGTCCGCAGCATCCCGACCTCGTCGGCAAGGATGTGGGCCGATTCCTGCAGCAGGATGTCCTTGGCGTCCTTGGCCGCCTTTTCGGCCGCGATTTCCGACGCCAGGTCGCGCTCGTCGTACTGCAGCCCGTCATCCTGGCGCGGGGCGCCGCGCACGGCCGTCACCGTCTTGGCCGGCTTGGTCGGCTCCGGCACCTTGCCGCGCGCTTCCTTGCCGCCCGGCGCTGCCGCCGGCTCGTCGGTCGCGGTGCCGGTGGCGCCGGCCAGGCGCGCTTCGCGCAGCTTGGCGCGGGCGTCCTGTGTGTCGCGCTCCTTGCGGCGCACGGCTTCGTTCAGCGAGATCGCGTTTTCCTTGCGCAGCTTGAGGACTTCGTCGATGTCTTCCTTCAGGTACTGGAATTCCTTGTCCTTGGCGATGCGCGCCTCATGACGCTGCTGGAGCGGACCGATCAGTTCCTTCAGGTCGCCCGCCGCGGTATAGCTGGCCGGCTTGATCGACACCCACGGCAGCGCATTGTTGTACGAGGATTCGCCGAAGCTTTCCATGTCCGACAATTGCGGCAGCTTGATGTCCGGCGTCACGCCGCGCAGCTGGGTGGTTCCGCCATTGATGCGGAAGAACTGGGCGATGGTCATCTTCAGTTCGCCGTAGCGCACTTTCTCGCCAGGGGCGAAGCGGTCGAGGTCGATCAGGGTCTGGACCGTGCCCTTGCCGAAGCTCGGCTCGCCGATGACGAGGCCGCGGCCGTAATCCTGGATCGCGGCGGCGAAGATTTCCGAGGCCGAGGCCGAACCGCGGTTGATCAGCACACCCATCGGGCCGTCCCAGGACAAGCCGGCTTGCGTATCGGCCTCGACTTCGATGCGGCCCTGCGCATCGCGCTGCTGCACCACCGGGCCCTTGTCGATGAACAGGCCGGTCAGTTCGATCGCCTCGGTCAGCGAACCGCCGCCGTTGTTGCGCAGGTCGATCAGGACGTTATCGACCTTCTCTTTCTTGAGTTCGCCGAGGATGCGGGCCACGTCGCGGGTGGCGCTGCGGTAATCCTTGTCGCCACGGCGGCGGCCTTCGAAGTCGAGGTAGAAGGTGGGCAGCGAGATCACGCCGACGCGGCGTTTGAAAGCGCCATCCTTGACTTCGATGATCGACTTCTTGGCGGCCTGTTCTTCCATGCTGATCTTCTTGCGCACCATGGTCACGGTCACGTGCTTGGCGTCGGGCCCGGCGTCACCCGGCAGCACGTCGAGGCGCACGGTGGTGTTCTTTTCGCCGCGCACCAGTTGCACGACGTCGTCGATGCGCCAGCCGAGCACGTCGGTGAAGCCGCCGGTGCCCTGGGCCACGCCGACGATCTTGTCGCCGACCTTCAGCTTGCCCGACAGCGCTGCCGGGCTGCCCGGCACGATCTCGCGGATCACGGTGTACTCGTCGCGCGATTGCAGCACGGCGCCGATGCCTTCCAGCGACAGGCGCATGGCGATGTCGAAGTTGTCGGCCGAGCGCGGGCCCAGGTAATTGGTGTGCGGCTCGATCGCGGTGGCGTACGCGTTCATGAACATCTGGAACACGTCTTCGTTGTTCAGCTTCTTGATGCGGGTGACGTAGTTCTCGTAGCGCTTGTCGAGGGTGTCGCGGATCGCCTTGTCGTCCTTGCCGGCCAGCTTCAGGCGCAGCCAGTCATTCTTGACGCGCTTGCGCCACAGTTCGCGGATCTCGTCGTCGTTCTTGGCCCACGGCGATTTTTCGCGGTCGAGCTCGAGCTTCTCGTCGAGCGAGAAGTCGGGCTTGGTCTTGAGCAGCTCGCGTGCATACTTCATGCGCTCGCCGAAGCGCTGCTGGTACAGGTTGTAGATCGCGAACGGGGACGCCAGGTTCTCGTTGTTGATCGCATCGTCCATCTTGGTGCGCAGCGGCGCGAAGCCGTCGATGTCGGTCTGGACGAAATACAGCTTCTCGCTGTCGAGGTTTTCGAAATAATTGTCGAAGATCTTTTCCGACATCGCATCGTCGAGCGGCACCGCCTTGTAGTGGTAGCGGCCGAGGACACGCGAGGCCCACAGGGCGGCCTGGGTCTGCTCGGCGAGCGGTTTCATCTGGAGTGAAGCGGCGCCGGCCGGCGTCGCCTTGGCGGGCGCTGCCGCGGTGGGAGCGGCGGCCTTTTCCGGCTGGGCGGTGACCACGTGGGCCGACATGGCGAAGGCCATTGCGGCCATTAACAGATGGTGTTTCTTCATTCGTCGTCTCTCCGAAACGGATAACACTTGATGCCTGGCGCCTCCGGCACGGCGCCGGACAATACGCCCTTTGCGGGCCATTCTACAGGAAGGCGCAAGGAGGAAGAGCCGGCTTGTATGCTTTTCCGATGAATCCTTACAAGATTAAGGCTGGCATAAGCCAGGCTTTCATCCTTTGGCAAGCGCCATCAGCTCGCTGCCATACATGCCTATGACAAGGGCAATAATTCCGATCGGAATCCAGGGCCAGGAACGCGCCGCCAGGCGCCAGTCCACGGGTGAAGGCCAGAACGACAGGAACTGCGGCGCCAGCATGAAAGCCAGCGCCAGGTCGATCGGTTCGAACACCCACCCGTGACGGGTGCGCCACCAGGCGACGGCGACCGGCAGCGCCAGGATCAGCAAGGGCGCCAGCGCGGCGGGCGCGGCGTTGTACCAGCGCAGGTTGGCGAAGCTGACCGAGCCGAGCTCCCAGTTGTGACCCCTCCCCGGTTTCTTGATGCGGCGGGGAATAATGCTCATGCCGACCGGCTCGGCATTGGTGAGCAGGCCCACCGAGAAGTGGGCCAGTTCGTGGCACAGGGTGCCGGCGGCGGTAAAGATGAAGAACAGCGGGTGGGCGCTCGACCCGATCCACAGCAGCAGCGCGAGCGCGGCCGAGGGAACCAGGTACAGGAGTAGTTCGCCGCCCGGCATGGGATTTATGCCGCGTAGAAGCAGCGGCCGCAGGCCTGGCGGTAGCTTTCGTTGCCGCCGATGCTGACCTGCTCGCCTTCACGGATGCGGCGGCCGTCTAGGTCGACCCGGATGTTCATGGTCGCCTTCTTGCCGCAGGTGCAGATGTTCTTGATTTCCTCGATGTCGTCGGCCAGCGCCAGCAGGTAGGCCGAACCGGGGAACGGCGCGCCGCGGAAGTCGCTGCGCAAGCCGTAGCAAATCACGGGGATGCCGCGCACCTGCGCCACCTGGTGCAGCTGCTGCACTTGCAGGGTGGTGAGGAACTGCGCCTCGTCGACCAGCATGCAAGCCACTTTCGGCGCATCGGCCAGGAAATCGGTGTCGCCATCGAACAGATCGACCTCGCGCTGCGGGCCAAGGCGCGAGGTGATCAGGCCGACGCCGTAGCGGTTGTCGATCGCGGCCGTGTACAGCTTGACCTGCTGGCCCTGCTCTTCGTAGTTGTGTGCCACCTGCAAGAGGGAGGTCGATTTGCCGGCGTTCATCGCCGAATACCTGAAATAGAGTTTTGCCACGGCCCTGCCCTGCACGACGAAATTAATTGCGGGATTATAACAAGCGCGTCCCGCCTTTGTGGGGCGGCTGGCGGTCGGCCGCGGCTGTTATTTCACATGCCCGGGTGGTATTTGCGCTCGAGGTTTTTCTCGATGTCTTCCTTGTAGAACAGCACGTCCTTGAACTCACCGCGGCTGTACATTTCGGCCTGGTCGGCGAAATGCTTCGAGGCCGGATTGTTGCTGTTGCCGCCCGCGAGAATGCTCTTGGCGCGCAGTTTCGGGCCGAACTCGACCACGGCCACGAAGCTGTTGCCGCGGTCACCATAGATGCGCTTGGTCTTTTGCTTGGCCACCATGCCGAACGAGGCCAGCGAGCCCCAGTTGGCGGAGGCGAAGCCGACCGGCCAGCTCGGCTTGCTGTCGTCGTATTGCTGGTCGATGTCGCCACTGATGCGCTGGAAGCGGTTGATCTCGCCCCAAGGGGTTTTCCAGCTGCCGAAGTCCGTCGTCAATTTCTCGCTGGCGCGCTGCAGCGAGGACAGGCGCTCTTCCGCATTCAGGCCCGTGGTGACGAAGTCGACCACCGGGGTGCCCTGGGCGCGGGCGCGCGGTGCATTCTTGGCGACCATGTCCTGGCCCCAATAGATCGCGAGCGAGGTCGGGATCGAGGCGACACCGTAGCGCAGGTCCCAGCCACGCAGGCTCGCTACCTGCTCGGCCAGCAACGCCTTGCGCGGGTCGCTCGCCGGCAAAGCGTCGTAGTCCTTCAGCAGCTGCGGCAGCAACGGCTCGAAGGCGGTCAGGTGGCTGTCGTAGGCGGCGGCGATCAGGCTGTCGAGGGTGAAGCTTTTCGCGTCCTTCAATACGCGCTCGGCGTGGCGGCCGCGCGCGTTCTCGGGCAGCGACCACATGTAGTCAGGCCAGGCTTCGCGCTTCGGGCTGCTGGCGCCCGAAGAACTGAACGGCCAGTTGTTGGTGTTCGAGATATAGCCACTGGCCGGGTTGAACAGGGTGATCGTGTCCTTGATCGCATGCAGGCCCTGCCAGTCGGTGGCCGGGTTGCTGCCGTCCACCGGTTTGCGCCAGTCGAACTTCGGGTCGCGCTTCGGGATGAAATTGCCGTGGAAGTAGGCGATATTGCCCTGCGCATCCGCGTACACCGTGTTGTTCGAGGAATTGGTGCGCAGTTCCATGGCCTTGTAGAAAGCGTTGTAATCGCGCGCCTTGGTGCGGCTATACGACTGGGTCAGCGCCTTCAAGGGCTCGTCCATCATTTTTACCGCGACCCACTTGCCGTCGAGCGCGCGGACGATCGGTCCGTGGTGGGTGAAGTAGGCCGTCACGGTCTTGCTCGCCATCGCGCCGGACGGGGTCTTGTAGCGCAAGGTGATCGCCTTGGCGGTGACCTGGCGCTCGCCATCGCCGTACTTGTAGATGAACTTGCCGTCGCGCTCGACCACCGTTTCCAGGTACTCGTCGATGACGTCGCCGCCACCCGAGGTGTGCATCCAGCCGGTCTTGTCGTTGAAGCCCTGGTAGATGAAGAACTGGCCCCAGGTCACGGCGCCATAGGCGTTCAGGCCCTGCTCGCTCGCCATGTGCACTTCCGGGCGGAAATAGAAGGAGGTGTGCGGGTTGATCAGGAGCAGCGCATTGCCCGATGCCGTCAGCTTGGGTGCAATGGCAAAGCCGTTGGAACCGCGCGGCTCGGCGTCGAAGCCCTTGTCGCGGCTTGCCAGCGCCAGATGTTTCTGCTTGCCGTAGAAAGCTTCCAGGCCCTTGAGCTCGATCTCCTCGATATCGCCGCCGATGCTGCCCTCGCTGAAGCTGAGCGCCATCCAGGGCTCGAAGCGGGTCAGGAGCTTCGGCTTCACTTCCGGGTGGGTGTGCAGGTAATAATTGAGGCCGTCGGCGAAGGCGTTCATCAACTCCTTCAGCCAGGCCGGGCTGGCCGCGTACTTGGCCTGCATATCGGCGGGCTGGATGTACAGCTTCATGCGCAGGTCGCGCCAGACTTCCTTCTCGCCCTCGACCTCGGCCAGGCGGCCCATCGCGTTGATGTAGTTGATCTCGACGCGGTTGAAATCGTCCTCGGCCTGGGCGTACAGCAGGCCGAAGACGGCGTCGGCGTCGGTCTTGCCGAAGACGTGGGGGATGCCCCACTTGTCACGCATGATGGTCACCTGCTGCGCCGTCTTTTTCCAACGGGCCAGCTCGGCCTTGGCCGGCGCCTGCTGGGCGGCCGGGGCCGCGGCGACAGCCAGCGTCGGCACCGCGGCGCCGAGGATAGCGGCGAAGATGGTCGGGAGGAAGCGGCGGGTGATCGTCATGCGGGTCTCCTTATGGATCGTTTTATGCCAGGCCGGCGTGCACCAGCTTCTGTTTCAGGACTTCGTTTTCCGTGAGCAGGGTTGCGACGCGGTCTTTCAGATTGGCGACCTCGGCCTTCAGGGCCGCGCGCTCGTCTTCCGGATCGACAGCAACGCTCTCTTTCTTGGGACGGGTCGCCTGCTTCTGCTCGCGCACCTGGCGCGCGGCCTGCTGCAGCTCCTTCTTGCCGCCGGCGACAGCCGCCTTCTGCTCCTGCTCCGACAGCTGGGCCACGTTGGCGGCGGCATTGATGGAAATGGCGCCGGTGCGCACGGCTTCACGCAGCTCGGGCGTCGCGGCTTTCTGGATGCGTTCGATCTGGCTGATCGTATTGCTCGACACGCGGGCCGCCTTGGCGACTTCCTCGCGCGTGTTCCACGGCGGCGGCGGACTCGAGTCCAGGTCGTCGGCTTCGGGCTTGGGTGGCTCCTTGGCCATTTGCTCCGCCATGCGCGTGGTGATGATTTCCTTCTTCTTCAGCGCAAGCACGCCGCGCTGGAAGTCGGAGACGCTGCGGCGCGCCAGGTGGTTGTCGATCATCCACAGCATCACGTCGTCGATCGACGCGAAGTTGTTGTTGTGAACGGTGCGGAAGGGAATGCCGTGCTTCTGGCAGATCTCGTAACGGTTATGGCCGTCGATCAGGGTGTCGCGCCACAGCACCAGTGCATCGCGGCAACCCTCGGCCTGGAGACTGCGTTCCAGGGCGGCGTATTCGATGTCGGTGAGCGGGTCGACGAAGGCGCGCAATTCGTCGTTGATGGTAATGTTCAAGGTCGGTCCTCATGCTGCGGCGTCAACGAGCTTGACGCCGTCCGGCATGCTACACCATCCCGGCGGGACGACCAATGGATGAGCATCCAAAAGCTTGGATGCCCCATGGAGGAACGCTGGTGCGGGCAGCCGGAATCGAACCGGCACGCCTCACGGCGGCAGATTTTAAGTCTGATGCGTCTACCAATTTCGCCATGCCCGCAACGGCGAGGATTGTACTACGGCATGCCGCCAGGGTGTTAGCAGCCGGGCATGACAAAAAAATGGCGCTGTTCGCGGTAATTCGGCGAACCAGTGTCGGGACCGCTTGTCTTATCCATTGTCGAGTTACCGCATGGAGAGACAGCGATGCAAGGCACAGCGTTCGAGGAATTGTTCGGAGCGTTGACTGAACTGCAGCTGGACAGTACGGAACTTGCCCGCTTGCGAGACTGGCTCACGCATCTCCATTTGCCGGGCGCGTGCCTGGGCCTGATCGCACACGCCGCAGGCACACCACCTTGCCCGCATTGCCAGTGCTCGCGGGTGCACCGCTGCGGCGAAGCCAGCGGCCTGCAGCGCTGGCGCTGCCTGGCATGCCGGCACAGTTACAATGCCCTCACCGGAACGCCACTGGCGCGGCTGCGCAAGCGCGAGCTCTGGCTCCCATTTCTCACTTGCTTGCTCGAATCGGAAACGGTGCGCAAGGCGGCTGAACAGATCGGCGTCAATCCGAGCACGAGCTTCCGCTGGCGCCATCGTTTCGCGCCCGGTGCCGCTTGCGAACGGCCTAGTCTGTTGAGTGGCATGGTCGAGGCCGACGAAACCTATCTGCTGGAATCGCAAAAGGGCTCGCGCTGCCTCGACCGGCCGCCCCGGCGCCGCGGCGGCGTCACCAAGCGTCGCGGCATCAACCGCGACCACGATTGCCTGCTGGTCGCGCGCGACCGCAGCAAACAAACGCTCGACTTTTATACGGGACGTGGTCCGGTGAGCAGCACGCAGCTGGAACGCTCCCTGGGGCCGGCGCTGGCGCCGGACGCTTTGTTGATCAGCGATTCGGCCAGGGCCTACGTTGGTTTTGCGGCCCGTGCCGGCATCCGCCACGAGGCAATCAATGTGCGCGCCGGCGAACGGGCGCGCGGCGCCATCCACCTAAATAGTGTCAACGGCTAGCACAGCCGCTTCAAGACCTGGCTGCGACGCTTCAACGGCGTAGCCAGCCGTTATCTGCACCACTACTCCGGATGGCAACGCATTCTGGACGACGCACGACTGACGACGCCGGCGGACTTGTTGTGCGCTATTGTGCGCTGTGCAAGGTCACCAGGGCATTAATCGAATTAATGCGAACAGCGCCAAAAAAATGCCGCTGTCCGTAGGGACAGCGGCCAGAAGACTCAGTCAACGCTGAGCTGGAGACACGCGGAGAGAGGTGGAACTATCCACCAGAGAACAATCCCTACTTCGGGCCTCTCCCCGGCTTCACAAGCACCAAGGCTTCCCGCCGATTTGTCGGACTGGTCGGACATAAATCAAGCAATTAACGATCACGCGTTGGATTTCAGGGTCTGCCAGGCAACCGCGACGCAGACGATGGCGACGAAGAACAGCAAACCGTAGACAAAGATCCGCATCGACGAGGCCAGCCCGGCCACCGCGCGGTTGGCGTCTTCGTTGAGCTTGCCCTTGCGCCGCGCGCCATTCAACAGCATCGAAATGAAGACAAACAAGGTCGCCAGGATCAGTACGAGTTTCATGCCGCCGCTTTCAGGTGCGCGCCAGGATCAGGGCCAGCGACACCAGCGCCAGGATAGCCGACACGCCGGTCGCCACACCCAGCCACAGCAGGCGGGTGCGGGCAAGTTCCATCTTGGCGATCAGCTGGGCATTCTGGTCGGCCAGGTTGGCGATGATTTCGGACGCCTGCAGCATCTGGGTGCGCAGGTCGGCCAGGTTCGCCTCGTTCTTGTCCACGCGCAGGAACAAGGTGTCGAAGGGATCGTCCTCCGGCATGGCCTCCATCGGGGCACCCGGCGCCGTGCCGGACTTGCGCGCAACGGTATCCCACAGCCTGCGCGCGCCGCTCGCCACTTGCGGCGCGGCATTGATCACTTCACTCCACGGCACGGTCTTCAGGACGCTCCACCAGCCAGTTGCCATAACCTGCTCTCCTCTTCATATGGGTCAAACACGAGCATACCATTCGCGCAACGATGCACGGGCAATCCGCGGCCGCGCTACCGTGCCGCACCCCGCCCTCGCCTGCGCTACCATGCGGCCATGTGTGGACGATTTGACCAGAGCCAGACGGCTCGCTATTACGCCAGCGTATTCGGCTGGACGGACGCGGTGTACGACAGCGAGTCCGCCCCTGCCTGGAACGTTTCTCCGGGGAGCTATCGCCCCGTCATGCACCTCCAGGACGGCGAGCGCCGCATCGACGACGTGTTCTGGAGCTACCGCGCGCGCTGGGCCGACGGCAAGGTGCCGATCACGATCAACGCCCGCCTCGACAAGCTCGACAACCGCTACTGGCGCGGCCTGCTGAAAAAAGGGCGCGCCATCGTGCCGGCCGAGGGCTGGTACGAGTGGACCGGCGAGAAGGGCCACAAGCAACCCTGGCATATCCACCGGCGCGACCGGGCGCCGCTGTTCATGCTGGCGCTGGCCAACTTCGGCAGCTTTACCGAGAACCGTGCGGAGGCCGGCTTCGTGATCGTGACCGATGCCGCGGCTGAGGGCATGCTGGACATCCACGATCGGCGGCCGGTGGTGGTCGAGGCGGCCGATGCGGAACTGTGGCTGGATCCGGACCTGTCGCCGGAACAAGCGCTCGAACTGGCGCGGCGCGCGGCGCTGCCGCCGGAGGCCTTCGAGTGGTACAAGGTGACGCCGGCCGTGAACCGTGCAGGGGCGCAGGACCCGCAAATGGCGATGCCCTTGGTGGATGCGTAGCGCAGCGTCGCGAAGGAAACTAAACGCAGGCATGATCTAGATCGAAGCCCGGACCGCAACCAAGTACGCTCGCGAGCGGTCTCATACACACTGTCACCAAAACCGAGGGACGTGTTAAATGGGCGAATACATGCAAGTCAGGGCTACCCTGCAAGAGGGCGAAACCTATGCTGGCCTCATACTCGGCAAGGACGACGCCGACTACCACCTGATCCTGTTGCCGGGAGAAGCCGCCGACGTCAGCTGGCCGAGCGCGGCCGACTGGGCGGCATCCCAGGGCGGGATCCTGCCGACCCGGCGCGAGCTGGCGCTGCTGTTCGCGAATGCGCGCGGCAACTTCGAGCGCAGCTGGTACTGGTCGAGCGAGCCGCACGAAACCCGCACCCAGCTGGTCTGGGGGCAGAACTTCGCCAGCGGCATCCAGACCATCTACGGCCGGCCTTATCGAGGACATGCGCGCGCGATCCGGCGCATACCCATTCCCTGACGGTCAGGCGGCGGCGGGCTGCCCGCCACACGCCGGTCGAGGCTGGGCTTAGCGCTCGGGCACGCTCGCGCGGCCGATCGGCTGCTCGATGTTGGCCAGGAACCAGGTAGTCGCGGCCATCAGCGCCACGTGGCGGCGCAGGTGGTCGGGGTCGACCTTGTCGAGCGTATCGGCCGGCGTGTGGTGGTAGTCGAAGTAGCTCGAGGTGTCGATCAGCGGCGCGAAGCTCGGCACGCCTGCGCGTTCCAGGCCGGACAAATCGCCGGTGGACAGCGCATCCTGGCGTTGCAGGATGCCTGCGCCGATCGGCTGCAGGGCTGCTTGCAGCGGGGCGAACAGCTTGGTCTTGTCGGCCGGGACGCTGGTGCGCATGCCGAACGGACGGCCGGCGCCGTTATCGCTTTCGATGGCGCCGATATGCTTTTCGGCATTGGCCTGCTCGGCCGCCAGGTAGCCGCGCGCGCCGCGCATGCCGTTCTCCTCGTTCATCCAGGCGATCATGCGGATGGTGCGGCGTGGGCGGTAGTCGAGCTTTTTGAGCGTCTCGAGCACGGCCATCGCACTGGCGACGCCGGCGGCATCGTCGTGGGCGCCGGTGGCCAGGTCCCAGGAATCCAGGTGGCCGGAGACGATGACGATCTCGTCGGGTTTATCGGTGCCCGGCAGGTCGGCGATCACGTTGTAGCTGTCGGCGTCCGGCAGGGTTTTCGGGGTCAGCACCAGGCGCATGCTGAGCGGGCCACGCTTGGCCAGGCGGCTCATCAGCATGGCGTCTTCGGAAGTCACCGCGGCGGCCGGAATGCGCGCATTGTCCTGCAGGCCGGTCGAGCCGGTATGCGGGATGCGGTAGCTCGCGCCGCCGATCGAGCGCACCAGCGCGCCCACGGCGCCCATTTCGGCCGCCTGGCGCGGGCCGTCGCGGCGGTAGAGCGATGCCTGGCCATAGGCCTGGCCGGCCAGGCCGCGGTCGGCCTGGTGCTGGTCGAACTCAACGTCGAACAGGACGATCTTGCCCTTCACTTCGGCGGCGCGGGCCTTCAGTTCATCGAAACTCTTGACCACCACCACCTGGGCGGTGAGGCCGGCGGCCGGGGTGGCGCCGGAGCCGCCGAGCGCGGTCAGCACGACGCGCTGGCTGACGCCGTTCGGACGGCCCGTGTACTCGACCAGCTCGCCGGTCTCCTGGCCGCGCACCCAGTGGGGCACCTTGACCGGCTGCAGCGTTACCTTGGCACCGAGCTTGCGCATGGCGTCCGCGACCTGGGTCACGGCCGCAGCCGCGCCGGCCGAGCCGGACAGGCGCGGGCCGATCAGGTCGGTCATGTCCGCCATCCGGTCCCAGGCATAGTCACTCGTCATCGCCGCATCGCGGATCTTCGCCAGCGCGGCCGGATCGTTGCCGGGGCTGGCTGCGAAAGCGGACGCGCTCATCAGGGAGGCGGCGAGGATGGTCAGGACTGGGAGGGTGCGGCGGTTCATGCGTCGGATCCTTCATGGGGTCAGGGGAATCCAACGATAGCGCAACTGGCAACATTTTGCTGGGAAATATTGCCGTACTTACACCCTTGAATGGCTAATCCGTTCGTTGAACGCGTGGGTGGAATGTAGTCCGCTGGACTAAATTCCCCACCCACCCTACGTCAAGCCGGCACCAGTCGCAGCAGCGTAATTTCGGACGGCGCTCCGAATCGCTTTGGCGGACCCCAGTATCCAGTGCCGCGGCTGATGTACACCCACATACCGCGCACACGGTGCAACCCGGCCACGAAAGGCTGCTGCAAGGGCACGAACAGATTCCACGGAAAGAACTGCCCACCATGGGTGTGCCCCGACAGCTGCAGATGGAACCCGGCGTCGGCTGCCTCAGCCGCGCTGCGCGGCTGGTGCGCCAGCAGCACCCGCACGCCGACGTCCGGTGGGGCGCCCGCCGCAGCCCGCTTCGGATCGCTCTTGTGCGAAGGGTGGAAATGGTGGGCCGTATAGTCCGCCACGCCCGCGATCATGAGCGCCGCGCCTTCGCGCCGACGCACCACGTGCTGGTTCATGAGCACCGTCAGCCCCAGGCGGCGCACTTCGGCGATCCACTCCTCCGCCCCCGAGTAATACTCGTGGTTGCCGGTGACAAAGAACACCCCATCCGGCGCCGACAACCTCGCCAGCGGCTGGGTATGCAGCGCCAAGCGATGCACGCTCCCGTCGACCAGGTCGCCGGTGACGGCAATCGCATCCGCCCCCAGCTTGTTGACGCGGTTGACGATCGCGTTCAGGTAGGGTCGGCGAATGGTCGGGCCGACGTGGATGTCCGAGACCTGGGCGATCGCATAGCCGTGCAGCGCCGGCGGCAGGTCCGCGATCGGCACGTCTACCCGTTTCACACGCGCCAGCCGGCGCGCGTTGACGAAGCCCAGCGTACTGACACCAAGCGCCACCAGCGGCACCGCCAGCGCGCTGATCCGCACCACGTCGGGCGTCATCATTCCGGTCAGGCGCAGCACCAGCAGGATCAGGTCGCGCACCAGGGTGCTGACCAGCAGCGAGGAAAAGAAGCCCATCGACAGCAAGCCGGCCCAGCTGACCAGTCCCGACCAGCGATGCCTGCGTAGCGAGGCCGACATCAGCCCGATCGGCACCAGCACCGTCAACGCGGCCAGCACCAGCACGCCGGCGGCGATGGCCCAGCTGCCCAAGGCCATGTCGGACAGCAGCCGCATGCCGATGTACACCTGCAACAGGACGAGGAGAAAGAGGATGGTGGCAAACGATCGGTTCACGGAGCGGCTCGAAGCGAGGTAAACGGTAACAAATGTTAGATAGGGCGGCCTGCCCCCTCTGCAAGAGTAACCGGAATGTGTATCGCACCGGTTCCGATTGTAAGATTCTGTATTAAAGGATGGCAACACTCGTCGACAGGCCTATAGTTCATTCATGCCCAGCGACGTTCGATCATCCTGATCACCGCGGCGGCAAAAAGGAAAAGCCATGTGGAAATCAAAATGCTTTGGTGCGGTGGTGTTGGCCGCGGTTGCCGTCTCCCCTGCGGCAATGGCTGGCGACCGTGGCGTGAATACAGCGATCGGCGCGGTGGTTGGTGCGGCGATCGGCAATAGCGCCGGCGGCGGCAGCGGCGCCCTGGTCGGTGGCGTGCTCGGCGCGGCAGTGGGCAACTCGATCTCGACCCGCGACGATCGCCGGTACTACGACAATCGCGGTTACTACGACAATCGCGGTTACGGCTACCGCGGCGCCTACGTCCAGCCACGCCCAGTCTACGTGCAGCCGCGTCCGGTGTACGTCGAATCGCGTCCGGTTTATGTCCAGCCCCGCCCGGTGTATGTCTATGACCGCTACGACCGTCATGACCGTCACGACCGTCGCGACTGGGATCGCCATGACCGCGGTGGTCGCTGGGACGGACGCCACGGCCGTTGATGTGAAGGAAGCGCGGTGGGCGGCTACTCCGCCCACCGCAATATAGCGTTTCACCCTCCCCCCGCTTGACTCCGGCAACGGCGCTTCCGCCGATCCGGAGACAAGCATGGTCCAGCAAGGCACAATCGTTTCCCTTACCCGCGGCCACTACCGGCTGTGCGAGCCGCTCGGCGGCTCGGCCTACGGGATCGTCTGGCGCGCCGCAGCCCCGGATGGCGCGAGTGTCGCCCTCAAGCTGGTCAACACCGAACAGATGGCGCGCGCGCCGCGAGCGCTGCGCGGCCACTGGACCGACAGCGCCGCTGCCGAAATCGCCTTCCTGTCCGGGCTCGCCCCCTGGGACGGCCGCCACATCGTGCGCCTGCTCGACAGCGGCGATCACGCCGGCCTGCCGGCGCTGGCACTGGAACTGCTGGACGGCGACCTGGCGGCCTTTCTCGCCCATGAGCGAAAGACCGCGCCGATCCAGGCCCTCGACTGGTGCGCCCAGGTCAACCAGGCCCTGGCCAAGGTGCATGACGCAGGCTTCCGCTACCTCGACCTGAAACCCGGCAACCTGCTGCTGGACCGCGCCAGCCGCACACTGAGGCTGGCGGACTTCGGCACCAGCCGTCCGCTGCACGATAATCCCACCCATTCCTACGCCGGCACCGCAAGCTGGCAGGCGCCCGAGCAGTTCTTCCCCGACGCCGACGGCCGCTACCTGGCCGGCCAGCGCAGCGATTATTTTTCGCTCGGCGCCCTGCTCTACTATCTCGCATGCGGGCGCATGCTGCGCTACGGCGCCGCCTGCGGCGAAGCCTATGGCCAGCACGGCCGCGCCGGCGCCGCCGCCCTGCGCGAACGCCACCAGGGGCTGCCGCCCAGCCTGGCCCCGGATGAAGCATCCGATTTCGCCGGCCGCTTCGGCGCCGGTGCCGTGCCAGCCACCCAGCTCCTGCAAGCCCTGCTCGCGCCACGCCCGGAGGCGCGGCCGCGCCATGCGCTCGAGATCAGCCGCATGCTCGATGGCGTGCGTGACGCCATGACGGGCCGCGCCCACCGGATGGCCGCATGATGCCGCGCATCGACGCACGTCTGCTATGGGCCGCCCTTGCGCTCGGCCTGGTCTGCGCGCTGCAGCTGGCCGCCGTCCTGTTCACCCCGACCCGCCACCTGCCCACCGACATCGCGCTGCGCCTGCTGCCGGGCGAATCGGCCACGCTCGGCCAGGCGGAGCTCGCCGCCCCGCGCGCCGGGGCGCGCCAGTTCGGGGTGCGGCGCGACGGCGAGGGCCGCTGGTGGCTGCGTAATACCCATCCAGCCCAGCCGGCGGTGCTGCTGCGCGGAGAAACCAGGGAAACCACCGGCAGCTTGGCGCTCGCCGCCGGCCAGCGCCTGCAACTGGGCACGGCCATGTTCGAGGTGCGCGAAGCGAACGAGGAGCGGGTGCTGCTGGCCGGCGCCGGCCACCAATGGGACTACGACGGCGCCCTGCTGCGGCGCGACGGCGACGCGCTCGGCGCATGCCCGGACACCGGCATCGGGACCCGCATCGTCGCGTTCTGGAATCGCATCGCCCCCGCGCTTCCGGCCGCGCGCCGGCCGGTCCAGGCGGGCGGCTACCTGTACTGCGGTAACCGCCTCGCTGCGCCGGGACTCGAACCCGGCGCCGTCGCGCTGGCGCGCACGGCCGGCGGCGCCATCGTGCTGCAGGTGCGCGGCGCCCAGCCGGTGCCGGTGCGCGACGGGCAAGGCTGGCATGACGCCGCCCGCCGCGAGCATGCCCTGCACGGCGTCGACGCGATCGCGGTCGGCCGCAGCCGGCTCGCGCTCGACATCGCAGGCGACACCCTGCGCCTGCGCCCCGCCGGCCAGGTCGCCCTGTTCGCCGAGCCGCGCACCGAACTGGCGCCGGCCTTGCACTGGACCTGGAGCGAACGCTCGCTGTGGACCGTCTCCGCGCCGTCCGCGCTGGCCTGGACGGCGGCGCTGGCGGCGGCCCTGCTGGCCGGCGTGGCGGGCCTTCGCCGCGGCGCACGGCTGCAGGCCGGCTGCGGCGCCGCCATTGTCGGCCTGGCGGTGCTGCTGCTCGTGATGCAGCGCGGCGGCCAGGCGCCCGGCGCCGGCTGGGCGCTGCTGCCGGCGTGGGCGGCGCTCTGGTATGCGCTGCTGTGGCCGCGCCGCATCTTGATCCTGGGCGCGGTCGCCGTGCTGCTGCTCGGGGTCGGGCTGCTGATCCAGCTCGAACTGGGCCTCGGCGCGCGCGATACGTCCTGGCTGCGCCAGTTCGAAACCGGCTGCGTGCTGCTCGGCGCCGGCCTGCCCGCTGGGCTGCTGCTGTTCGGCGGCGTGGCGCGCGCCGAACTGTCGCGCGGCGCCACCGAATGGATGCTGGTGGCGCTGGCCGCGGTGGCGCTTGCCGGGCTGCTGTTGCAGGTTGCCTTCGGCAACGAGACCGGCGTGTTCGACATCCAGCCGGTGGAATTCGCCAAGCTGGCCCTCGCCGCCCTGAGCGCGCATTGCCTGGCCCTGGCCGGCGCCAAGGGCGAGCCCGGACGTGGCGGCTGGCGCGCCTGGCTGCGATTGTTGTCGCCGGCGCTGCTGTTCGTGCTGCTGCTGGCGGTGGCGCTGGTGCAGGTCGACGATTATTCGCCGCTGCTGTTGCTGCTCGTGT
>Ga0265798_10004344_pt1 | contig 19655 bp, 25 predicted proteins | sample P3T30metagenome_FD_192430 | JGI IMG/M metagenome (GOLD analysis project Ga0265798, IMG submission 192430) | Plant litter microbial communities from East Loma Ridge, Irvine, California - P3 T30 | ecosystem: Environmental > Terrestrial > Plant litter > Unclassified | place: USA: California... | reverse complement strand
GTATTCTGGAGTTCGTAGGCATCTTTAAAGCCCATAAGCGTAACGGTAATGTTTTGCTCTAAAGCCTTAACATCCCTAAATTCCTGAATAAGATCCAGTACATCATGCGCAATATAAACGGTATCGCTGGCATCTATCACTACCACCGATCCATCCGGTATATCGTTAAGTGTGGCTTTTATAGCTGCCTTATTTAGGAATGATACCTCCTGCGCCAATGCAATGTGAATAATATCGCCCTCGTTATATTCTTCTTTCTTAAAGTTATAAGCTCTTTTAAGGTTACCCCTAAGTATAAATATCACGCTTATTACCATGCCCAGTGCCACGCCTTTAAGCAGGTCGGTTGCTACTACCGCTACCAGGGTAGCAATAAACGGAATAAACTGGTATTTGCCTTTGTGCCAAAAATGCATAAGCTTGGCAGGGCTTGCCAGTTTGTAACCCACCATTAGTAATACAGCAGCCAGTGTGGCAAGTGGTATTTTATTTAATATAACCGGTATGGCCAGCACACAAATAAGTAGCAATACACCATGTATAATAGCCGATGCCTTAGTCTTTGCACCCGCATTGGCGTTGGCCGATGACCGCACCACTACCGATGTCATTGGCAACCCCCCAATAAGCGCGCTCAGCATATTACCTATCCCCTGTGTTTTAAGCTCGCGGTTGGTGTTGGTATAGCGTTTCTGAACGTCCATCCTGTCAGATGCTTCAATACATAAAAGTGTTTCTATAGAGGCCACAACAGTTATGGTGGCTGCTGTTATCCAAACCTGCGGATTTGCAAACCCTGTAAAGTCTGGGGTAACAATAATACCTTTTAATTCGGCTAACGACTGCGGAACCGGAAGCGTAACCAAATGGCTTGCTTCTAACTTTAAAACGCTGCCGGTGCGTGTAAATACCTCGTTTAAAACAATCCCTGTAATAACGGCTACCAATGCACCCGGTACAAGTTTAAGCCTTTTTAAAACGCCTATTTTGTCCCAGCATATCAGTATGGCCAGCGATAGTAATGCAATCACTAATGCGCCGGGTTGAATGCGGGCTAAAATTTCGGGTACATCACTAAACGGGTTGCCCCCATCAAGGTGAAAAAGGGTTTCGTCACCCTCATAGTCCTTATCATAGCCTACGGCGTGCTCTATCTGGTTCAGAATAATGATTACACCTATACCGGCAAGCATGCCTTCTATAACGTTAGACGGAAAGTAATTTGATATGCTGCCCGCTTTTATAAAGCCCAATATTAGCTGCATAGCTCCTGCAAGGAATACACTTAGCAGGAATAATTGAAACGACCCAAAAGTGCCTATTGCCGTTAGCACAATGGCTGTAAGCCCGGCAGCTGGGCCGGAAACACTAATGTTAGAGTTGCTGAGCGAACCCACAACTATACCACCTATTACACCTGCAATAATGCCCGAAAGCGGCGGCGCGCCCGATGCTAAGGCAATACCTAAACACAGTGGCAAAGCCACTAAAAACACCACAAGCCCCGATGGAAAATCGGCCTTGAGGCTATCTAAAAAACCAGTTTTTTTTGTCATAACCTAAAAGAAAATATAATACACATGTTTTACTTTAAAATCTGGAAGATCTTAAAGTTGGCCCGTTGTGGGCATTGCTGGTATTATACTACTTCGGGTGGGGGTAAAAAAATATCTCCTGATACATTACTATGCTTCAGGAGATATTTAGATTGTATAAGTGAAGATTTTTCTATTACAGGAACTAAAGCTACAAGCTCAAAAATAAATTGCGGCCCCGCTTTTACCTCCTTAATCTCTTTTTGTATTTCTTCTTCGGTAATGCTGTAAACGGTAGATACATCGGTATCTTCATCCTGTAGCAAGCTCACGATAGTAGGGGCTGCCAAAAAGATAAAAAATAAGAATACTACTATGTTTACGCATGCTTTCATCATCGCGAAGATAACGAAATTATTTATACGTATTTTAAATAAGTATTATATTTCTTCCTCGCTCCAGGCTTTCATCATCCAGATGGTTTTTTCCTGCTCTTTAATAAAGTCGCTCATCATGGCGTTGGTTCCTTCATCATTAATTTTGGCAGTCTCATCAAGAATTACCCTTTCTATAGCAAGTAAATCGGCCAGCGATGTAATTATAAGGTGTACAGCATCGGTATCTTTAGAGATATTTTTACCTACCTTAAGTTTGTTGTTGGCAATATAATCTTCAAAAGTATGCAAAGGCGTGCCACCCAGTGTAAGTACCCTTTCGGCTACCAAGTCAATCTTCTCCTGCGCATCCGTATAAAGTTCTTCAAACTTAACATGAAGCTGAAAAAAGCGCTTTCCGCGGATGTTCCAGTGTATCCCGCGAAGGTTTTGGTAATACACCTGAAAATTTGATAATAGTATGTTTAGTTCTGCTGCTATAACTTCTGCCTCTTTAACCGGCAGGCCAAGTATATTTAATGCTTCTTCTTGTGCTTTCATGGTGTTTTATATATTAATTTATTGTAGGTTTTTACATCTATAAATTTAAGTAAATTTAATTATAAAAACGATAGGTAATATCAATCATTTTTATAATTTTATCATAAATATCTATATATGACAATTACCCAACTGCATTACGTTTTGGCAGTGGCCGAACATAAAAACTTTACCCTTGCTGCCGATAAATGCTTTGTAACACAGCCTACGCTGAGCATGCAGATACAAAAGCTTGAAGAAGAACTTGGTATACAAATTTTTGACCGTGGCAAAAAACCCATCCAACTTACCGATGTAGGCCAGAAGATTGTAACACAGGCAAAGAACATCGTTAATGAGAGCGGCCGTATTAAAGATATCGTAGACCAGCAAAAGGGCTATATAGGTGGCGATTTTAAAATAGGGATCATACCCACCATTATGCCTACCCTGCTGCCCATGTTTATGAGTAATTTTATAAACAAATACCCCAAGGTTAACCTGATTATTGAGGAACGCACTACCGAAGAGATCATCAGGATGCTTAAAAATGGCCAGCTTGATGCAGCCATTGCCGCTACCCCTCTTAATGAGGAAACCATAAAAGAAATTGTATTGTACTTTGAGCCTTTTGTGGCTTACGTGCCGGAGAATAATCCGTCGTACAAGAAAAAAGAGTTTGATGTAGCCGACCTCGAAATTAACCTGAGTAATATACTCCTGTTACAGGACGGGCACTGCTTTAGGAACAACGTTCTTAATATCTGCAAAGCAACATCGTTACCCTCTGACAGTCATTTCCAGATTGAAAGCGGTAGTTTTGAAACCATGATTCGCCTTGCCGATGAAGGGTTAGGGATGACATTATTGCCTTACCTGCATACGCTTGATATGACCGGCAAGCACGCAGAAAAATTACGCCATTTTAAAGAGCCAAGGCCATCGCGCGAGGTTAGCCTTATCTACTCTAAAAAAGAATTGAAACTGCATATTATTGAGGCCTTAAGGAGTACAATAGCCGGTGTGGTAAGGGGGGCAATTGCTTTTCAAAATGTGGATATTACCAGCCCCTTGCAAAGAAAATAATTCATGTAAATTATACATACAAAAAGAGGAGCCGATGGGCTCCTCTTTTTGTTATTCTACATACGATAAACAAGCTTGCAATTCAGGCTTACTCTTTGTAAATTTATAAAGCCAGTCTACGAGTTGCTCTAACTCATACGGCAGTAGCATTTTTATGGCTTTTTCTACCTCCTTGCAAAAAAGTGTCGGATCGAAACTCACATTTTCTAACACTGTTTTAGTGTAACCAAACATAGATGCAGGCATTTTTATATTATAATTATATTGTTAGGTGATAAGAAATAATATGTAAATGTAAACTTTTTTTATCAACTACAACGTTATATTAAATATAATTTATTGCCTGAAATTTAGAATATAACAATAAATTAACAAAATATTACATTTTGTAAGCCCTTAACATTTCGCGTTTACCGGGTGGGCCGGCAAGTTTTTGTGTGGTAAAACCTGCTTGCTGCATGGCTTTTTTAATAACTGTTCTGCATGCATAGGTTACCAATATACCGTTGGTTTTCAAGGCGGCATGCATGGCATTAAAAATCGCTTCGCTCCATAAATCAGGCTGTGAGGGGTAGCCAAACGCATCAAAGTAAATAAGGTCGTATCTATTTACGTCATTTACCTCTTCAAAACGTTGTTGGCGTTTATTTAACGTGAAACCATCAGAAAGTTTAACATCAACACCCCAAGTACTGTTGTGCATATGTGCAAAAACTTCGGCATATGGCGCAGCATTTAGCTGAGTTACATAATTTAGTTGTGCTGCTTCTTCCGCAGAAACCGGATAAGCCTCTACCGTGGTGTAATGAATATCCTGCCCCCTGCCCGCTGCTTCTAAAAAAGTAATAAAGGCATTAAGCCCGGTACCAAAGCCAATCTCTAAAACAGAAATGGGCCTGTCTTTAACTAGGTCCAGCCCATTTTTTATAAACACGTGGTATGCCTCCTGTATTGCACCAAATTTAGAATGGTACGTTTCCTGCATTTCCGGCAGGTATATTGTAACCGATCCGTCTTCGGTGGTGATGATCTCTCTTTTCAAAACAGGTTAATTTAAGAATGCATCAGAGTTAACATTGTAACCCAGTATCTTAACCACACCATTTTCTTTTGTAAGCGTTACTTTCTCCTTAGATTTATACTTGTCATAATCTACTTCAAAATCAAATACATAAAGAGATGATGCATTAGTGCCCACTGTATTGGTAGTTTGCCAGTTAACAAGCTTGCTTGATTTATACGTTCCCAATTTTTCGCTTAACGTGCTGAACATTTTTTGGAGTTCGGCTTTTGGCGTTACTTTTAAAAATTGTTCACTAAAAAGTGTTTCGGCATGTGTAAAGTCTTTTTTGGCAATATCGTTGTAAAATACTTCTGTAACGGCCTGCCCTTCTTCTTTAGCAGATTCTTCATTATAGTTAGTGCCGTTAAACTGGCAGCCTACAATGAGAAAAATGCTTAAAAGGCCGAGTAATTTTTTCATTAGTCTAAATTTTTTTAATTGATAGGAATATGTTAGTTACATTTATTTATCTATATATAGATAAATAAATGTAACTATTTAATATATAATTTCTTAATTCGCGGTATGGGTCCGTCACACTTGCCCTCGTGGCATTTTACACAGGCAGTAACGGCATCATTAAAATGCGTTTTTGCATTAACAGGGTTCTTGTAAATAAGTTCCTGCGCTTTGATGAACTTAGCCGCCTGAAGCTTAAAAAAAGCATCATTCTCGCTTTCATCGGTCATGGCGCTGGAGTGTATTTTTAAAATATGTTGCGGGAATGTACCTATGGTGTCGCCCTTTGTAATGCGCTCTTTTAAGCGTAAATTATCTACATACATTTGCTCCATAAGCGCGGCCATTTCGCTCATCTCATACATTTGGAACTCCTTTGTTGCAGGTTTGGCATACTTTGCAGAGTCCACCTTAACTGCGGCCTCAGGCTTAACCTCAGCCTCTTTTTTAGTACAGGCGGAGAGGGCAAGTATTGCCGCGATGGTAACTATAAAAATTTGCTTCATTATTTGCTTATAAGTACACCATCGGCTAAAAAGCCGTATGTAATTTCCGGCTCTGTAATCTTAGCAATTTCAGCTTCGCTCTTGCCACCGTCTTTGGCATAGTGCCTTAACTGAGCTACACTCACCTCACTCACAAAAGCCTTACCGCTAACCACAGCATCCTGTCCGCTTGCATTAAGGGGGACAAAAAATGCGTAGTCTTTAAACTTAACAAACGATTCTTTTTCGCCCGGCAATTGCAGCGCCATCCAGCAGCCCTTCTTTTTGCAAACGTCTTTAATTTTAGTTTTAAACTTAACGTTCACAGTATCGCCTGATTTTAGCGCGTTGTATTTTTTAAGCATCGCCTCTTTGCTCAGTGCATTATCGGCAAGTATCTTATCGCCAAATGATGCATAATCGGTTTTTATTTCTTTCGCAGCCTTAACCTCTACCACAGGTGCTTTTGCAGCGGCAGTTTTAGGTTCGGTAGCAGCTGGCTCACTAACTGATGGTTCGGCAGCAGGCAACTGCGCTTCGCTCACAGTATCCGTATCCACACTCGTGGTGTCGGCCTGGCCTTCTATTACAGTATTTTCAGTTTTAACTTCGGTCTCTTTTTTCTGGCAGGCAGCAAGGGTAAGCACAGCCGCCACTATCATCAGCGATTTTTTCATTTTGTAACGAAAATTAAAATTAATGTGACAAATTTATGCAGAATCTTTTAAACTCAGCTTCCTATCTTTATTATTTATACCACTTTAATTCAGTTATTTACTTTTTTAATTTCCATATTTATAATTTTAAAAGCCCCTTAAAGATGATTTTTTATTAAATTTGCAATAACACGACTAACTTTTAATACTACACAATTAGAATGAGCCAAAACCCAACTGACACCTTTTCCGTTACAAAAGCCGAAACATCTAAGATAGCCTCTGTTGATTTTGAAAATCTTGCCTTTGGTAATGTTTTTACCGATCATATGCTGTATTGTGATTTTGCTGACGGCCAATGGGGAACACCGGTTATTACGCCTTATGCGCCCATGCCTATGGATCCTTCATCGAGGGTGTTTCATTACGGCCAGGCTATTTTTGAAGGTATGAAGGCCTATAAAGATGAGCAGGATGATATCTGGCTTTTCAGGCCCGACCAAAATTTAGATCGTTTTAATAAATCTGCCGTAAGGCTTGCAATGCCCGAGGTTCCTGAACATGTGTTTATGGAAGGCCTTAAGCAGCTTATAAATATTGATAAAGAATGGGTTAAAAAAGGTAAAGGCAACTCATTGTACCTGCGTCCTTTTATGATAGCTACCGGCCACGGCGTTATAGCATCGCCATCGGCACAGTACCGTTTTATGATTATTATGTCGCCTGCAAAATCGTACTATCAGGGCGAAGTTAAAGTGCTTATTGCAGAGCATTACAGCCGCGCTGCAAACGGTGGTATTGGGGCCGCTAAAGCCGCAGGTAACTATTCTGCACAGTTTTACCCTACCCGCCTGGCTAACGAGCAAGGTTACCAACAGGTAATATGGACGGATGATGCCACCCACACCAAGCTGGAAGAAGCCGGTACGATGAACGTGTTCTTTAAAATTAACGATACCCTTTATACCGCCCCTACTAGCGAAAGGATACTTGACGGTGTAACCCGTAAAAGTATTTTAGAGCTTGCCAAGCGCGATAATATTAAGCTTGAGGTACGATCTGTACTGGTTGAAGAACTGCTTACTGCGGCTAAAGATGGCTCGCTTAAAGAGATCTTTGGTGCCGGAACCGCCGCTGTAATTAACCCTATTGTAGGCTTTGCTTACCAGGATAATTACTACGAGCTGCCTAAGCAGGAAAATCCTCTTGCCCTACAAATTAAAGACAAGCTTACCAACATACAACATAAACTTGCCGAAGACACCTTTGGGTGGACGGTAAAGATTTGAGTTTACAGTCTCAGCCTCACTTTACAGAAAAACGACTTAATAATAGAAGTCCCGGTTTTAGTTTTCAGTGTTTACTGAGTACTAAAATCGGGACTTTAGTTTATTTACTGCCTGTAAATTGCCACTGCGACTGAAAACTATTTCAATATTTCGGTAAAATCAGGTTTAAAATAATTTGGGCCTTTCATAACCTTGCCATCTTCGCGGTAAATAGGCAGGCCGTTTTCGCCAAGTTTGCTCATGTTACTACGTTGTATCTCGGCAAAAACTTCTTCTATTTTATACTGCAGGCCGTGCTCTATAATGGTTCCGCATAAAATATACAGCATATCACCCAGCGCGTCGGCAATTTCTACAATATCATTATTTTGCACAGCTTCAAGGTATTCTTCGTTCTCTTCCTTCATAAGGTTATAGCGCAACAGGTTTACGGCTTCGCCAAGGCAGCCCTTGGGAGATTCGCTTACCCCAAGGCCAAAAGAAGTATGAAACAGCTTAACGGCATCAAGTTGGTTTTTCATGGTATAAATTTATGGGTTAAAAATAGCCAAAAATAAGCCTGCAATATTGTAGCTTTGCAAAAAATATCTCAACATGTTTAGCCAGGGCCAATTATACTTTGCAGGATTTTTTATAGTAGTGTTTACTATAGCCATGATATACGTTTATCGTAAAGATTTGCCCCTGCACAAAAAATATTACAAAGGCAGCTACTGGATACTATTGGCTTTTTTAACCTTTATAGGAGCCCTATTTATAGTAAAGATCCTCACCAAAGATGTCTCTTAAAATTTTCTTAAATATCTTACAGTAAAAATCCCCATTAATGGGGATTTTTTTTTAACTTAAGTTCCGCAATTTTGCAAACAACCATTCTATAACACACACATTTATGCAACATGTAATTTACAGCGGTACAGGAACCTATGATACGCATACGTATGAGGTGGACTATCTGGTTTACCTACCGGCACTAACAACCGGCACGTATGAATTTATTACTAACAAAATTTTTAATATGTCGTGCAGTCAATACCCCAATACCATACTTATGTTTATGAAGGTAGTTAATGGTTCTAACGCAGGCTTTACAGGATGTACAGAAGAACCCGGTACATCCGTAACATTCAGTATAAGCCCTTCTTCACTTCTAAGCGTAGATCCTAATTGTACACCTTTAAATTATAACAAACTTATTTATGTTATTATAATGCACGATGATACTTTAGACCTGCCCTATGCTAAGGAAGCATGTTATTGTAAAGCGCCGGTAATTACCACATGCCCTAAACATCCACCAACTAAAACTAACGAAATACCTGCAGAGAGAATTGATGGCATATACGGAACTCCGCAATTTAAACGATATGGAAAAGCCGTGCCCCGCAACCTTGGAGGTAATTAATCGCAAATTTGTGATTGCCAAATTTATAAAGAATTGAAAAACTTACAATGTCATCATCCTTAAGATCAATATTATGCATGCTCATGCTTACAAGTGTGGCATTTGGCCAATTTTCACCAAAACTTCTGGAACTTAAAAAAGAATACAGGGATAATAATGGCAATCTGGCAGCCTGTACAAAAATCAGCAAACTTAAGGAGGCTGATTTTAAAAATGCCGATCATGCACTCTATTTGTTCTTAACAGCTAAATGTCTTGAAAACGTTAATAAAAGAGAAGAGGCACTTAATAATTATATACGTGCCAAGAAGGAGTTTCAGGCCTTAGATAGTGTTCAGCGGTCTGTAGAAATGAGTATGGATATAAGCTATCTGCTCTCTGCACAATACCATAATACAGATACGCACAAAAAATATGACGATGAAGTACTGGCCTATTTACAAACATCAAAAGATATAAAATTTAATGCACAATGTTATACGCATCTGGCATCGGTAAGCTGGGAAAATGAAGAATTAGACAAGGCCCTGTCATACTACCGAAAAGCATTAGCCATTCAGATAAAGTTAAAGGATAAATTAGGGCAGGTTGGCACAAATAATAACATTGCCGTAATGTACAGTGAGTATCTTGATATGCCGGATTCCGCGCTCTATTACCTGAATAAAAACATGCCCGAATTAAAAAGGACCAACGAGCCCCTGGGCCTGTTTTACAATTATTCTAACCAGGCAGCGGCATATTATCGAAAAGGAGAATACCAACGCTCTATTGATATTTTAAATTATGCAGATAAATTGCCCGTCGACCCCATAATGAAAATCAATTTTTTAAACAGCGACCTCATGACGGCAAATTATGAGGCCCTTAAAGATTACAAAAATGCGTATAAGTACCTCCTGATCACAAAAAAAACAACGGATAGCATTAATATAACCAAGCAAAACATTGCATTAGGCGATATAAAAACCAAATACGAAACTACCGAAAAAGAACTTGAAAATACCGTTTTAAAAAACAACCTTAAAGTACAGGCCTTTTTAATATATTCGTTCGTGGCATTGCTTATCATTGCTGTGTTTGTGGCTTTCTTAATTGTGAAAAATGCCCGTAAAAGAGAAAAAATATCACAGCAGGATAAATTAATAGAGCAGCAAAAGTTTGATAAAGCCCTTAAAGACTACGAACTTAGCAGTATCGACATAATGCTTGAAGGCCAGGAAAAAGAGCGCCAGCGCATTGCTAACGACCTTCACGACAACCTTGGCAGCATGCTTGCTACCTTAAAACTAAATTTTGAGAACCTCAGGCTGCGTAAAGACGAACTTAAGAATGAAGAAAATAAACTGTACGACCGTACCGATGAACTTATAGAGGAGGCTTACCAAAAAGTCCGCCGTATTGCCCACGCTAAGAATGCGGGGGTATTTGCGAGTGAAGGGCTAATACCGGCCATTACAAAACTGGCCGAAAAAATCTCTATCCCCGGTAAGCTAAGCCTTCAGGTAATACCCTTTGGTTTTCAGGACAGGCTCGATAACACCATAGAGATCTCTATTTTTAGGTTGGTGCAGGAACTTGCCACCAATATTATTAAGCACTCGCATGCAACCGAAGCTACCATACACCTTACCCACCATGATGATAATATTAATATTATTATAGAAGATAATGGCGTAGGTTTCGACCAAAATAAACTGAGCGGTGCCGATGGCATGGGACTTACATCAATACGAAAAAAAGTTACCCAGTTGGGCGGCACCTTTACCATAGATGCCACACCCGGCAAGGGCACAACCATTATAATAGATTTACCGGTATGATAAAAGTTGTAATTGCAGAAGACCACCAGTCTTTGATAGACGGTATTAAGATATTCCTGGAATATGAAAATGATATTACCGTTGTGGGTGAGGCGAACGATGGTGAACGGCTTATAGAAATTGTACGTTCCAAACAACCTGACGTGATACTTACTGATATCCGTATGCCAAAAATAGATGGTATAACGGCTACACGCCTGCTAAAAAAAGAATTTCCGTATTGCAAAATACTTGCTTTTAGTATGTTTGAACAGGATGAGGCTGCGGTGCAAATGCAGGAAGCAGGAGCATCGGGCTATATCATGAAAAATGCATCGCTTAAAACAGTACTCTCGGCAATACGTGGTGTAATGACAGGTGAAACCTATTTTGATGATTCGCTAAAAAAGCAGCACCACAAAAATAATGAGAATGATGTTCCGCTAAGTAAACGCGAAAAAGAAATTGTTAAGCTGGTAGGCGAAGGCAAAACATCGCAGGAAATTGCCGATGTACTTTTTATAGGTAAAACAACCGTTGATACCCACCGAAAGAACATCCTTAAAAAACTTAACCTACAGGGAAAAAGCGAATTGCTACGCTATAGTATGGAGAAAAAGTATGACTTTTAACGCTTAAGATATTTATTTTGAGTTTAGTTAGATTGAATGAAAATTCCCGGATACTCCCACCAGGTATTTTTTTGCGCTCAACACTCGAACTATCTAAAATAAAAATTAGGACTGCGTTTAATATCTTTATTAAAGTCATCTGATAGTGTCCTTAGCTTCCCATTATCAACAACCAAGTTAAAACTTTCAAAACGTAAGGTAAAACAATTATCCTGGCAAACACCATAATGATTTGTAACTATGGCATTGCCCTTTTCAAGTTCGATATCAATACGACCCGGACTTATAGCTTTTTGTAACGATACTACGTTGAGCATTCCTAATTTGTTGCTTCGGATTTTAAATTTATAAAGTTCTCCATTTGCAGTAACACTAAATTCAAAGTTTCTCTTTTTTTTAAATTTAAAAGTATCGTTTAGCGTATCTATGTAGTTATCTTTAAATGAAATGCTATCAACATTTACAGAAGTATCTAATTTTATAAAAATAAAATCGCTTTGGCTGTAACTGTTTATGCAGAAAAATAAAAGAAGCAATAATAATCGCATTATATATCTGAATTTTTCAAAGTTAATCTTAGGTAAAAATCACTAATTCAATTCTAATGTCTCTACGTTTGCTGGTGGTGCAGTTGCCGGCTTAGGTGTGGCTGGCTTTGCAGCTGCTGGTTTTGCAGTAGCAGGCTTAGCGGTTCCTGATGTTGTAGAAGGCTTAGCCGTACCCGTACCCGGTTTAACTGTACCTGTACCCGCTGGCTTTTGTGTGGCAGGTTTTGCGGTGACTGCGCCCGGCTTAGCAGTTGATGGCGTTGCTGTTCCCGCAGGCTTCGATGTGCTTGTACCTGTAACCTTTGCCGGCCTATTAGCAGGTGTAGTGGCTGCCGGCCTTGCAGTTGCTCGCGGCGTGGTATAACCGGCCTGGCCTGAAGGGCGTGGGGCTACATACGGATTTAGTACTTCGGGCTGTTCCGGTAAAATTTGTGGGGTGCCTATAGGCATATACAAATCGGTTACCCAAGTAGAGGGCCTACGGCTTTGCGCGATGTTTTTAGCGTATACTTCTACATACTGGCCTGAGGTATTCTCCTGCAATGCATTATCAGTTATATGCTTATGTGCCGCATTCCAAGCTTTTGGCAGATGCGAGTAATCGCCTTTTAGGCTTGTTTTAAGCGCGTTGAAGGCTAAAAGCTTCCCTCCTTCGTATTCACTGCCTGCAGCGGTAAATATTTCGTCTTTTATAGGAATACAATAGGTATACGATGCTGTTTTTTGATCGCTACTAATTGATTTGTAAATGATAAAAGGCTCGCCCGTAACACCAATTTTGTTCTCCTTTGTAAAAGCAAGCAGCCTGTTAAACGTAGTGCCGGCTTGTTTATGAATATCAGCCATTGGCCCCGTAGCCGAATGACCCAGATAAAACGTGCTCTTTTTATAAACAACACCTTTAACGGCTACATTAAATGATTTAAGCTCTTTTACAAGGAAAATATTTAGGTTTTCGAGCCCGTTTGCTAAAGAAGATTGTACGCCTTTGTTTGTATTACCATTAATTAGCGAGTAGGCTTTCTCTGTAAATGTTTGATGCCCCTGCACGCTAACGCTAACTTTTGTACCGCCGGTAGTATCTTTAAAACGCCATACAATTTGAGAATCCAGGTCGTTTACAAAACTTTTTTGCCTTATAGAGTCGGTAGCAACAGCATTTAAAGTTTGTATACTGCCCTTGGCGCCGTCTTTAATCCACGACATGGCAGCTCCGTTACCGGCAGTATTTTGAGAGTACGTGTACTGGGCCGTAGTATCGGCATTGGTAAGCACCCCCAGGTTTTCCCAGTTTCTGTAATCGTTTATGTAGTTGTATAATATGCTTTTAGGCACATTAATTACTTTTTCTTCCTTAATATTATATTTACCTTCCTGTGTGGCTATAAAAACTGTAACAGCAATAGCAGCCAGCAAAAGCAGTAGAAATATATATTTTACAATTTTCATGCATCTAAAATTTAGATTGTCGTAAAAATAGAAATATTTATGCTACCAATCCAAATTAGTAATGGTATTCTTATGACACAAAAAAAGCCCAAATTTGGGCTCATGTATTAGTCGCATTCTATAAACGATTCGGGGTAAGGTGAAAGGCTTACCTTATCTACCACCAGATAAATGTTTTCATCCTGAGTAAAGACCTCAACCTCATTGCTCAATTCTTTTGCGTTAAGCACTTTTCGATGCGTGGTAACGTTATATTGGTGTAGCTTATCGGTAATATTGTAGTTAAAAGAAATGATCCCGGCATAGTCGCTCTTAAACTGAACGTTCCATACATGCTGCTCGCCACGCTTGCCCATATCTTTTAACCTGTACGATATTTTACTATAGCAACTGGTTTTTTGCCAGTCGTCCCAACCATTATCGGTTTGGGCAAAAAGTTGCAACCCGGTAAAAAGCAGCAATAACAGGACTATATTTTTCATAACTAATTCGTTTTAAAATCGGCATCTGTAACACCTTCATTAATTTTAAGCTGTGTAATACGCTCCTCTGTAATAAAATCATCACCTACAGTTTTAATTACAAACGGAAATCTAACCCCCTTAACATCGCGGTAATCACTGTAGTTACTGATAACACTATATTGTTCGGTACCCATGGTAGTTGTTGATTTACTGGCTAAAAGCAAACCCGTAGCTACGCTGTAATAGTTTACAACCGCCAGTTTAGTTACCGGTTCAGTAAAACTCACGGCATAGGCTTTCTCCTTATTCATCGTAGCAAAGCCTGAAATCCTTGTCCCCGCACTATTGCTTTGGAAGCTATAACTTTGGTAGGGCTGTATAGCGCTTTTTTGATTAAGGTATTCAACCTGATCCATTTTTACAGATTTGGCGTTATTGGTTATTGTTACGCCACCCTCTGTACCAATAATAACCACATCGGTAACTTTACCATTAGTAACGGTTTTTTTGTACAATGTATTGTTAGCCATTGTTTTGGTTGTAACCTCCTTTGTTGTAACCACACCCTGTATATTGTTTCTTACTGTGCTTGTTGCAAAGGTGGTTTTAATTGAATTAACGTTAGCAGTACCTCCAATGGCCTGAAAATAATTATTCACAATACTTGTTGCAGAAAGGTATTCATCTGCAGTAGGAATTGTAGTGCTTGAAGTTGTGCCATTTGCAGGAAGAACCTGCGTACGGCCTAAGTCAAAATAATTGATGATTTGCAGCCCGCGCTTTGATTGTATGGTAATCGTATCGGTATCTATGCCCCTCGATCCGTATTTCTTTATAATGAATTTGTTCGATCCGTCTTTTAACGGAACGCGCGCATAGCCTATAGTCGCCGGTAGCGATTGCCAATTCCGGGTATCTGCTTTTTCGGTAATGGCACCGGCAAGGTCGGCGCCAAATTTTACAAGGTCGCCCAAATCGTTACTACCGTCTTTGTTGTCTTTAGTAGTGCTTGCCGCTAAAGCGCCCAGTAATGCACTGGCACCTTTTTTAGTAGCAAAACGGGCCACGATGTCTATCGTTTCGCGTAGCATCCTGTCTTTAAGGCACTGGCGGGCTATAGGGTAAAAATCCTGGGCCAGTTCAAACGGCTGTTCGTTACTTCCAACCAGTACAGAAGCTTTGGTGTAATACGAACTGCGCTCACGGTATTTAGGTATTGCTATAGCGTTGATACTACCCAAATTAAGGCTGCTTGGTATAGGGATTAGGATATCCTGAACCACATCGCCATCCATATAGCTACCGTAAAAAATTCCCCCTGCACCCGATGCTGTTATAACAATCTGGTCTTTAGCAGGGCCAAGGCCGTTTTCCCAAAATATTACAGCCTCGCCCGCAGGTGTAGCAGTATTGTCACTTTTGGCGCCAAACTTTTTTATATAATCGTTATATTCCTGCGTAAAGCCAAGCTGGCGTGTGGTTCGCAGTAAGTCTGCTTTAAGCTGTTCCGGCAGCGGCACGCCAAAATATTCACCATTGCCGCGCTCGTAAATTTCCTGAGCATTGCGGTACGCTATAAACGCACCGTTAATATCGCCTGTAGTTTCGTATAGTATGCCCTGCAATATTTGCGAAAAAGCATCCTCCCTATACTTATTCTTGTTGTTAGGATACTTATCGTTTAACTCCAGCAATTTAATGTTGATACGCTTTGCCTCAACAAGTGCCTCATTAACCATGCCCATGTGCCAATAGTTAAGCGCCTTGTAGTAATGAATGGTAACTTTTTCGAAATCCTCGCCTTTGTAAGGTTCCGCCATCGGGTTGGTAAACTTTGCCGCAACAGCTTGCCCCACACTGGTTTTTATCTGATCATCAATCATAATGTAAGCATCCTCAAAAAGGGTATTGCTTGCCTCATAATTGCCTTTAAGATGCTCCATTTTTCCCTTTTCTAATAGGTACAGCAGCCTGTTCCTGTCTTTTAGCAGAAATTTGTTTTTGTCTATATTGGTTATGGCCTGGTCAAAATTGCCATTTACCAGGTCGTTCTCAATTTCTGAGGTTTTAGAATTATAGGTACCGCAGGATTGAAGGCCTATTAATAGCAGTGCCCATGCCCCGTTAAAAACAAGGGCAGTGGCTCTTTTGGCTGCTTTCATATTGTATGAAAAAGGGAGGATTATTATTTTTTACTTGTCGATCATTTTTTTGATCTTCTTGTCGCCTATCCAAACCTTATCGTTTGTTTGTATGTGGGTAAGCTCAAGGTCTATTTGGTAATAAACGCTCTTCTCTTTTTTGTTAGAATCTACAATTGAGTTAATCGTGCCTTGCAGCATATAGTCGGCGCCATTTTCTAACCCGAATTTTTTCATGGTAGATTGCGATGCGTTATTTTGCTGATCAGCTCTTTCTGCCCTTATCTCTTCGCGCATGTTCCCGGCCTGAACCAGTTTCATCCTGCCTGAATTGATAATCGCTTTCTCGATGTCCTTGCTAAATGTTTCGGTAGCAATTTGCTCGTGCGATTTGTTTGTAATTAGTCCTACGATGATAACTGGTTTTTTACCCGCATTTTCAGCAGCATACGTGCTGTACCAGCTGTGGCTCATAAGTTCGGCGGTAATCTCTTCGGCCGTAAGGCGCGAATCTGTTTCGTTCCAACGACCGCTTAGGTCAGTTACCGTTGTGTCGTCTACTCGTGTAACTTTGGGGGCCGAACAGTTAGAAAGCGATATTCCAAGTGCTATTGCTAAAGCAAATTTTAAGGTACTTGTTTTCATTGTTTTATTAGGTTGTTTAATTAGTATTCAAAAGTAATTAAAATAATTTGTGTTAACAATTTCACAATTACAAAGAGCGTGCCAATAAGAAATTTCCTGTTTAAATAAAAATCCCGAAGCAAATGTTACTTCGGGACTTTATAAATCTTTTAAGCTATATCTTAATGGCAGCTGGCATCAAGGTGCCTTTGCGATCCGCCTTCGGTACAGGTTGGTATCGACCCAAATTCGTAATACTGGGCCGGATTTGTATTTGGTATCGTTATCTCTGTCCTGGTAAGGTACCCATCGCCATCATCATCATTGTCAAGGTAGTTAGGTATTCCGTCGCCATCGGTATCTATACCTACAAGGTCACCATTGCTATCCATCTCATATCTGTTTAACAAGCCATCGCTATCGCTGTCAATATATTGTACAGCATATAGTTTAAAGCTAAATACAAGGCTGCCATAAGTAGGTATTAGGGCGGAAGTTGGTGCATTATAATAGCCTAATCCTGATGGAAGGAACATTACGCCGGCACCATAATTTTCATAGCTTGCAGGGTCCGGGCTGCCCGGTACATCCACATAAGTACCTGCTTTAAATAGCGGGATTATATTTTGCCATCCTTCTATAGTTGTTGCTAAAGAAAATGATGTTTGCGGAAATGGCTGGTAATCAAACTGAACATCGCTTAGTGTGCTACCCCTGTATGATATTAAAACATTATCGCCACGGGTTGGCGCATCACCCACACCCTGGTTTAGCATGATATAATAAACTGTATATTCGGGTAAATTAGCAGTATTAGTACTCTTTACAATTTTACTTTGAAGAGGATATTCTGTTTGGTCCCAGATAGAAGTTTGTGTGCCGGGACTATCTATAGAATCCAATATTACATTAAAATCTTCATCAACACTTACAATGTAGTGGTTTTTAAGGTATTTTTCTATACTATCTTTTTCAGATGCATACTGCACAGCATAATCACGCGGTGGCGCTACAGTGTCTCCATCGTCTTTTTTGCACGATGCAGCAAATGTTATAAGTGCAAAAAGCCCAAAAGCCACGAAATATCTCTTCATTTTAATTTTTTTTAATGGGGTGCAAGATACAATTTTACTTTATTTTTGTACTGCTTATAACAGCGATTTTTAACTATTAGTATGAGAATTGACAAATATTTGTGGTGTACCCGCTACTACAAAACCCGTAGTATTGCCACACAGGCGTGCCAAAAAGGGCACATTACCGTAAACGGCCAGCAGGCCAAGCCATCGCGCGAGGTATTTCCTACCGATAAGATAACCGTGCGCCGCGATCAGATAAAATATATGTTAACCGTGCTGGATGTACCGCAAAGCCGCGTAGGCCCAAAACTGGTAGACATTTACCGTAAGGATGAAACTCCTCCAGAATCTTTTGAGCATCTGGAGCTACTGCGCCTTAGTAAAGAGCATTACCGTGCTCAGGGTACCGGAAGGCCCACTAAAAAAGACCGCCGTGACCTGGACGAATACGGAGATGATATTGAGGATGGAGACGATGGTGTTTACGTAGAATAAATTGCCCCATCCCCTGCCCTAACTATTTTTATATTTAAAAACTACACAATGAAAAACATAATCCTTACCAAACAGGAAATAGAATATAAAACGCGACGTATTGCTTACCAGATATACGAAACGTTTCCGGATGAAACCGAGGTAGTACTTGCGGGCATTGCCAGCAACGGCTACCTGTTTACTAAAATGATAGCTGCCGAGCTTGAAAAAATATCCGATCTTAAAATTACACTTTGCGAGGTAACTATAAATAAAGAGCAGCCACTGGAACCGGTACAAACATCGCTCGCCGCATCTGAATATACCAATAAGGCTTTGGTTTTGGTTGATGACGTATTAAATAGTGGTACAACGCTTATTTATGGTGTTAAGCATTTTCTTGAAGTTCCGCTTAAAAAGTTTAAAACAGCCGTACTAGTAGACCGTAACCATAAACAGTACCCCGTTAAAGCAGATTTTAAAGGCCTCTCGTTATCTACATCTATGTTAGAGCACATAGAAGTGGTTTTAGAAGGGAACGAGCCTTACGCCTGCCTTAACTAAAACAGGCTCATGATCTGCTTTACCACGTCTTCGGGTGTTTTGCCATCGGTTACTACAATGTGCTTGGCTTTGTGGTAGTAATAGCTGCGTTCAAAAAGATGGGTAGCCACAAACTCGTGAAGTGCATCACCATGCAGGTTTGCAACTAACGGCCTGCGGTTTTCCTGAGTGATAATTCGCGTTACGATTTCGTCTATACTCGTCTTGAGGTAAATTGATACTACATCATCCCTTTGCAACACTTCGTAGTTATTAGCATAGGATGGCGTGCCACCACCCAGGGCAAGTATAAAGCTTTCCTCTACCCCTGCAAGGCCGTGCAGCATTTTATGCTCCAGCTTACGGAATTTAATTTCGCCTTCGTCAGCAAATATCTGTGCAACGGTTTTACCCTCCTCTTTCTCTATAATTTCATCAAGATCTATATAAGGCAGCCCGGCTGCCTGCGATAGTAACTTGGCAATTGTAGTTTTGCCTGAGGCCATATAGCCACATAATATAACTTTTGTCATTACCGGATAATAAATAATTTGATATAAAGTAATGCATTTTGCCGCAAACAGGCGTAATAAAAGGCTTATTAAAAATATAGCAACAATTATTTAATACAATAATACCCTATAAATAAAGGCGTTGAATAATTAATTAAAAAAAAAGTCAAATTTATGGCAAAATCGCTTTGAATAATTAATAATACATGCGTATATTTGCACCCGCATTGAGGGAATGATATTAATGACTCGATAGCTCAGCCGGTAGAGCACATCACTTTTAATGATGGGGTCCTGGGTTCGAATCCCAGTCGGGTCACAAAATAACATAATCATTCCCTTAAGCTCCGACTCGATAGCTCAGCCGGTAGAGCACATCACTTTTAATGATGGGGTCCTGGGTTCGAATCCCAGTCGGGTCACAAAAAAGTTAAGCAAGCGCTTAACTTTTTTCGTTTAGATACTATGGCCACGTGGAGAAACTGGTAGACTTGC
>Ga0265798_10004343_pt1 | contig 19657 bp, 16 predicted proteins | sample P3T30metagenome_FD_192430 | JGI IMG/M metagenome (GOLD analysis project Ga0265798, IMG submission 192430) | Plant litter microbial communities from East Loma Ridge, Irvine, California - P3 T30 | ecosystem: Environmental > Terrestrial > Plant litter > Unclassified | place: USA: California... | reverse complement strand
CCGCCGGCGCCGGCCTGGATGTCGATGAAGCAGCTCGCATGGTCCATCGGATTGCTGAACATGCGGCGGAATTCCATCGCCTCGATGATCTTCTGGATGGCCTCGGCGTCGCCGCCGATCGCTTCCAGGGTATCGAAGTCGCCTTCTTCCTTCGCCATCGCGAACAGGTCGGATGCGTCGGCGAGATCGGTCTTGGCTTTCTCGAGCGTCAGCACGACGGCCTCTAACGCTTTCTTTTCTTTACCGAGGTCCTGGGCCCGCTTCTGGTCGTTCCAGACGCTCGGGTCTTCCAGCTCTTCGTTGACCTGTTCTAGTTTCTCTGACTTGCGATCGAAGTCAAAGATACCTCCGAAGTTCGGCTTCACGACCGGTCAGGTCGTTCAGCAGGGCGGAGATGGCGTTGATGCGTTCAGCTTCCATGATCTTGGCAGTCTTTTTGAATGGGTGGAATCGAACCTTCGATTATACCCCAGGCTTGCCCCGCACCATGCGGCTACCGTATCATCGCCCGGTTCACTTAGCCGGCCATTCCCATGTCTCTCTCCTTGCGTTATCAATTCGGCATCGCGCTCGTCCCGGCGCTGCTCAGCCTTCCCGTCCACGCCGCTAAACCGCCGAAAGCCGGCACGACGGCCCAGCTGGCGGTGCTGGAAACCACCGACCTGCACGCGAACGTGGTCGGCTACGACTACTACAAGCTCAGTCCCGAGCCTTCGCATGGGTTCGACCGCACCGCGACCCTGATCCAGCAGGCGCGCAAGGAGTTCGCGAACACGCTCCTGCTCGACAACGGCGACACCATCCAGGGCACGGCGCTGGCCGATTACCAGGCCCTGGTCAAGCCCTTGCAGTGCGACCAGACGCTGGGCATGTACAAGATCATGAACGCCCTGAAGTACGACGGCGCGGGCATCGGCAACCACGAATTCAACTACGGCCTGCCGTTCCTCGGCCAGGTGACGGGCAGCCGCTTCCAGGTCAAGGGCATCGAACAGCCGAAACGCTGCGCCGGCCCGGCCTTCCCGATGGTGCTGGCCAATGTCTATAGCGTCAAGACGAAGAAGCCGCTGTTCAGCCCCTACGCCATCATCGACAAGCAGGTCAGCGCCATCGGCGCGGACGGCAAGCCGGTCTCCACCACGGTGCGTGTCGGAATCATTGGCTTCACGCCGCCGACCATCATGTCCTGGGACAAGCGCCACCTCGATGGCCGCGTCTACACCACCGGCGTGCGCGAGGCGGCCCGCAAGTACATCCCGGAGATGCGCAAGCAGGGCGCGGATCTCGTGATCGCGATTGCCCACGGCGGCCTGGATGACAGCCCGTATTCTCCGGAGATGGAGAACGCCGGCTGGTACCTGGCGCAGGAGCCGGGCATCGACGCGATGCTGCTGGGGCATTCGCACCAGCTGTTCCCGAACCCGGCCAGCACCGCGCCGCAATTCAATCTGCCGGGGGTGGACAAGGCGCGCGGCCTGGTGCACGGCGTGCCGACCGTGATGGCGAACCTGTGGGGCAAGCACCTGGGTGTGATCGGGCTGCACCTGAAGCATGATGGCAAGCGCTGGCTGGTCGAGAAGGACAAGACCTTCGTGCAGGCACGCGCGGCGCAGACGGGCGCCAAGGAGTTTGTCGACGCCGACCCGGCCGTGCTGGCCCTGGTGAAGGAAGAGCATGAAGCCACCATCCGCTACGTGAAGACGCCGGTGGGCGCGACCGACTTCCGCATGTCGAGCTACTTTGCCGATGTGGGCGACGTGTCGGCCATCGAGATCATCAACCAGGCGCAGTCAGATTACGTCGTGAAGTACGTCGCGGCCAACCTGCCGCAGTACAAGGACCTGCCGGTGCTGTCGGTGTCGGCGCCGTTCAAGAGCGGCAATGCGGGGCCGGGCGACTACACCGACGTCAAGCCGGGCGACCTGGCGCTGAACAATGCGGCAGATTTGTACCTGTATCCGAACGCGCTGTATGCGGTGAAGGTGAACGGCGCTCAGTTGAAGGCGTGGCTGGAAAAGTCGGCGACGCGTTTCAATACGATCGACCCGTCGAAGACCGAGCCGCAGCAGCTCGTCAACGGCGCGGTGCCGAGCTATAACTTCGACACCGTTACCTCGAAGGACGTGTCGTACGAGATCGACGTGACCCGCGCGCCGGGCGACCGTGTGCACAACCTGGCGTGGCGCGGCAAGCCGGTGGCGGCGGAGCAGGAGTTCCTGGTCGCGACCAATAACTATCGCGCCAGCGGTGGCGGCAACTTCCCGGGCCTGGATGGCAGCCGTACGGTGATCGCGTCGCCGGACAATAACCGCGACATCCTGATCGCCTACGTGAAGGCGTCGAAGCAGCTGACCCGCGCGGCCAATGGGGCGGCGCGCAGCTGGAAGTTCGCGCCGGTGAAGACGGCGGGGCCGGTGGTGTTCTCGTCGGCGCCTGGCATGGTGGCGCTGGCGCATGAGGCGGGGCTGCACAACGTCAGCCAGCTTGCTGCGGATGATGGGCGCGGCAAGGGCGCGGCGCTGTACGCGGTCGATCTGTCGAAATGAAGCGTGCGCTGATTGCAGCCTTGGTTGCGCTGATGCTGGCGCAGCCGGCGGCGGCCCAGCATGGAGATGAAGGCGATCTCGCGTATCGCCGCGCGCTTACCTACCGTAGCGGAGGTGATGCGGCGCTGGCGCTGCACTGGCTGGGCGTTGCGGCGGCGCGCGGGATGCCGGAGGCGATGTTCATGCTGGCGACCATGCTGCTGGACGGGGAAGGTGGGCCAAGGGACGAAGCTACCGCACGCAGGTGGCTGGAGGCGGCGGCGGAGCTGGATTATCCGGAGGCGTGGCAGCAGTTGGGATTGATGGAAACCGATCCGGAGAGGGCGGGGCAGTATATGCGGAGGGCGGCGCATGCGCTTAGCCATCGTGGGGAGGGGACGCGGTAGCGCTGTTCCTGCAAAATTGGGTACCGGCCTTCGCCGGTACCCAAGTTGACTTGCAAGCTTAGTGCAACGCCTTCTTCTCCGCCTGCACCAACACAAACGGGCTGACAACCGACGCCCACAGCGTCTCATCCGCCGCCGTCCACGTTTGCGCCTGCAGGTCGCTGACCTTGGCCACCGCCCCGGCGGCCATCCACTTGCCGACACTCTCCTTGTCGTCATGCGCAATCCGGAGCGCCACGTCGATCAGGTCCAGCGCTTCGCTGACCCAGATCACCGAGCCGCTGGCGAAGTGGCGTTCCAGCTCGCTCCATTTGACGCGGCCGGTCTCGCGGTTGATCTTGTCGTGCAGTTCGGTGTCTTTTTCGGGATTCGTCTTCATTGCTTCTACATCTCGTTAAATGATCTCGACCGCCGGTTGCGGCGAGCCCGCCCATGTTAAGCGATATGTCTGCGCCTTGCGCACATTGCCGACCAGCGCCGGGCGGAAGCAGGCGAGGTTGGTGCCGCCCGGGTGGCGTACGCTGGGATAGATGACGCCCATCGAACCCGCCTCCAGCAGCTCGGCGGCCAGTGCCTGCGAGGCGATATAGCTGTCGGGATCGAGGCAGGCCAGGTAGGCGTCCAGCCCGCGCACGTCGTGGAAGCCGGCGTTGAAGTCGGCCAGCAGCGACTGGTAAGTGACGCTGTCGTCGAAGCGGTTGATCTCGACGTATTCGACGGTCTTGTGGAAGATAACCTCAGCCAGCGCCGTCTCGGGAGCGAAGGCGCAGTACCAGGCGCCGCGTTCGCCGTCGTTGAAGCGGCTGCCTTCCGGGCGCGCATAGGTATAGGCCGCATTGATGATGCGGAAGTTCGGCAGGCCGAACACCAGCTCGTCCATGCCAATGCCCGGCAGCAGGCCGGATTCGGCGCGCAGCCGCTCGTTGGTGGCGTTGTCCAGGTCGAACAGATCGCGCAGGACGTGGTCGTTCTCGGCCAGTGGCGCCAGCACCGAATCCTCGAGGTCGGCGAAGCGCGACGGGATCAGCCGGCAGGTGTCGTACTGGCGCAGCGGCGTAATTTTGTGCACGACCCGCAAGATCAGAGACCTCCGCGGCGCGCGTCGAGCAGCTTGCGCACCGTCTGCATGGCGATCACGCCGCCGGCCATCATGTAGGCGAGCGGGGTGCGGCCGCCGAAGATGATGTTGGTGTTCGGCAGATGCACCCATTCGTCGGCCAGCTTGTCGCCGTACAGGATGTGCAGCGCCTTGTAGATGCCGAGCAGGTAGGAGATGCGGGTGATGCGGTCGACCTCGAGCACCCGGTCCGGGTTCTTCTTCCAGTCGTACCAGGACGAGGAAGAGAGACCGCCGAGCAGTTCGCGCGCATCGTCGTCGCGCACGCCCCAGCTGGATGCCAGCTTGAAGAAGCCCATCAGGGCGGAACGCGACAGGCGCTCGCGCTCGGTTCGAGAATTCAGGTCGACCAGTACCGCCGGTTCGAAGCGACTCTTGGGGTAAGAATAGGCTAGACTCATGGTTTTCTCCGATGTTGGACTCGTTATACTCCAATTTCGGATCGTTTGCAATGTCGATTGTCAGCCGTGTGCACCTGTGCCAGAATCGCAAACCTTGCTAAATGGAAAAGTTTAGGAAAGGTTCACCGATGCGCCTGCGTTCGCTGTCTCTCCTTGCCATCTCCCTGATGCTCGCCGCCACGGCGGGCAATGCGCGCGACTCCAACCAGGACCTCAGGAAGCAGGTCATGGACGCCGAGCGTGCCTTCGCCGCCACCATGAAGGCGCGCGATTTCGAAGCATTCACCCGATACATCGCGGACGAAGCGATCTTCCTTTCGCCGCAGGGTAATCTGCGCGGCAAGCAGGCGATCGCGAAAAGCTGGCGCGCCTATTACGACAAGCCGCAGGCGCCGTTTTCCTGGACGCCGGAAGAAGTCGAGGTCGTTGCTTCCGGCACCTTGGCGTATAGCGGCGGACCGATCTACGATCCTGCCGGCCGCAAGATCGGGCGCTTCAATTCGATCTGGCGCCTGGAGGCGCCGGGGCAGTGGAAAGTCGTGTTCGACCGCGGCTCGGATTTCGCGCCGCCTCCGGCCAATTAAGGATGGCAGGAATTCATTGGTGGATGACATTCCTGCCTGCCGACGCGTACCTAGAATGGTGACCTGACCATTTACAAGGAACCTGACGTGAGCGCCACCATTCAGATCGGCATGCTGCTGTTTCCCAATGTGACCCAGCTGGACCTGACTGGGCCGACACAGGTCTTGAACCGGGTTCCGGGTGCCCGCGTCCACCTCGCGTGGAAGAATACGGCGCCCGTCATGACCGACGCCGGTTTTGCGATTGTCCCGACCACGACGTTTGCCGACTGCCCGCAGTTCGACGTGCTGTGCGTGCCGGGTGGCTTCGGTACCAAGGATTTGCTGGAGGATGAGGAGACGCTGGCTTTCCTGCGACGGCAGGCTGCAGGAGCGCGGTGGGTCACCTCGGTGTGCAACGGTTCGCTCGTGCTGGGCGCTGCGGGGCTGCTGCAGGGGTATCGCTCGGCCTGTCACTGGCGCTGGCGGCGCTACCTGCCGGCGTTCGGGGCGATTCCGGTGGATGAGCGCATCGTGCGTGACCGGAATCGGATCTCGGGTGGCGGGGTGACGGCGGGGATCGACTTTGCGTTTGCGCTGTCGGCCGAGTTGGCCGGGGAAGAGGCGGCGAAGATGATCCAGCTGGCGCTGGAGTATGATCCGGCGCCGCCGTTCGATTGCGGGACGCCGGAGGCGGCCGGTCCGGAGCGCGTGGGGCGCTATGAGGAAGGATTGATGGCGCGGATGCCGGTGGCCGAAGAGGCAATCAGGCGGGCAGCGTTGGGTTAACCGCGTGGGGTGATCTGGGCCAGTGGCCCAGATCACGAGCGGCCCACCCTACGCGGGTTCGGCGTGTTCGACCAGTAGTTGGACCTTGGTGACGCCGTTGTACTCGTTTGCGTCGAGGCGGAAGGCTACGCGCGCGCGTTCGGGCAGGCTTTCGGTATGCCCGAACCAGATCGCATCGATGCGGCGTCCGTTCCGTTCCAGCAGCAGCTTGAGGTGGCGCTCCTTCAGGATGCGCTGGCTCACCACGCGGAACTCGTCGCAGAACACGGGCGGGGCAAAGCCCTGGCCCCAGACCTGGGCATCCATCTGTTCGATGAAGCCGGTCGAGTAGAACTCGTCTTCGAGCGGCCCGTCGGTCTCGACGATGCGCTCGAGCTGCGCCTCGGTCAGCCAGGCGCGGCCCACGGCCTCGAAGGCTTGCTGAAAGCTGTCGAAATGCTCGCCGCGGATGGTCAAGCCCGCCGCCATCGCGTGGCCGCCGAACTTGTCGATCAGGCCCGGCACGCGTTTCGATACCAGATCCAAAGCGTCGCGCAAGTGGAAGCCGGGGATAGAGCGCCCGGAACCCTTGATCCAGCCGTCGTTGGCGGGTGCGAAGGTGATGGTCGGGCGGTAGAATTTCTCCTTCAGGCGCGAGGCGACGATGCCGATCACGCCCTGGTGCCAGCCGTCGTCGAACACGCTGATGGTGCTGGCGCCGGAGGGCTCGAAGCTGTCCAGGTGGATCAGCGCCGTGTCCTGCATCTCGGCTTCGATCTCGCGCCGTTTGAGGTTGATCTCGTTGAGCTGCTGGGCGATGGCCCAGGCGCGGCCGACATCGTCGGTGGTCAGGCATTCGATACCGAGCGACATGTCTTCCAGCCGGCCGGCGGCGTTCAGGCGCGGGCCCAGCGCGAAGCCGAGGTCGAACGGCGAGGCGCAGCGCGCTTCGCGGCCCGCCACCCGGAACAGCGCGGCGACGCCGGCATGCATGCGGCCCGCGCGCATGCGTTTCAAGCCCTGCGCCACCAGGATGCGGTTGTTGGCGTCGAGGCGCACCACGTCGGCCACGGTGCCGAGCGCCACCAGGTCGAGCAGGGTGTCGAGCTTCGGTTGGGTCTGGGCATCGAACACGCCGCGCCGGCGCAATTCCGCGCGCAGGGCCAGCAGCACGTAGAACACGACGCCGACGCCGGCCAGGTGCTTGCTGGGGAAGCCACATTCCGGCTGGTTCGGATTGACGATCACGCGCGCCGGCGGCAATGCGTCGCCGGGCAAGTGGTGGTCGGTGACGACGACTTCGATGCCGCGCCGGTTGGCTTCCAGTACGCCGTCGATGCTGGCGATGCCGTTGTCGACCGTGATGATGATGTCGGGCGACTTCTCGCGCGCGGTCAGTTCGACGATTTCCGGAGTCAGGCCATAGCCGTATTCGAAACGGTTCGGCACGATGTAGTCGACGTTGGCGTTCATCATGCGCAGGCCGCGCAGGGCGACCGCGCAGGCGGTGGCGCCGTCGCAGTCGTAGTCGGCGACGATGGTCATGCGCTTGTTGGCGGCAATCGCGTCGGCCAGGAACACGGCTGCGGCGTCGATGTGGCGCAGCGCGCCGGGCGGCACCAGCGCCCCCAGTTCGCTGGACAGCTCGCGCACGTCGAGCAGGCCGCGCGCCGCGTAGATGCGGGCGAGGACCGGGTGCACGCCGCCCTGGCGCAGCATTTCGGAGGTGCGCCAGGGGCAGGGGCGGGTGGTGATGCGGGTCATGGTGCTCAAGTTAGTGCTTCCAGGGTCGGCCGGCGCCAGAATTTGCGCTGGGCCATGGCGGTCGTGGTGAATTCGGCAAGGCCTTCGCGGCTGCTGGCGACGATGCGCAGGGTCTTGATGCGGCCCTGCGTGACGGCCGCGAGCAAGGGCGCGAACAACTGCGCTTCCAGTTGCTGCGCCTGCAGCAGCCAAGTGCCCCAGTCGTTGGCGATGGCCGCTTCGGCCAGGCTGCCCACGAACAGGGTCGCATCCTGGCCGTAGAGGGACTCAAACCGGTCGAATCCCTCCCATGTATGGTCGGACAGGCCGGAAATCCAGCCCGGCGCGGCGATGCTGGCAATCTGCCCACCTTTGTGTGCGCCGCCACGGCTCGCGCCCCACAGCCAGAAGCTGTTCACGGGCGTCCGGCGCGCGGCGTTCACCGGATGCGCGTGCCAGGCCATCTGCACTTCGTTCTGCAGCTTGCGGAAGGCCAGCGCCGGCCGGCCGCGCGGGACGAAATCGGTCAGGTCCATGCCGACCACGGTGTCTGGCGTCGCCGGATCGACCTCGACCCAATCGTCGGCGCGCAGGAACCAGGTGCCGGCGTCGCCGTACAGCAGCGGGTGGCCGATCTCTTCGCACAAGGGACGCGCCGCCTCGAACAGGGCGCGGCCTTCGGCCTCGGTCAGATCGAGCTGGCGCAGGTCGCCCAGCATCGAGTGGCTGCGCGCGATCTGCACATGGGCCGGATTAACGATGAACCAGGCGCCGTCCTTTGGATCGAGCCCGAAGCCACGCATGGCGGCTGCGGCAAAGGCCGGGTGGCCGTCCTGCGACAGGCCGAGCGCGCGCGCCAGCCAGCTTTCGTGCGGGAGGGCGTTGGCATGCTGCGGCCCGCTGCGGGACGCGCCGCTGGTCCGGCCAAGCAAAGCAGCCAGGGCCGGGGCCTGCAGGGCCCGCACCAGGTCAGGGGCGAATTGGGGAAGCGGGAGCAGGAAGGGGACGACGAGGGTAAGCTGGGACATGGGCGCTATTTTAGGGCAAATACGGACGGGACGAGCGGCCCAGGGGCCGCTGCCGCACGCTTGGCAACGCTTTTTCCGGCACGTTCGGCCGATGTCTGGCAAACTGTCGGGTTGGCAAACCTATAAGAGAACTTGTCCGTATCCATGAGCCTTACCCACCAGCTGCCCTATGAATGGCAAGTCGGCCTGCGCTACACGCGCGCCGGCAAGCGCAGCGGCAGAAACAGCTTCATTTCCTTCATCTCGATGGCCTCGGTGGCCGGCATCGCCCTAGGGGTCGCCGCGCTGATCGTGGTGCTGTCGGTGATGAACGGCTTCCAGCAGGAAGTCACGGCGCGCATGCTGTCGGTGCTGGCCCACGTCGAAGTGTTCGACGCACGCGGCGAGATGCCGGGTTGGCGCGACACCGCCCGGCAAGCCCTGCGCCATCCGGACGTGCGAGCCGCCGCGCCCTTCATCGACACCCAGGCCATGCTGCTCAGCGACGGCGTCATGAAGCCGGTGCTGGTGCGCGGCGTGATTCCCGCCCAGGAGAGCACCGTGTCCGAAGTCGAGGCGCACATGCGCGAAGGGCGCTTCGACGCACTGCAACCGGGGTCGTACAACATCGTCATCGGCCGCGCATTGGCGGATGCCCTCGACGTCAAGGTCGGCGACCGCATCACCATGCTGATGGCGGCCGGGGCCCCGGGCCAGGCCGCGGCGCCGAATGCGGTGCCGCGCACCCGTCCCTTGACGGTCGCCGGCATTTTCGAAGCCGGCCACTTCGAATTCGATTCCAGCCTGGCGTTTGCCAGCCTCGAGGACACCCAGGAACTGGCCGGCGTGCGCGCTCCCGGCGGCCTGCGCCTGAAGCTGAGCGACATGGACGCCGCTCCGCGCGTGGCCGCCGAGTTGCAGGCGAGCCTGGCCGGCGAATTGTATGTGCGCGACTGGTCCAAAGTGAACGCGGTGTGGTTCGCCGCCGTGCAGTCGCAGAAGCGCATGATGTTCATCATCCTCACCATGATCGTCGCGGTGGCGGCCTTCAATCTGGTGTCCACCCTGGTGATGACGGTGCGCGACAAGCAGGCAGACATCGCGATTTTGCGCACCATCGGCGCCTCGCCGCGCTCGATCATGACGATCTTCATGGTGCAGGGCACGCTGGTTGGACTGTTAGGGGCGGCGCTGGGCGTCGGCCTGGGCGTGCTGGTGGCCCTGAACATCCATGTGATCGTGCCCTTCATCGAAGAGCTGTTCAAGGTGAAATTCCTGTCGCAGGAGATCTACCTGATCAGCGAGATTCCCTCGCAACTACGCTGGCTTGATGTCGGCTGGATCGGCGGCGTGGCCGTGCTGCTGGCCTTTGTCGCCACCCTGTATCCGAGCTGGTCGGCCTCGCGTGTGAAACCGGCGGAAGCGCTGAGGTACGAATGAAATTGATCGAGAATTTGCCCTACGAATGGCTGGTCGGCCTGCGCTACACGCGGGCCGGCAAGCGCAGTGGCTCCAACAGCTTCATCTCCTTCATCTCCCTCATTTCCGTGTCTGGCATCGCGCTAGGCGTGGCGGCACTGATCATCGTGCTGTCGGTGATGAACGGCTTCCAGAAGGACGTCACCGACCGCATGCTGTCGGTGCTGGCGCACATCGAAGTATTCGACAAGAGCGGCAGCATGGCCGACTGGCGCGCCGCCGCGGCCGAAGCCGAGCGCAACCCGCAAGTGCGCGGCGCCGCGCCGTTCGTCGAGACCCAGGGCTTGCTGGTGAACGGCGGCGCCATGCGTCCATCGGCGATCCGCGGCATCCTTCCGAGCGAAGAACACAAGGTCTCGCAGGTGGCGACCCAGGTACGTGCCGGCAGTCTGGCCGCCCTGCAGCCGGGCGCCTACAACATCGTGCTGGGCCAGGGCCTGGCGCGCGCGCTCGACGTCGGCATCGGCAGCAAGGTCACCATGATGCTGGCGCAAGGCCAGGTGACGCCGGCTGGCCTGCTGCCGCGCAGCCGCAGCTTCACGGTGGCCGGCATATTCGAGGCCGGGGATCCGAAACTCGACAGCGCGCTGTCCTTCATCCATATCGAGGATGCGCAGCGCATGGAGCGCTTGCCGGCGCCGATGGGCCTGCGCCTGCGCGTGGCCGAAGTGCGCGATGCGCCGCTGGTGGCGCAGGAGCTGGCGAAGACCATGTCGGGCGACCTCGAGATGCGCGACTGGTCGAAACTGAACGCCACCTGGTTTGCCGCCGTGCAGACCGAGAAGAAGGTGATGTTCATCGTGCTCACCCTGATCATCGCGGTGGCCGCCTTCAATCTCGTCTCCACGCTCGTCATGACCGTCACCGACAAGCAGGCCGACATCGCGATCCTGCGCACCTTGGGCGCCTCGCCGCGCTCGATCCAGAAAATCTTCATGGTCCAGGGCGCGCTGGTCGGCATCCTCGGCACGCTGCTTGGTGTCGGCGGCGGCGTGCTGGTGGCCCTGAACATCGACGTCATCGTCCCGTTTATCGAAAACCTGTTGGGAGTGCAGTTCTTGTCGAAAGATATCTACCTGATCAGCGCCATGCCGTCCGACCTGCGCTGGCCGGACGTATTCAAGATCGGCGGCCTGTCGGTGCTGCTGGCCTTCGTCGCCACGCTCTATCCGAGCTGGGCGGCGTCGCGTGTGAAACCTGCGGAGGCGCTGCGTTATGAATAATCCTGTGAATTCCACTTCTCCGGTGCTGGCCTGCCGCGGCCTGGGCAAGACCTTCCGCCAGGGTGACTACAGCGTGCAGGTGCTGGACAAGGTCGATTTCGCGATCTATCGCGGCGAGCGCGTCGCCATCGTCGGCGCCTCCGGTTCCGGCAAGTCGACCCTGCTGCACCTGCTGGGCGGGCTGGATACGCCCTCCACCGGTTCCGTGTCGTTGCAGGGCGAGGATTTCGCGACCCTGTCCGAAACCCGGCGCGGCGAGCTGCGTAACTCCTCGCTCGGCTTCGTCTACCAGTTCCACCACCTGCTGCCGGAATTCTCGGCGCTCGACAATGTCATGATGCCGCTGATGATCCGGCGCGAGAAGCGCGAGGCAGCGCTGCAGAAAACCGAGGCGATCCTGGCGCGCGTCGGGCTGGGTAAACGCGTCGTGCACCGTCCGGGCGAACTGTCCGGCGGCGAGCGCCAGCGCGTGGCCCTGGCGCGCGCTCTGGTGACGCAGCCGGCCTGCGTGCTGGCCGACGAGCCGACCGGGAACCTCGACCACACCACCGCGCAGTCGATCTTCGACCTGATGCTGGAGCTGTCCCGCACCTTGGGGACGGCCTTCGTCATCGTCACCCACGACATGGAACTGGCGCGCCGCTGCGACCGCGTGTTCCGCCTGACCGAACACGGCCTGCAGGCGGTGGAGGGCTAGGCGATGTGGATCGATACCCACTGCCACCTCGACGCCCACGAATTCGGCGCCCAGTCGCTGGACGTGGCGCGCGAGGCTGCGCATGCCGGCGTATCGGTCATCGTCGCGATGGCGGTCGAACGCGGCAACTTCGCCGCCGTGGCGCAACTCGCCGCGGATGCGCCGAACGTCACCTACGCGCTCGGCATCCACCCGATCTGCATCCCGCAAGCGCGCGACGAGGACCTCGACGTGCTGCGCGCCGCGGCCGAAGCGGCCCTTAGCGACCCGAACTTCGTCGGCATCGGCGAGATCGGACTGGATTACTTCATTCCGCAGCTGTGCGAGCCGGACATGCGCGCCAAGCAGGAACGGTTTTTCCGCGAACAGCTGCGCATCGCGCGCGATCTGAACCTGCCCGTGATGACCCACGTGCGGCGCTCCCAGGACCAGGTCCTGAAGCACCTGCGCCAGATCCGCCCGCCGGCCGGCATCGCCCACGCCTTCAACGGCAGCTTCCAGCAGGCCAAGACCTTCATCGACCTCGGTCTGCATCTCGGCTTCGGCGGCGCCATGACCTTTACGCGCGCGCTGCAGATCCGGCGCCTGGCGACCGAGCTTCCCTTGACTTCCATCGTGCTGGAGACCGACTCGCCCGACATCGCCCCGAGCTGGGTCCACCCGGGCCGCAACACCCCGGACCAGCTGCCGCGCATCGGCGCCGCCTTGGCGGAACTGCGTGGGATCGGCGTCGACGCGGTGCGCGATGCGGTGCGCGGCAATACGCTGGCGGCGATTCCACGTCTGGCGGGTCGCTTGTCTTAGTAGTTTGCTACTAAAACTTCTGGGCTGGTCTATTGTCTGCCCGCGTGCGACCGTCGCACCTTCGTGAAAGTTCATTTCCGGCATTGTGACAGGCCAATGCCGCGCACCAACCATTCTGCCAATATGCATTCTTCGCTGCAGTCGCAGCCACCAGCATGTTTGCCAGAGGGAGATGCACTTGGACAGCGCGAGCGAATTCCTGCGGATGCTAAGGCACGAGAAGTCGCTGACGACCGCCCACCGCCCGATCCGGCTGCGCCTGGGCCACGCCGAGCACCTGGCCGACGAGCTGCTGCTGCCGCAGCGGGTGCAGGGCCAGGAAGCGGTCTGCGGCGGCTTCGAGTACCTGGTTACCTGTGTCGCCGACACGCCGCGCCTGCCGCTCAAGGAACTCATCGCGCTCCCCGCCGAACTGCAGATCGTCACCGACCGCGGCCAGCTGCGCAGCATCTGCGGCATCGTCGCCGAGGCCCGCGCCGGCGACCATGACGGCGGCCTGGCCGTCTACCAGCTGGTGCTGCGCGACGCCCTGGCGGTGATGGAAAAGCGCGTCAACAGCCGGGTGTTCCGCTACCAGAGCGAACTCGAAATCGTGCAGGTACTGTTCGACGAATGGCGCCAGTCCAACAGCGTGATGGCCACCGCTTTCGATTACGAGCTCGATCCGCTGTTTGACATGCGCCAGTACCCGCCGCGTGAACAGACCATGCAGTACAACGAGTCCGACGCCGCGTTCGTGCGGCGCCTGCTCAAGCGACGCGGCATCGCCTGGACCTTCCGCCCGGGCCGCGCCCGCGCCAATAGCAGTGCCGGTGAGGTGGAGTCCGACGACACCCCGGTGCACACCCTGGTGCTGTTCTCCGACCCGGCCTCGCTGCCGCGCAGCGCCGCCGGCGCGGTGCGCTACCACCGCGACGACGCCACTTCCGAGCGGGACACCGTCGTCTCCTGGTGCGCCGCGCGCCGCCTGCAGCCGGGGTCAATCACCCGCCACAGCTGGGACTACCGCAACCCGCTCGGCGCGCAGTTCATGACCACCACCGCGCGCAGCATGGCCGACCAGGGCCGCAGCGGCAATGCGCTGGCCGCCACCCTCGACGACTACCTGGTCGAGATGCCCCACGCCGGCAACGATGTCGAAGACCACTGGCGCCTCGGCCAGGTGCGCATGAACCGCCACGAATTCGACACCAAGTGCTTCCATGGCGAAGGCAGCGTGCGCGACCTGTGCGCCGGCGAGCACTTCACCCTGACCGGCCATCCGGAAATCGACACCCACCCGGAAGCCGAGCGCGATTTCGTCGTCACCAGCGTCTGGATGGAAGCGGAAAACAACCTGCCCACCGACCTGTCGGCCCGGGTGCGGCGACTGCTGGGACATTTCAACCCCGAGCGCGCGATGCTGGCGCCTAACGAGCACCCGGTCGGCGGTGACGGTGTGCGGATGCGCATGCGCTTCGACTGCATCCGGCGCGGCATCCCTCTGGCCCCCAGCTTCGATCCACGGATCGACCTGCCGCATCCGCAGCTGCAGAGCGCCATCGTGGTCGGGCCGCCGGGCGAGGAAGTGCACTGCGATGCGCTCGGCCGCGTCAAGATCCGCTTCCCCGGCATGCGCCCGGGCGACCACAAGCACGCGCACGGCGCCGGTTCATCCGATACGCCCGCCGATTCGGCCTGGGTGCGCGTCGCCTCCAACTGGGCCGGCAATGGCCCCGGCGCCAACCAGCAATGCGGTACCGTGTCGCTGCCGCGTGTGGGCAGTGAAGTGCTGGTCGCCTTCCTCGGCGGCGACCCGGACCGGCCAGTAGTCCTGTCGCAGGTGTTCAACCAGCGCGGCGAACCGCCGGCGCTCGGCCAGCACGGCATGGATGCGAGCGGCGGCGGCCTGCCGGGCAACCGCTACCTGTCCGGCACCCGCACCCGTGAAATCGGCGGCCAGCGCGGCAACCAGCTGCGTTTCGACGACACCCGTGGCGAAATCAGCGCCCAGCTGGCGAGCGACCACGGCGCCTCCCAGCTGAACCTCGGCTGGCTGACCCAGCCGAAGGCGAACGGCACGGCCGCGCCGCGCGGGGAGGGCGCCGAGCTGCGCAGCGACCGCAGCGTCGCGATCCGCGGCAAGCAGGGCATCCTGCTCACCGCCGAAGCCGCAGCAAGCGGTTCGGGCGCGCACCTGGCGCGCGCCGGGCTGCTCGGCCTGACTGAACTCATGCAAAGCATCGCGGACGAAGTCGCCAAACTGGCCGAACAGCATACCGGTGACGAGGCAAGCACCCGCCAGCTCGGCGAGCTGACGGATAAACTCAAGTCCTGGGAACATGGTTCCAATCTCGCGCCCGACGCGCAAGGCGCCGAGCCGATCGTCGCCGTTACTGCGCCTGCCGGCATTGTGGTAGCCAGCCAGGAAAGCGTCTCGATCGGCTCGCAAAGCCAGCTCGACCTTGTCAGCGGCGCCGACGTGCGTGCGTCGAGCGGCCGCAACGTCTTCCTGCGCGCCGCACGCGGCATCAGCGCCTTCGCCCAGGCGGTCGGCATCAAGGCGGTGGCCGGGCGCGGCGACATCACGATCGAGACCCACCAGGGCGCGGTCAGGATCAAGTCGTCGGGACGCATCAGCCTGATCGCCGGCGAAGCCATCCACCTTGAAGCGCCGGCGGTGCGCGTCGTCTCGCAGGGCGCGCAGACGGATTGGGTGAACGGCAAGATCACCCAGCAAAGCACGGGGGAGCACGCCATCAAGGCGGCCACGCACCTGCGCTCCGGACCGGGTGGCGGCGATCCGACCAAGCTGGATTTCGCCGACACCAAGCTGCGCAGCGACGAACGCCTCGTCCTGCGCCACCTGCAGACGCGCGAACCGATCCCCCACCAGCGCTACATCGCCCACCTGAACGACGGCAGGACCATCGCAGGGAAAAGCGACGAACTCGGACGCACCTCACTGATCCAGAGCGACGCTTTGGGTGCGGTGCGTTTCGAGATCCTTCCCTGAACCGCTGTCGTTCGTCCTGGAGCCGTGATGAGCGAGTCCACGCGACCACTGCCGCCTCTTATTCCTTTGCCCAATGGCGGATGGGAGGTTAACTCCTTTCTGTCGTCGGCGGAGTACACAATTCGCGGACTTGGCCTAGTCCCCCCGAATCACATCATCCCGGTCATTGTCGTACCCGGAATCATGGGAACCAACCTCAGGGCCAAACGTGCGCCGCGCCTGGGCAGGATTGCCGACGAACGAAACCAGGTAGTCAAACCGGGGGAGCGCGTATGGCGCCCGCCGAACGGTACACGTGAAGGGCTCCATGCTTCATTTGCGTGGGGTAACGTGGATGCATCATTCCGCCAGAAACTCCTCGATCCCGCCACGCTCGAGGTCGATGATTCCGGACCAATCAGCTTGCCATCGTCCGATGACGGCTACGTGCTTAGTGAGCGGGACGTACGTTCACGTGGCTGGGGCGAGGTGCATGCGGAATCGTATGGTCCATTGCTGTACGCGCTGCAAAAGCGCTTGAATCAAACCTTTGAGTTTGATGAGCAAAACAAAAAACCTTCAGTACAGCAGCATTGGAAAGACGTGATGGCTTGTGATCCAAAACGATGGGGGTTGCGGGAATTCCCACCCCTGACCGAAACTGATCTCAAGACACATGCCAGACACTATTTCCCGATTTATTCGGTCGGTTACTGCTGGCTAAACGACTGCAAGGAATCATCACAGCTGCTTGAGCGGCGCATTCTTGAAATTATCAGCATCTGGAAAAAAGCGAACAGACGTTGTGACAAGGTCATTCTTGTTACGCACTCGATGGGCGGTCTAGTCGCGAGGGCGTGTGCACGACGTATTCCACAGCAAATCGCTGGAGTGATTCATGGCGTGATGCCCGCGCTTGGTGCCCCGGTAGCCTACCGGCGGATCGCATGCGGTACCGAAACCCGTAGCCCGAGTAACAGCCCGCACGCCAATATTGAAGCATCGAGGTTGGCACAGATTCTGGGAGAAACGTCTCAGAAAACAACACCGGTGCTGGCAATTGCTCCGGGTGCACTTGAAATGCTACCGAATCATCTCTATCCGCAGCCATGGCTGCATGTCAGAGTGATGAAGTCGGTCGGAACCGCACGACCTGCCGGATATGGTACGCGCGATGATCTTGTCCGCCAACAAGAGGTTCCGACGGACTTTTTGCACCTGCCAAATGCACGCGCTCCAAATCCTTATGATTTGTACCGAGACTTCAAATCCTGGTTTCGTCTGGTCGATCCCTTGCTCGCCGATCCAAGCGGCAAGTTTCGAACTATTCCTGGCGGGGTCGAGAAGGCGGTGAGGTCAGCGATCGCGAAAGCCGAAGGCTTTCACCGCGAGCTGGACAATTATTACCACCCGAATACCTACGTTTTCTATGGCGACGACCACAACAAACTTTCCTATGGCGACGTTCGTTGGGTAGCTCATCAGGGCGCGGGGTCGGCGGGTGCGCTTACCGCTGGAAACCTCGCGGAGGCAAAATTCCTGGGTTACACCACATCTGGACGCCGGCGCATTTTAGTTGAAGAAAGAGCTGAATTGCATTTTTCTGCGGATATGCAAGATACCCGAGGCGACGGGACTGTGCCATATCAGTCAGGAGCCAGCCCAGCTGGCAAGGTCAAGCAATTGTTTGCGACGCGAGGCTACGAACATCAGGAATCGTACAAGGATGAGGACATGCTCATGCTGACGCTGCGCCTGATCGTGAAGATAGTCCAGGAGAATTCGTGAAGCTTTGGGCGCGAAGCAGGCTGGCTGCCATGCTGGCCGGGATCGCGCTAGCCGCCCTTGTCGCCGCGTGGGCTGTGGGCGAGGTACAGGACGGCCACGAGGCGGCGAGTCAAGGAAGAAATGAGGTAGCGCGAATGACTCAAAAAATGAAAACCATCTGTATAGGCAGGTTCTTGATCGATATGCCAGAGGAAGCGCAAATTGAATTAACCGGTGCCCGCATTGATGGTTTCGCTGTCTCGGCATTTAGTGAAACAGACGAAGCATTCCAGGAACGCCTGGCTCAACGAGGGGCGCAGATCAGAGCTAAACCCGACCGGCTCGGTGGGAACCGGAATCTGGAGGTAGAAAAGGAGGTTGGAGCCGAAAGTGGAGTTACCGGAAAGATGTTCATACACGGGCGAACTGTCACCGAGGGAACTGCGACGAACGGTCTGGAACTTGAACATTATCGCTACGAGGGCATTGCTGTCGAGGCACTCGTGCACGCCGCCGGTATCAGCATCGACCTGGCGGCGGACGACTACTATCCCGAGCGTGTTAGCAACTTGCCGCGTCTGGTAGAAAAACTAACGCCGATCGCAGAAGGAGATCTTCCTGCCGAACCGGGTTTTTGTATCGGTCGCGCGAATTTCGCAGATCCGATCTCAGCCGACCAGGGTGAAGAGATCATGATGGTCGCGCGCCTACCGAATCATCCTGATATAGAGTTTCTGCTTGTCCTGGCAGCTGGCATCAAACCGGACGAGCAAGGGCTTCTAGAGCGCAATGAAGATTCAAAAGCCCGATTGCCGCTTTCCACAAGATGGCGGTTCACAGAATTGCGCGCCGCGACGCGAGATATCAACGGGCTTTCCGGTGAAGAGCTGGTGACCTGCGTACTGGAAGAGAATGACGCCAACGTCTATGGCTTCTGGTGGGAGGTGAACGGAACCCGCGACGATGTCCGAATTCCTCACTTGATGTTCAGAATGGATACAGGAAAAGGTGACGATGGCCCGGTACCTTCGTCCATTTCGGAAGAAGGCGCGCTTCACCTGTGGGACAGCATTGTCTCGAGCATTCGTTTGCGTAGTATGGCGCCATCAAATGGCGCGGTCGTCGACGAGGCGATCGTACCGATTGGGACGCAGGCTTGGGCAGGTAGCCAGTGTCCTCAGAGCGGATGGTGGTTATGCGGTGACGGAGGCAATGGCGTAGGCGTGTTGGGTGGGCAGCGGCAGTACATACGGAAAGGAGAGCGTATGCCCCAGGCATTGCTTCTTCTGCCGCAGACCTTGTGGGATAAGGTGCGTGGGTTGCAGCCGAGTGTGGAATCGAAGCAACCCACACCCTGGCAGCTCGTCGACCACCGTGCTCGCAAGCGCTCTATCCCGGAGTTGCCTCTGGCGAATGCAGCAATGCCGACTGGAGCGACGGTGACATTTGCTAGTCACAGTCCGAATGACAAGACGCGTGCGCCTCTCGGCACCTATTCTTCAACCGGTCTTCCATGCCCGGCGAGTGGCTGGTGGCGTTGCGAGGAATCCCATGCATTGGATGGCACGAGATGGTTTGCCCAAGACAGCTTACTGCCACCTGCGACGTTCTCGGTCGCTCCAGGGGTATTCGGACGGTCATCGAACGGGCCGAAGACGATTCAGCGTCGGAGTGCGTGGAGACTCATGCGCATTGCGGACGCGGATGTCCATGTTCATGGTAACCACGATGCTTCGGAGATGGAATCCCATCCCTCACCGCCTCCGGCGTGAAACCGCGGTTTGAAAGTGCCCGGTGGTCAAGTTCCAGAGTCGTAATCCTTGCTGAGTTTAGTCCATTAACTTCTGGTGATGTGGCGTAGTTCGCCCGACACCTGAGCAATCGTTCCACCGCCTGGGAGAATCAATGAAGTCTTCGAGATGCAACCGGGTAGTGCAAATGGTTCTTCTAATTCTTCTCACTGTCTTCGCGGGAACTTGGGCACTCGGGAGGGCAACAAGCGGCTATGAACAAGCGCGCGAGCGCAGGGAATCTGCTGCACGCTTGACTAAGAAACTGAGCAGCGCGTGTGTAGGCAGGTTTCTGATCGACTTGCCGGAAGGTGCTCAAGTGGCGTTGGGACGCGCCAGAATTGATGGCTTCGATATCGAGATATTCGATGAATCACACGATGAATTTCAGT